>Ga0308395_1001274_pt1 | contig 16731 bp, 9 predicted proteins | sample Hotspr20SampleP4_FD_202097 | JGI IMG/M metagenome (GOLD analysis project Ga0308395, IMG submission 202097) | Hot spring phototrophic mat microbial communities from Mushroom Spring, Yellowstone National Park, Wyoming, United States - 20050930_P4 ...
CCCGAATCGTGCTGGAAAAGCACCTGGCCGCCTGTGCGAACATCTTCGCCCCTATCCGTTCCCTCTACTGGTGGCAAGGCACCCTCGAAAAAGCCGAAGAAGCCGTCCTCATCCTCAAGGCCCCCCGTCACCTCTATGCGACCATAGAGAAAGAGATCCTGGCCCATCACACCTATCAGACCCCTGCCATCTTAGAAATTCCCTTAGGGCGGGGCTTACCTGGCTACCTCCAGTGGATCGCCGCCGAGACGCAAAACGCCTCTGATTAACCTGCCTCAGGGCCCCCTTAAACGTTCCGCTCTTTCGGCCCACTAACTGGCCATGCGATACCTTACCTTCTTATACCTGGTGATAAGGGGATGCGTGGGATGGGGACTTGTTTGGGGGCAGTCGTTGTACTTTCCGCCCCTGACGGGGCAGGCGTGGGATACGCTCTCGCCGCGCACACTCGGGTGGAACCGCTCTCAGGTGGACTCCCTCTACGACTTTCTGGCCCAGAACCGCACGAAGGCCTTCCTGCTCCTCAAGGACGGCAAGATCGTGCTGGAGTGGTATTTTGGGAGCTTTACGCGGGATAGTGTGTGGTACTGGGCCTCAGCAGGGAAGGGACTGACGGCCTTTCTGGTGGGGATAGCGCAGCAGGAGGGGTACCTGCGGATCACGGACAGCACAGCCCGCTGGCTTGGAGCGGGCTGGACCCAGGCACCACCTGAAAAGGAAGCCCGTATTACCATTCGTCACCAGCTCACCATGACGACCGGCCTCGATGATGAGGTGCCCGACCCCCACTGTACCCAACCTGCCTGCCTACTTTACAAGGCCGATGCAGGTACCCGCTGGGCCTACCATAATGCCCCCTATACGCTCCTTCACGCCGTCCTGGAAGCAGCCACCGGCAAAACCGTCAATCAGTACTTCTACCAGAAGGTCGCCAGCCAAACGGGCATGCAGGGCGCCTTTATCCAGTCAGGCTATCATCGCATCTTTTTCAGCAATGCCCGGACAATGGCCCGTTTCGGCCTGCTCATCCTGAATAAGGGCCGGTGGGACCAGACGCCTATCCTGACCGACACCGCTTACTACCGCCAGATGCTCACCCCTTCTCAAAACCTGAATCAGGCCTATGGGTATCTGTGGTGGCTCAACGGACAGACCAGCTTTATGGTGCCCGGAGTACAGATGGTCTTCCCGGGGCCGCTTATTCCGAGCGCTCCAGCGGATATGGTCTCTGCCCTTGGCAAGAATGCGCAGATTCTGAATGTTGTTCCCAGTGAGCGTCTCGTCGTAGTGAGGCTGGGTGAATCGCCGGATAGCGCGCAGGTGCCTTTCATTTTCGTGGAGCTTCTCTGGCAGCGCCTGCGGGCTGTGATGACGCCAGCTGCGAGTTTGCCATCAGTTCAGCCCAGCCCCTTCCAGATAGCTACGCTGTATCCCAATTCCCCCAATCCCTTCCTTACGCAAACGATAATAACTTTTGAGCTGGGGCAGCGCCTGCCCGTCAGTCTGAAAGTTTACGACCTGCACGGCCAGGAGGTGGCCACCCTATGGGAAGGCGTGAGCGAGCCAGGAAAACAGCAAGTCGTCTTCAATGCGGAGCGCCTCCCGGCAGGAGTCTACCTATGTGTCCTTCGAGCCGGGACGCACGAAACGCGTCGTCTCTTAGTAAGGGGGGCTGGTCTGTAGCCGGGGTACTTTTGCGTACTTTCACGGCATGGGGGGCGTTTGCTCTCTATGGAGGCGCTTTTTGCGGTTCTGGCCTTGTCTATGGATAGGTGTGGGGCGGGTCTGGCTTAGTATTAGTGGATTGGCTTCCGTTTTAGGGAAGCCTGGGGCGGATGGGGGTTGGGGGCCTGATTCTACGGCGCGGCGGCGGGGGTATTTTTGGCTGGGGGCTGGGATAGCCTACGGGGTCGTGTACGCGGCGCCTATGCTAACCTGGTACGATTGGCACAGCGCCCGGGGCTGGCGGTGGTTTGACGACGGGGCCGAATGGAAACAGGTAGACAAAGTCGGCCATGCCTGGACCACCTTCCAGCTGAGCCGGATAGGCTACCTTTCTGCCCAAAAGGCCGGCTACCCCCCGCAAAAGGCCCTTTGGATGGCGGCTGCCCTCGCCTGGAGCTACCAGGCCACTATTGAAGTGTCCGATGGTTTTTTCCCGAAGTGGGGGGCTTCTGCCTGGGACCTTGTGGGCAATACCGCCGGTAGCCTCCTCTTCCTATTTCAGCAAAAAGTCCTACAGCGCACGCCGTGGGACATAGCGTTCAAGTTCTCGTTTCATCCCACGCCGTATGCGGCTCAGCGGCCGGATGTTTTAGGACGGGGTGCCGCCCAGATTCTCAAAGACTACAACGGGCAGACCTACTGGCTGTGCGTGTATTATCGCCGGTGGCCGGTGGGGCTGGCTTTTGGGTATGGGGCCAGTGGACTTCTGGGGGGATATGGGGAGCTTCCCCGGGCTGAGATAGCTGCGCGGGAACGGCGCCGCTGGGTTTTTTCGCTGGAACCCTACTGGCCTTTTTGGATTCGGCGACCCGAATGGGGGCTCATATTGCTGACAAGTATTAAATTGCCGCTTCCAGCGCTCGTGTATGAAAATAGCAAGGCTACTCTGGTGGGGGTGTGTTTTTAGCCTGGGACTGGTGCCGCCCGATACCTATAAGCCCCAGGTCAATACCCTTAGCGCACCGGATACGGTGTGGCTGAGGCAGTTTATCGCCCAGAAGGCCTCTCATCTCCTCCCCTACACCCAAAAAGCCGCCGACTACCACCTGCAAATCATCTACACGCAGGTCAACCGCGATGCTAAAAATCGCCCCATCTTGAAACACTATGCCTTGCGCCTGGATACAAACGAATATTTTTACCCGGCCAGCCTGGTAAAGCTTCCATTGGCAGCCCTCGCGCTGGAAGAGGTTAACCGTCTGCGCCGCCTCGGCATCACCGAAAAAAACTTCTTCCTGCTTGACCGGGGCGAAAAAGGTTGTCTCCGGGATGCGCCCACAGAGAAGTACAGCATTGAGGAAGCGGTACTGCGCCAGATGGTTTTTAGCGATAACCCCACGTTTGATTATTTTTATGCGCTGATTACGTCCTGGCAAGCGACGCAAATGTTATGGGAGCGGGGATACCGGTCGGTATTTTTCGGGCACCGCCTGGGACGCAGCTGCAGCTCCTCCGAAAACCGCTGCGTAGAGGGGGTAAGTTTTCTTTCCCCCGAGGGCAAGCTCCTACACCGGATGGTTCCCCGCTGTGCTGATTCGCTCCCGCCACACCCCTATGCCGGCCATCCCTATCTTTTGGATGCCCAGGGCAACTCCCTCTCTCTCAAGGATGCCCATCAGATGCTGATTAGCTTGATTTTTCCGATTGCCGTATCGCGTCGGCAGCGTTTCCAGCTGCGTAGTGAAGATTATGCGCTTTTGCGGCGCTACCTCTCGATGTACCCCTCTGAAACGGGCCTTTCCCACGTCTATCCCCCTAACCTTTACCACGATGCCGTGCGAAAGTACTTCCTCTTAGGGGCGAGCGATACGGCCCGCCTGCCCGAGCGTATCCGCATCTTCAATAAGGTCGGGATGGCGTATGGCTATCTGGTGGATTGCGCCTACATTGTAGACTATGAGGTGGGGGTGGAGTTTTTTGTCTCGGCAGTTCTACGGGTGGATTCTCCTGTCCCAGGGCCTTCCGCTGCCGGCTACAACTGGTCTAAGGGCCTCTACTTCTTCCGTGAGCTGGGCTGGGCCCTCTACCGCTACGAAACCACCCGCAAACGCCCCCGCCACCCAGACCTTTCCAGCCTGAAATATGTCTATAAGCACCGCTGAGCAGCGCATTCGCATCCTGCCAGAAAATATCATCAACCAGATTGCGGCTGGCGAGGTTATTCTTCGCCCCGCTTCTGTATTGAAGGAGCTTTTAGAAAATAGCATTGATGCCCAGGCGTCTCAGATTAGCGTCTGGACAGAAGACGGGGGCAAAGCGCGCATCCAAGTAACAGACGATGGGGTGGGTATGTCGCCTATTGATGCGGAGCTGTGCTTTGAGCGGCACGCCACCTCCAAAATCGCTTCCTTACGAGACCTGTATTCCCTTCAGACTAAGGGCTTCCGGGGTGAGGCCCTCGCAAGTATCGCCGCTGTAGCCCATGTGGAACTTTTTACCCGGCGGCACACCGATGAGATCGGCACCCATATCATCATGGCCTTTGGCGAGCGCCGCCTCAAAGAGCCTGTCCGATGCAACCCCGGTACTACCCTTATCGTGACCCAGCTTTTTCGGCAGCTGCCCGTCCGCCGCAAATCCCTCCGCACTACGCCTACCGAACACCGCCACAACCTCCAGGAATTCCTCCGGGTGGCCTACCCCCATCCCGAAATCGTCTACCAGTACTACCACGACGACGAGCGCCTCTACTACCTCCCCGCCCAGACCCTCCAGGAACGCCTCCTGGCTCTGCATCCTACCCTCTCCCCAGCCGACCTCATCCCCATCTACGAAGAAACCCCCCTTTTCACCGTAGAAGGCTACCTTTTAGCACCTGAAAAAACGCTCCCCGACAACCGCGAAAACTACCTTTTTATCAACCGGCGCTTTATCCGGCACCCGACCTTGCAGCAGGGCCTGTGGCAGGTATGCAAGCCCCTCCTGCGCGGCGAAGCCAGACCCCTCTATTGGATTTTCCTGAAGATCCCCCCAAACGAAGTGGATATTAATGTCGTTCCCTCCAAGACGGAGGCGCGGCTCATTCATGAGGTGGAGATTCGGCAGATGCTGATGAGTATTTTTCAGAAGGCGGTGGCTCAGACGTATTTAGGTCTTCCGCCGGAAGCGCTGCACTTGCCGGAGGGGGTTTCGTTAGGGGGCGAACTGCTGCGCGCCGTACCGGCATCTCCGGCGGCGCCTTCTCCTGACAGGGGTTCTTCCACGCCGGGGCTCTTCCCATCAGATCGTTGGGCAGAGCCTCGCCATGCAGGTATAGAAAGTCAGGCTCTTCTGATAGGTGGGCGTTATCTTATCACTGCCGCTCACGAAAATGGCGCCTGGGTCATTGATGTGTGGCGAGCCTACCAGCGGCTGTCGTATGAGGTATTTCTTCAAAAGCGCCCCCTCCCCTCGCAGGGACTTTTATTTCCGGTGCATTTGCCAGCTCCGCCACCGGTCGTAGCGGCTTTCACCAGCTGGAAAGACGCCCTGACCTCCTACGGCCTGACTATAGAAGTGCGCGAAGGGCGAGAAATCATTTTACATACCTTGCCAGCTGGTCTAAGTACAGCTCTGGCCCAGCCCCTCTTAGAAAAGCTGGGACACTTAGCCCAGGAGCCTCCTGACCTGACAGCTCCCATCCCCTGGGACGAAACCCTGCCCCGCCTTCTCCACACCATCCTCCAGACCCACCCCCCACGCCGCTTTACCTTGCAGGAAGCCCTCTCCATCACCGAACGCCTCACAAGTGCTTCCAACCCCAACTACACCCCCGACGGCCAGCCCATCCGCCTCTTTCTCAGCCGGGAAATGCTGGAAAACCTCTTTGGCTAAAAATCCCCCGCTGACAACCTGCCATCATTCAGAAGCGAGCCCGCCGCCCGCTTACGTATTCCAGGAGCTTCTATCGGTGCGTGAATGGCTGTAAGTGCTTATCTTTGTCAAGATGCAGGTGTGGCGGTTTCTGGTTCTGGGGCTTGCGGCGCTACATGCACAGGGCGTGGGAATAGGCATTCTTATCCCTGACTCGGCGGCTATCCTGCACCTGGAATCCGACCGAAAGGGGCTTCTCGTGCCTCGCCTCACGACCACCCAGCGCGACGCTATCGCGAATCCCCCCTGGGGCCTGGTCATCTTTAACACCACCGATAGCATCCTGCAATACTTCAACGGCCGCTGCTGGCTCAACGCCTACCAGGAATCCTGCGAAGACTGCAACTTCACCCTCTCCCTCTCCGCCGCTAACGGCACCATAGACCATGTCAATACCGACTCCGTCCAGGTAACCGTCACTGTCACCCAGACAGCCGGCCCCCCCCATAGCATCGCTTTGCAGGTGTATTCCGTTTTGCCGCAGTATGTGAGCTATACTTTCTCACCTACTGTGCTAACAGGGTCCGGTAGTTCTACCCTGACAATCCGAGCCGAACCAATAGCGTCAGGGGGGAATTATCCGGTTATCATTCAGGCGGTGTGTGGCCGAACTATCAAAAATGCAGTCTTCACGCTCACCATTGACAGCTGCTACTATGTGAATATCTTCAATAGCACTACCGACTATCACCTCACCAATCTCAACCCGCAGCTTCCCACGGGGGTGCCCATCTGTGTGGTAGTGCACACGCGCCCCGGCGTAGAGGTAAGTGCGACTAGCATCTCTAATCCGGCTTTTACGACGGGGGCCTTGCATCCGCAGTCGGTGGTGGCGCTCATTCATGAGGGGGCCTTCATAGGGAAAGGTGGGGCAGGTGCAGCCGGCGGCTCCTCTCCGGATTTCAGCAACCCCGGCGGTAATGGCGGCGATGCCATGCACATCACCTGTCGCACACATATCTATCTCCGAAATGGCTATTTCTTTGGTGGCGGAGGCGGAGGCGCCTCGGTGGGAATTAGCTGGAGCTTCAGCGTGCGCGTGCCTATTTTAGGAGAGTTGAGCTTTGACTTCGACTTCGGGGTTGGGGGTGGCGGAGGCGCTGGAAATGGCCCCGGCGGAACTTCCACAACGCCGCCGCCGCTCTTTTTCCCGGGGCAAAACGGTACAGGCGGCCTCACCGGATTAGGTGGCATGGGCGGACGCATGTATACCCCTATCAACTTTCCCCTTGGGCCTGTGACAGTTACGCTTACTCCTACCGCTCAGGGCGGGGATGGTGGCGACTATGGGTATCCGGGGACCACTGGGTTTATTTTTGCCTGTGCGCAGGCCTCTGTTTCGTTACCTCCTCCTTTTGGTGACATAATAATACCCCTCGGGTGCTATCCGTCGGGTGGTGTGAGCTTTCAGCCGGGTGGGCAGCCCGGCTATGCGGTGCGACGACTTGGTGGGGCCCCTCTCCACCCCTACCCTGATGCCCCCTACCTGACGAACTTCATCAAAGGCCGTATCGGCCCCTAAAATGTACTGCCTATGAGCCGACTGATAGCCACAGCGCTTTTTGCCCTGCTCAGTGCGCAGGTGCGCATAGAGGCCCGCCTGGAAGAGCCTTCCAAAAAAACCGGTCTGCAAATAGAAGCCGAGCTGACTTCCCAATACCTCCGCTGGCTTTATTCAGGCACTTGGGGCGGGCGCGAAGTTCCCCTCATGGATATCCTCACCCGCCCGGAGGGCGCCTACCTCCTCGACCACCAGAAGAAAGTGAGCTACCTCCTCAGCCCCGAACCCCCTCAACTGCGTGCTGTATCAACCCCCGAGTCGCTCAAAAAAGAGTCTGCCCTGGGCTACCCGGCAACAAAGTATCGCCTAAGGCTCTCCGACGGCTCTGAGCTTACCTTCGCCTGGACGAAGGCGGTTTCATTTGACTGGCGGCCCTGGCAGCAGCGGCTTCGTGATCCCCTGCTGAGCGCTATCTTGGGAGCGGGCTTTACGGAAGGGCTGCCTCTCTCCTGGGAGCATCGCAGCGCCCAGGGCGAGCTCCTAAGTCGGTGGCGCATAGAACGTATAGATACCCTCCAGCCGGACCCCTTCGCCGGCATCCTCCCCTACGATGCTATCCCCATTGAAAAAGCCGTAGAGAGCCAGATCCAACAAAAGTAGCCCACCCCCCTATATAGGCAGCGGTCCGGGGGAGCCTCTTGGGCTTTCCTCTCCCAGCGCATGCTCAGCAAGCGGCTCCCCTTACTATGGGAGGAGCGAGGGTAGGGTTTTTTACAAGGTCTCCGGCTTGCTTATCCCTGAGATAAAAGGGGGATACAACCACCCACTTCCCACGCATGCACCATAATAAAAAGGCGGCCTCCCCCGCAGATGGTTCGCTTTTCTGTACTGGAAGCCTTACACAGGTAGGCGTGTGTGCCCCCTATCTGGCGGGTAAAAGCCGAGAAGAAGCCAAAAAATGGTTTATATTTTCCATCGGGAAGCCATTTGCACAGGGGGTCGGGAAAAAATGCCGTTCTTCTGGCATGAGACTTGCATATTACATCATTTGATATGAAAACCTATCACACCATTCTCATGGCGCTTTTCTTGTGGAGCGCCGGTCAAGCGTAGACGCCCTGGACGAACTGGGACATTTTCAGAGACAGCACAGGTAATGGGGCCAACCCCGTAAGCGGTGGTCTGGTTTGTCCCAGTGACACCCTGTGGCTCGTGGTAGACACTAATGGCATGGGCGCAGCTGGCATCACAGGGTGGAGGTGGCGCTTCCAGGGGCCGACCCCACGACTGGTGTACTGTCCGGGTACGGGTACAGGCTGTCCTTCTTCTTTACCAGACTTGTTTCCCTTCAATGGGGTGAAGAATGAACGCAAGCTGGGTATTACGCCGTTTTTTTCTGGGCCTGCTCCCCGGACCTTCATGCTTGTGGTGTACCTATCTAATGGCGACTCACTCGTCAGCGCCCAAGCCTTTCAAGTAAAAGGCGGCACTGCATACCTGCAGGTCCCAGCTGCCGGCTGTGCGGGCAGTAGCGTCCCCGCTCGTGTAAATGTTACGGGCATTCTGGATAGCTTCGTTGTAACCTACGGCACTCCAACTACAACCGTCCGTAATCAGACGGATTTCTCAATTAACCTGCCGTCTGGTACGGGGACGCTCCCCGTGACCCTCACGTATTATTTCTGTGGGACCTCTCTCACGTATAGTACCAATATCACCTACTATGCCTCGGCGCCGAGTGGCCCCCCGCCCTCGGTGATTTCTATGTCCGACTGCCCCAATGCGTCTCTCCAGTTTAGCGTCTCCCTCCCGACGGGCTACACCAGCTTTGTCTGGAAGGTCAATGGGAGCCCTGTAGACCCCAGCCCCAATCATCCTTTGACCTACTCGTGGATACCCCCCGGGACGGGACCCTACACGATCAGGTATGAGGCGGATTATCCCTGTGGCACGGTTATTGGTTCTACCTCTTACACGGTGAATCCCGCCACCCCGCCTACCTGGTCGTTCGTGAGTGTCTCTCTCTCTCCTAACAGTGACTATTGCCCAGGAGCGACTACGATTACAGTGAGCGTAGCTGCTAGCGCGGTTGGAACTTATACGATTGACATAGGGGATGACGGTATCATTGAAGCTTCTACGAGTTTTTACAGCACCACGATGATGGTTACACCACCTGTGCCTATCCGGGTTCGCTTTGACAATGGATGCGGTGGGGTGTTGGATACCTTCTTTACCTATAGTCCTAGTTTAGCTGGGCCGGGTTCTCATATAGGAGATGCGTCTATCTCGATCATCAGGTGGCCTAAATGCCCTGGCGACCAGATAGAGGCTGAGCTCTCCGTGTCGGACTTTCCGGAGGACTCTGTGAAGAATATCCAATGGCGAATCGACGGGGGGCCCTGGACAGCACCCTCTAATAGTCGTCGTGTCCAGCTCACGGCACCCACTACGCCAGGTCCCTGGACGTTGGAGTGTCAGTTTGCAGCTAATTCCCCGGCTTCTTGTGTGAATCCGCCCACCTCGCCTGTTACGTACACCATCTCACCGGTTGGTGTGGGGCTTTCCCTTGTACAAATTGGCTCAGTTTGTCTAAGCGGGGGCACCGTGAGGCTTACGCCTTCTGGGAGCACCAGTGACATAGATAGCGTGCAGTATGTTTTGCCCAATGGCACGGTCATCATGCTAGCTGTTGGGGAGACCCTCACCGTCAATGTGCCTGCCGGCAGTTATGTTTACCCTATCATCTATCGTGGCAAAAGCACCACCTGCGGCTACATCTCACAAAATACTTACACGATCCGAGCTCTGCAAACGCCCCCTGCGATCTCAGCCTTCTTAGGCTCTGGCTCTGCGTGTTCGGGAAGCCCTGTGGGTATCTACGCATACTTTTCTCCCATAATATCCCTGGACTCTATTGTAGCTATCCTGTGGAATAGTAGTCGCGTCCCGCTGAATACGTCATCACCAGGCTCTGCAAGTACCAGCGTTTCCGCGCCCACGGCGGCCGGGATTTATCCTATCCAGGTTATAGCTTACTACTGCGCAGGGAGCGATACTACGTTGCTGACTCTTCAAGTGTTCAGTGGGAATACGGCGGTGGCGAACTTCACAGCGCCGGTGAGTGCCTGTGTGGGCGTGCCTGTTACCTTCCAACGCACTGGCACCAATAACGGTATCTCTATGGCGCCCTCATGGAACTTTGGTGATGGCGGTTTTCTACAAGACACCGCGATGAGTATAACCCACACGTACACGCAGCCCGGCCTGTATACGGTAAGTCTCTTTATGAGCAGTCTGGAGTGTGGAAACACTATTTATCAGCGGACCATTCGGGTCTATAGCACGCCGCCGACGCTCTCCGGGCTCAATGTGACCCCTTCTGGCGCAACTATCTCGTACAGCGTGAGCGCCTCCAACTATGATGTGATTGTGTGGGACTTTGGGGATGGAAATACGGCCACGGGCGTCCTGAGCGGTACGCACACCTATGCCAGCAGCGGCAGTTATACAGTGAAGGTGGAAGCCATCAACGCTTGTGATACCACTCGGCTCTCGCAGACGGTTTCTGTAGTGACTGGCCTGGTCGCGAAGGGTAATGACGGCTGGCTGATCTATCCGAATCCAGCGTCGCAAGAGGTCTTTGTAGCGCATCCGACCTATCAAGGTGAAGTGCGCGTGGAGCTGTATGACGTGACGGGCCGGCTGGTGCAGGCGGAGGTACTTTCGACGCAGGCGGGACGGATGCAGCTCCGGGTGCCGGCTGGGCTGTATACCCTGCGGCTGATTAACCGGGAAGGCGTCGCTACGACGAAGCTCCTGGTGGAGTAAGGCTGCGGCCAATCCCCGCTCTCTGGCCACTCTCCTTCTTGGGGGGTGGCCTTTCTTTTTTACACGGGCAAGCTGTTACAAGGCCGCCGAAGGTTATCCAAAATCGGCAAGACTCTACTATTTCCTGACACAGACTTTCTTTTTAGGCGGTACCAGCCCTCAGCGCACCCGCTCTGTGGGGCGGGGGCGCTCAAAATGTCCCTCTTACCATCCCCCCACTCCCTACACCCTCTCCCCCCTTCTCAAGGGGGGAGAGGGTCGGGGTGAAGGGGGATCGTATACCCATGTACCCTGCCCCTTCGGCGCTCTCCTCGTGACCTTATACCACTTTACGTCAAAGGCCTTCTTGATGTGAGGAGGAGGTGGGCATGCCCGCCTGAGGGGGAGCGGCAGCTACACATAACTCTACCCTCCTACATTCAGAAACCCTTTGCCCGGAATTGGTATAAAAAGGCGGCCTCCCCCGGAGATGGTTCGCTTTTCTGTACTCGAAGCCTTACACAGGTAGGCGTGTGTGCTCCCTATCCGGCGGGCAAAAGCCGAGAAAAAGCCAAAAAAGGGTTTGTATTTTCCATCGGGAAGCCATTTGCACAGGGGGTCGGGAAAAAATGCCGTTCTTCTGGCATGAGACTTGCATAATGTGTGGTTTGGTATGAAAACCTATCACACCATTCTCATGGCGCTTTTCTTGTGGAGCGCCGGTCAAGCGCAGATGCCCTGGACGAACTGGGGCATTTTCAGAGACAGCACAGGTAATGGGGCTAACTCCGTAAGCGGTGGTCTGGTTTGTCCCAGTGACACCCTGTGGCTCGTGGTAGACACTAATGGCATGGGCGCAGCTGGCATCACAGGGTGGAGATGGCGCTTCCGGGGGCCGCGCCCACAACTGGTGTACTGTCCGGGTACGGGTACAGGCTGTCCTTCTTCTTTACCAGACGGGTTTCCCTCTGGTGGGGTGACGAATGAACGCAAGCTGGGTATTACGCCGTTTATTTCTGGGCCTACTCCCCGGACCTTCATGCTTGTGGTGTACCTATCTAATGGCGACTCACTCGTCAGCGCCAAAGCCTATCAAGTAAAAGGCGGTTCTGCATTCCTGGAGGTCCCAGCTGCCGGCTGTGCGGGCAGTAGCGTCCCCGCTCATGTGAATGTTACGGGCATTCTGGATAGCTTTGTTGTAACCTACGGCACCACAACCATCCGTAATCAGACGGATTTCTCAATTAACCTGCCGTCTGGTACGGGGACGCTCGATGTGACCCTCACATATTATTTCTGTGGGACCTCCCGCACGTATAATACCAGTATCACCTACTATGCCTCGGCGCCGAGTGGCCCCTCGCCCGTGGTATCTTCTTCCAACTGCCCCAATGCATCTCGCCAGTTTAGCGTCTTCTCCCTCCCGACGGGCTACACCAGCTTTGTCTGGAAGGTCGATGGGAACTCTGTAGACCCCAGTAGCACCAATCATCCTTTGACCTACTCGTGGATACCCCCCGGGCCGGGAAACTACATCATCAGCTATGAGGCGACTTATCCCTGCGGCACGGTTAGTGGTTCTACCTCTCACACGGTGAGTCCTGCCCCCCCGCTTACCTGGTCGTCCTTGGATGTCTTTCCTAACAGTGACTATTGCCCAGGAGGGACTCCAATTACAGTGAGGGCATCTGCCAGCACAGGAGGTGGAACTTATACGATTGATATAGGGAATGACGGTACCATTGAAGCTTTTACGGATTTTTACAGCACGATGCTGGGGGCGTTACCATCTGGTGGGCTGCCTATTCGGGTTCGCTATGACAATGGATGCGGTGGGGTGTTGGATACCACCTTTACCTATAATCCTACTAGTTTAGCTGGGCCGGGTTCTTATACAGGATATGCGTCTATCTCGATCATCAGGCGGCCTATATGCCCTGGCGATCAGATAGAGGCTAAGCTCTACGTGTCGGGCTTTCCAGAGGACTCTGTCAAGAATATCCAATGGCGAATCAACGGGGGGCCCTGGACAGCACCCTCTAATAATCGTCGTGTCCAGCTCACGGTACCCACTACGCCAGGTCCCTGGACGTTGGAGTGTCAGTTTGCAGCTAATTCCCCGAATTCTTGTGTGAATCCGCCCACATCACCTGTTACGCAAACCATCTTACCGAGTAGTGTGTTTCTTTCCCTTGAACAAATCGGCTCAGTTTGTCTAAGCGGGGGCACCGTGAGGCTTACGCCTTCTGGGAGCACCAGTGACATAGATAGCATGCAGTATATTTTGCCCAATGGCACGATCATCATGCGGGCTGTTGGGGAGACCCTCACCGTCAATGTGCCTGCCGGTAATTATGTTTACCCTATCATCTATCGTGGCAAAAGAACCACCTGCGGCTACATCTCAGAAAATACTTACACGATCCGAGCTCAGCAAACGCCCCCTGCGATCTCACCCTCCTTATTCCCTCGCTCTGCGTGTTCGGGAAGCCCTGTGAGTATCAGTGCAAGCTTTTTTTCCACAACGTCCCCAGACTCTATTGTAGCTATCCTGTGGAATAATAGTCGCGTCCCGCTGAATATGTCATCATCAAGCTCTGCAAGTACCAGCGTTTCCGCGCCCACGGCGACCGGGCTTTATCCTATCCGGGTTATAGCTTACAGCTGCGCAGGGAGCGATACCGTGCTGCTGACTCTTCAAGTGTTCGGTGGGAATACGGCGGTGGCGAACTTCACAGCGCCGGTGAGTGCCTGTGTAGGCGTGCCTGTTACCTTCCAACGCACCGGCACCAATAACGGTATCTCGATTATGCCCTCATGGAACTTTGGTGATGGCGGTTTTCTACAAGACACCGCGATGAGTATAACCCACACGTACACGCAGCCCGGCCTGTATACGGTAAGTCTCTATTTGAGCAGTCTGCAGTGTGGAAACACTTATTATGAGCGGACCATTCGGGTCTATGGCGCGCCGCCGACGCTCTCCGGGCTCAATGTGACCCCTTCGGGCGCAACTATCTCGTACAGCGTGAGCGCCTTGGACTATGATGTGATTGTGTGGAACTTTGGGGATGAAAATACGGCCACGGGAGTCCTGAGCGGTACGCACACCTACGCCAGCAGTGGCAATTATACAGTGAAGGTGGAAGCCATCAATGCTTGTGACACGACTCGGCTCTCGCAGACGGTTTATGTAGCGGCTAGCTTGGTAGCGAAGGGTAATGACGGCTGGCTGATCTATCCGAATCCAGCGTCGCAAGAGGTCTTTGTGGCGCATCCGACCTATCAAGGCGAAGTGCGCGTGGAGCTGTATGATGTCACGGGCCGGCTGGTGCAGGCGGAGGTACTTTCGACGCGGGCGGGGCGGATGCCGCTCCGGGTGCCGGCTGGGCTGTATACACTGCGGCTGATTAACCGGGAAGGCGTCGCTACGACGAAGCTCCTAGTGGAGTAAGGCTGCGGCAAATCCCCGCTCTCTGGCCACTCTCCTTCTTGGGGGGTGGCCTTTCTTTTTTACACGAGCAAGCTGTTACAAGGCCGCCGGAGGTTATCCAAAATCGGCAAGACTCCGGGGCCTCGGACAGCCGTAACTTGTACTTTTGAAAGGCGCTTATGAGCACTCGCCCTCCATCTGTTAGCTTTGGCTGGTCTCTGCTTGTAGTAGTGGCGGTAGCCCTCTTTGCGTGCCGGCGCGAGTGGCTTCCACCGAAAAGCGGTCCCCTCAGCTGGCAGCCTGATACAGTTCGGTTTGACTCCCTGTTTTCTACAGTTCTTTCTCCCACACAGCGCTTGTGGGTGTATAATCCGCACGCCTACCCGGTTCGTCTATCTCGTATCTATCTGGAAAAAGGCCCCCAAAGCCCCTTCACGTTCATTTGGAATGGCCGTTCTGGCCCTCTTGTAACTGACGTAGAACTGCCGGCTCGGGATAGCGTGCAGGTCTTTCTTTCGCTGCGGGACAGTGCTTTTTATGATCAGACGCGGGAGGATGTGCTGGTTTTAGAGGCTCTGGGGGGGGATGTGCAGCGAATTCCCCTACGAGCTGTGCTGATAGCGGCGTATGTATATAGAGATTTTGGGTTTGATAGTCTGATGCTGTCGCTTCCTTCGGATAAGCCGATCGTGATTGATGGTTATTTTTATGTAGGGCCGATGGGGGTTTTGCGAGTGCCGGCGGGCGCGCGATTGTACTTTTCTGGGCGGCGGTGGCCTGCGGGCCCTTTGGCGGGTGAACTGATGTCGGGACTTTATGTAGCAGGCAAACTGGAAGTGCTGGGCACGGCAGAAGCACCGGTCACTTTTCAGGGATGGCGGTTAGAGTCGTACTATGCGAGTGCGTCGGGGCAGTGGATGGGACTCTGGCTGCTCCCCACGGCTCGGGATTGTGAGATTCATCATGCGACGATTCGGCAGGCGAGTATTGGGATTCGGGTGGACTCGGTGGGAGGGGGGGCGGCGCCCAAGCTCTGCTTAACGAACAGCCTCATTTCGGATGCGGCGAACTACGGCGTCTTGGCGCTGGGCTTTGCAGCGAGCCAGCCGCCCTTCCCCATTCTGAAAATGAGCAATGTCCTTGTTTATCGCTGTGGGCAGGCCTGTTTGGCGCTTGTTGGAGGCGGCTACCATTCTATCGTCAATAGCAGCTTGATTTACGACCAAGGGGATCTCCGGCGGGGTCAGACGACGTTGCTCATTACGGACTTTTTGCGGACGGAGGCGGGTGTGCAGACCTACCCCTGCCAGATAGATTTCCTCAATACCCTCCTCTGGAGCACCAAGCCCAATGCTTATGCGGCGGATTTACGCAGTTCGGCGTCGCAGGTGGCGTTTGACCATTGTGCCCTGCGTCAGGAGGAAAATCGCCCCGGCGGGACGAATTTTTTCCCGGCGGACCCCAAGCTCGGACCGGCGTCTGAAGCCTATCCCCTCTTGGAGGGGAGTCCCCTGATTGATGCGGGGAAGGTAGTACCGGGCCTTACGCCTCTAACGGATAGAATGGGGCGGCTGCGGGATGCCCAGATAGACATCGGCTGCTATGAATACGTTCGGTAGGCTTTTTCGGATAACGACGTTTGGGGAGTCGCACGGGGCGGGGATTGGGGTCGTCATAGACGGGATTCCGGGAAATTTCCCCGTAGACTTAGCGGAGGTGGAGCAGGCGCTTCGGCGGCGGCGACCCGGTCAGAATCCCTACACCTCCCCTCGTCAGGAAGAAGATAAGGTAGAAGTGCTCTCTGGCCTTTACCAGGGCAAAACTACTGGAGCGCCCCTCACGCTCTGGATACCCAATACGGATGCCCGTAGTGCAGATTACGAGAAGCTATCAGCGATCTACCGGCCTTCGCACGCTGATTATACGTATGCGGTGAAGTACGGGCATCGGGACCCGCGTGGGGGTGGGCGCAGTTCTGCTCGGGAGACGGCGGCTCGGGTAGCTGCTGGGGCCGTTGCTTACCAGATGCTTCGGCGTTTTTTGCCTGAGCTCACGATTATAGCCTGGACGGCGGCTATTGGGCCTCATGAGACGGCGGTGAGACCCGTTACGCGGGAGGTGGTGGAGGCTTCGCCGGTGCGGTGCCCCGACCCTGTCGTCAGCGCCCAAATAGAGGCTTATCTCGGGCAGCTTGTAGAGGAGGGCGATACCACGGGGGGGATCATCGCCTGTGAGGTAAAGCAGCTGCCCGCCGGCCTGGGCGAACCGATTTATGATAAGCTCCATGCCCGCTTAGCCTACGCGATGCTTAGTATCAATGCCGCCAAAGCCTTTGAGATAGGGGAGGGATTTCGGGGGGCGAGCATGCAGGGCTCTGTGCATAACGACCCCTTCATCCGGGAGGGGGGAG
>Ga0308395_1001281_pt1 | contig 16665 bp, 13 predicted proteins | sample Hotspr20SampleP4_FD_202097 | JGI IMG/M metagenome (GOLD analysis project Ga0308395, IMG submission 202097) | Hot spring phototrophic mat microbial communities from Mushroom Spring, Yellowstone National Park, Wyoming, United States - 20050930_P4 ...
GAGTAGTTACCGTAGCCGCCGCGAGCCACCCAAGCACTGTTATGAGAAAAGTCGATGTCGTAGGTCGTTCCTGAAATCGCGTGGAGCAACCGTCCATCGCTCAGACGCCAGACTCTCAAGGTGTTTTGGTCTCCGGTTGCTGCGTAGTTGCCGTCGGGAGAGAAAACCGCACAGTTAACTCCGCTTGAGTGCCCCACAAAGGTACGGACAAGGTTCTCGTCAGAGACGCGCCATATCTTGGCAGTGCGGTCTGCACTTGCACTTATCAGATACTGTCCATCTGAGGAGAAAGAGACGAAGTTGACTGCTCCCAAATGCCATCCACGCATCCACACGATGTCAGGTCGCTCTTGAGCCTTGCCATGCAAGGTCAGCGTTGCAAGTATCGCGCTTACCATCCATTTACCGAGTGTGTAGCCACGCATAGCTTTACCTCCTTCAGTCCAAAAGTACGCCTATTATACCACACCTACCCTGCGCAGAACAGATTGAGTTTGACCTGTTAGCTGGGAGCAATTCAGTGGGAAAATTCGCCAGATTCAATACAAATCAGCGAGAATTAGCAAAAAAGTTAACGGCATTCGCACTTGTTTGCGAATCCCATTTGCGTCGCCTGCTGACAACCCTTGTCGCTTTGTAGTAAAGATACGCTTTGAGTGCGACCGATGCGAACGCTTCCTACTTGTTCTGTGCTTTCACCTCCACACAGGCTGTTTCGCTGCCGAAGAGGATACTCCTGCTGTGTTTCGGTGATTCTGCAAGCGTTTCCCACAGTGGGTACAATACCCCGTATGGAAACCCGTCAACGAATCGCGACAGGCGTCATCGCTGCCGTCCTGCTCGTGATGCTGTTTGGGGGCACATTCGTCAACCTGTACACCGATTACTTGTGGTTTGTGCATGATGTGAAGCACCCCCAGATTTTCGGGCGCATTCTCGCGCTGCGCTGGGTGCTGTTTTTGGCGGCGGCGATTGGCTTTTTCCTGTTCGCGCTGGTGAACCTGGTGATTGCCAATCGGGTGGCAGGGGCAGCGGACGCGCCCGACTTAGCCATCCGCAGCGGGCGAATCGTGCGCATCACGCGCGCCGTGCGGAGGGGAACCTACTACCTGCTGATTCTGGGCGCCCTGGTGTTCGCGCTGTTTGTTGGCTTAAGCGCAAGCGCGTACTGGAACGACCTGATGCTGTTCCAAAACGCGCAGGCGTTCGGCGTCAAAGACCCGCTGTTCGGGCAGGATGTTGGCTTCTATGTGTTTCGGCTGCCGTTTCTGTCGTTTGTGTCGGGGCTGGTGGTCTTCACGACGCTGATTGCGCTGGTGGGGGTCGGTGCGTTCTACTACTTCAATCGCGCGTTGGGCTGGCTGGGCGGGATGCCGACCTTTCTGCCGTCGGTCAAGCCGCACATGCTGATTCTGGCGACGCTGTTTCTGCTGGCGTTCGCGTGGTACTTGTGGCTGGCGCGGTACGACTTGGTGTTCTCGGAGCATGACCAGTTTTTCGGGGCGGGCTACACGGATGTGCATGCGCGGCTGCCGATTCTGAACATCACGGTGTTCGGGCTGCTGGGCGCGGCGGTGTTGTGCTTGATTAGCCTACGGCGCGGGGCGGGGCTGCTGCTGCCGATTGGCGGATTCGCCGTTGTGCTGCTGTTTTGGATTGCGGCGACGCTGATTTATCCGCCGTTGGTGCAGCGGTTCGTGGTCGTGCCGAACCAGTTGGAGCGCGAGACCGAGTATATCGAGCGGCATCTGACCTTCACGCGCCGCGCCTACAAGTTGGACACGATTCGCGTGCAGCCGATGGATGTGCGCGAGGACTTGGTTCCCGCCGATTTGCGCGGGGCGGAGGGCACGCTGGAGAACCTGCGCTTGTGGGACTTCCGCCCGCTGCGGCAGGTCTACAACGGGCTACAGGCGCTGAAACCCTACTATGCGTTCGTGGACATCGATGTGGACAGGTATCGGGTGAACGGCGCGTTGCGGCAGGTGCTGTTGTCGGTGCGCGAGTTGAACTTGGAAGGGCTGCCGCCCGCTGCGCAACGCTGGCAGAACCTGCACCTGCTGTACACGCACGGCTACGGTGTGGTGATGAACCCCGTGAACGAGGCGACCAGCGATGGGCAGCCCGTGTTCTGGATGCGCGATCTGCCCCCGCGCACGCCTGAGTACCTGCCGCTGAAGAACCCCGCCGTCTACTTCGGCGAAAACATTGACCGCTACTCTATCGTGCGCACGCAGTTGCAGGAGTTCGACTACCCGCGCCTGACGGGCGCGGAGGGCGAGGAGAATGTCTACACGACCTACAGCGGCGACGGGGGCGTGCCGATTGGCGGCTGGCTGACGCGGATGCTGTTTGCGATACGGCTGTCGGATCAGAACATCCTGCTTTCGGGCGACCTGACCGCCGAGTCGCGCCTGCTGTTTCGGCGCAATATTCGCGAGCGCGTGCAGACAATGCTGCCGTTTGTTCGCTGGGACGAAGACGCCTACCCCGTGATTCACGACGGCGAGATTGTGTGGATATACGACGGCTACACCTTCACGCGCAACTACCCGTACAGTCGCCCGTTCCTGTCGCGCGATCGGGTCGTGCGCCAGTTCAACTATTTGCGCAACTCGGTCAAGGCGACGATTCACGCCTACACGGGCGAGGTGAACTTCTACATCGCCGACGAGACCGACCCGATTATCCGCGCCTACGCGCGTGCGTATCCGGGCGTGTTCAAGCCGCTTTCGGAGATGCCCGCAGGTCTGCGCGAGCATGTGCGTTACCCGATTAACCTGTTCGAGGTGCAGGCGCAACTGCTGGAACTCTACAACACCACGGACGCCCGCGTGTTTTTCAACAAGGCGGATGCGTGGGCAATCGCCCGCGAGATTCTGGAGAACAACGAGACCGTGCCGATGACGCCGTACTATGTGATTATGCAGCCGCCGGGCGAGCAGCAGCCGCGCTTTATGCTGACTTTGCCGTTTACTCCGCAGCAGCGCAAGAACTTGGTGGCGTGGCTGGTGGCGCACTGCGACCCCGACCGCTACGGCGAACTGGTGCTGTACCGTTTCCCCAACCAGCGGCTGGTGTACGGTCCCGAACAGATTGACGCGCGTATCAACCAGAACCCCGACATCGCGCAGCAGTTGAACCTGTGGAACCAGCAGGGGTCGCAGGTGTTTCGGGGCAACCTGTTGGTGATTCCGCTGGGTCGGGCGATGCTGTATTTCAAGCCGATTTACCTGCGGGCGCGTTCGGAGGGCGCGATTCCTGAACTCACGAAGGTGGTGCTTGCCAGCGGCGACCGCGTGGTGATGACCGACACGGTGGAGGAGGGGCTGCAGTTGTTGCTTGCCGAGCGCGCGGGTCGCACGCCGCCGCGTGTGGCGCGGGACGGCGAGACGGCTGCCCCGCCGACGGCGCCGACCGCGCCCGCCGACCTGCGCAGCCTGGCGCGACAGGCGAACCGCATCTACCGCGAGGCGCAAGAGGCACTGAGGAACGGCGACTGGGCAGCCTACGGCGAGCGCATGCGCCGCCTGGAGGCAATCCTGAAGCAGATGGAGGCGGGGCAGTGATTACACATCGGGCACATATTCCAACTCCACATCCCCGATGCGCACTGTATCGCCCTCCTGTGCGCCCAGTTCCTGTAGGCGTCGGAACACGCCCAGCCCCTTGAGCCGTTTCTGCATGCGCAGCACCGCCTCGTGGTTGCCGAAGTCGGTGCGCTGCACAATCTCCAGCGGCAGCGTGCCCTCGACGACGAACACCTCGCCGTCTTTGTAGACGCGGGTGGGCTGACGAACGGGCTTGGCGACCTCTGGGGCAGGCTCGATGAGCGGCTCAGGCGGGGGCAGCTCGGCGACGCGCTGCGCCAAGCGCGCCAGCAACGCCTCCAGACCCTCGCCCGTGTACGCCGAGATGGGGAACACCTCGTAGCCGTGCGACTCGATAGCGCAGCGCACAGCGTCGAGTGCCGCGCGTTCGTCGGGGGCGAGCGTATCGATTTTGTTCAGGGCGACCAGCGCGGGCTTGCGCGCCAAGTCGGGGTTGTAGAGTTCCAGCTCGCGTTGGAGCGTCTCGAACGCCTCCAGCGGCGGCGCGGTCGCAAACGGCGACACATCCAGCAGGTACAGCAGCAGCCGCGCGCGCTCCACATGGCGTAGGAACTGATGCCCCAGCCCAACGCCCGCATGCGCGCCCTCAATCAGCCCCGGTATATCGGCGACGACGAAGCTCTGGTCTTGGTACTGCACGACGCCGAGGTTGGGCACGAGCGTTGTGAACGGGTAGTCGGCGATTTTGGGCTTGGCGGCGGAGATTCGGCTAATCAGCGTGCTTTTGCCCGCGTTGGGCATCCCGACGATGCCGACATCGGCGAGCAGTTTCAGCTCCAGTCGCAGCGTGCGCCGTTCGCCGGGCAAGCCCTTCTCGGCGAAGCGGGGCGTCTGGCGGGTGGGGGTGGCGAAGTGCGCGTTGCCGCGTCCGCCTTTGCCCCCGCGCGCCGCGACGAATCGCATGCCAGGTCGCGACAGGTCTGCCAGCAGGTCGCCCGTGTCGGCGTCGTAGACCAGCGTGCCGACGGGCACGCGCAGCGTGATCGACTTGCCGTTGCGCCCCTTGCGGTTGCTGCCGCTGCCGTGCCCGCCGCTGCTGGCTTTGTAGCGACGCTTGTAGTGGAAGTCGAGCAGGGTGCTGAGGTGTGTATCGGCGACCAGCATGATACTGCCGCCATTCCCGCCGTCGCCGCCGTCGGGTCCGCCGCGCGGCACATGCTTTTCGCGGCGGAACGAGACGCACCCGTCCCCGCCGCGACCCGCCTCCACCTCAATCACCGCCTCGTCGATAAACACAGGGGATTATACCGTTTGCGAACCTACGGGGGCGTTCGGGTGTCTAAAACAAGCATGGGGAGAAGCGACTGTGAAATTTTCACGGGGATATGGAATACCCTCCTTGCGGGCGGCGAAATCTCATGGAACGAGGTGATACGACGATGAGCCAAGGGAACTGGCAGAACCGCAACAAGCCGGTACGGCTGACGAAGCGCGAGATTGAGGTGCTGAGCCTCATCGCGCAGGGACGCTCCTCGCAGGAAGTGGCGGACGCGCTCTTTGTGAGCAAGCGCACGGTGGACTTCCATCTGGCGAACATCTACGAGAAGCTCAATGTCAACAACCGTGTGAAGGCGTTCCGACGCGCGGCGCAGATGGGGCTGATCCCTGTGGAAGCCTTCTTCGGCGAGACGGCAGACTGAGCTGGGGGGATACCCAAACCGTCAGCGGGGGCAGGGAGGCATACTCTCTGCCCCTGTTTTAGTCAATCGGGCTGAACTTTTCGTAAAGCGCGCCGTTGAAAGCGGTCAGCGCGAACGCCGCAAACAGGTTCGTCAGGCACGCCAGCCCCACCATCAGCCACAGGTTCCACTGTAGCCCGACGCCCAGCAGCCAAATCGCCGCGCCCGGCGCGCCCGAAAACAACAGCGCGGGCACCATGAGCACGCCCGACAGCAGCCGCTGCGTGTAGTCGGTTGGGTCGGGATTGATGAGCGCAATCGCGAGCATCGCCATCATCAGCACGATTGCCCAACTGGTCGCCACGACACTGCTGCCCAGCCAAAACAGCCAGTCGCTGGGGAACCACAGGCTGATGACCAGCGCGGCAAGCAACTGCGACGCGGCGAAAAAGACCACGCTGGGCAGCGATTCAACCACCATCACGGCGCGGGGCGAAAACGGCAGCGGCTTTTGCCACTCCACGCGGCGGAGCATGTCGGTGAAGCCGTAGAACGCGCCGAACGAGATGAAGAAGGCGGTCATCGCCTGTGCGACGGCGTAGGCGATTTTGAGCGCGAGGCGCATATCCCGTTCGGGGGACGCGGTGTAGTGGATCAGCAACGCCAGTCCGACGGGCGCGGCAGCCATCAGCGCGACCATCAGGAGGTTGCCCCACCCGCTCGCGCGCCAAGTGATGAGCAGGTCGCGCCAGAGCAGCGCGAGCGCGCCGCGCGGCGTCCAGCGTTCCAGCCAGCGCAGCGTGCGCAGTGGCTTGGCAGCAGCCCTCTCCGCCTTGCGCTGCAGGTAGGTTCCGAGCGGGTCGCGCTGGGAGGCGCGCGCCGCCGCGCCCTTACGCGCCAGCGACGCGCCCACCTCGTACAGCACATCCTGATAGCGCACCAGCAGCCGATTGGCGAGCAGCACGCCCACCAGCCACAGCGCGAAACTGACACCCATCGCAGGCGTGAAGCCCTGATACAGCACGATGGCAGCGTCCGCCAACCCGCGCACAGGCAGCAACAACACATACGCAGGCAGCCAGTCCACCGCCTCGCCGAGCGCGGTCAGAAACGCGAACTCGTCAAGCGAGCGGCGCAGGTACACCAAGTAGCCTGCCGTCAACGCGAAACTCAGCGCCGCCCAGCCAACCAGCAGACGCGATACCCACGAACGCACGCTGCGCCCCGTGATCTCCATCGCTTCCAGCGCGATGCTCCACAAGAGCGCCGTGCTGAACACCAGCAGGTACATCATGGGGTAGCCGAGCAGCGCAATCGCAGGCGCGACTGGCTCTTGCACTGTCGCCAGCAGACGCAGCCGCGCGCCACCGAACAACAGGAGATAGACCGCCAACAGCATCAGAAAAAACAGCGCGCCGAACAGCCCACGAATGAGTATCATCCCGCGAAAGAGCGCCAAGGGCTTGAGCGGCGTGGTGAACAGGTAATGCACATCGCTCTCCTGCACCAGCGCATACGCAGGGCGGAACACCGACGGAATAATCGTGAACACCACATAGAACCAGTGGATGATGACCACCAAGCCGATGGAGCGGAGCATCAAGCGCTGGGGCTGGAGCATGTCGGGTTGGGCGCGGGCGGGGTTTTCAGCAAGCGAGCCAATCAGCGCGCCACCCCACCCGCATAGGAAAAACGCCAGCACAAATGTAGTTAGCACCGCGCGGAGGGGGTTAGCGAACGCGCGGCGGATACTGTTGACCACCACGCGCAGGGTGAGATACCACAGCACCTGGGCGACGGTGCGCGTCATCGCGCCTCGATCACCTCAACCGCGATGTGGTCGTTGGTGTAGATGCACAGGCGCGCGGCGATGCGCAGCGCCTCTTCGGCGATTTCGCGGGCGGTCAGTTGCGTGTGGCGCAGCAGGGCTTCCGCCGCCGCCTGCGCATACGCCCCGCCCGACCCGATGCCGACCACCCCCTCGTCAGGCTCCAGCACATTCCCGTCGCCCGCGACCACCAGCAGCGTGTCGGCGTCGGCGACGACCATCAGCGCGTTCAGGTGGCGCAGCACGCGATCGGTGCGCCAGTCTTTGGCGAACTCCACCGCTGCGCGGCGCAGGTTGCCCCCGACCGACTCCAGTTTCGATTCAAAGCGATCCATCAGCGCTTGCGCGTCGGCGGCGGCGCCTGCGAATCCCGCCAGCACGCGGTTCTGGTAGAGCCAGCGCACCTTGCGCGCGGTGTGCTTCATCACGACCTCGCCGACGGTCACCTGCCCATCGGCGGCGAAGGCGGTCTGCCCGTCGCGGCGTACCGCCAAAACGGTTGTGGCGTGTATGGTAGGCGTCATTCGTCGTCCTCCAGCGTGAGACTGGGCAGGGCGCGGCTCATAGTCTGGCGCAGCCTGTCCAGCGTCAGGTGCGTGTAGATTTGCGTGGTGGTCAGGCGTCGGTGTCCGAGCAGCTCCTGCACGGTGCGCAGATCTGCGCCGCCGTCCAGCATATGGGTAGCGAACGAGTGGCGCAGCGCGTGCGGGCTGATGGCAACGCCGACCTGTGCGCCGTAGCGTTTCACGAGGCGGTGCATGCTGCGGGTGGTGAGCCTGCCGCCCTGCGCGTTCAGAAACAGCGCGCGGGTGGGCTTGTTCGGGTTCATTAGCTGCGGGCGGGCGCGTTGGAGGTACTCCACCAGCGCCTCGTGCGCCGCCTGACCGAACAGCACGATGCGCTCCCGTCCGCCTTTGCCGCGCACGCGCGCCGCCGACTGCGCCATATCCAGCGCGTCCACATCCAGCCCCGCCAACTCGCTGATGCGCACGCCTGTTGCGTATAGCATCTCCAGTATCGCGCGGTCGCGCAGGCGCAACGGGTCGTCGTCGGGTTCGGGCGCCTGCATGAGTTGCTCTGCCTGCGCCTGCGTTAGAAAGCGGGGCAGGGGACGCTTTTGAATGGGCAGAGCGACGCCCGCGCTGGGGTCGTGGTCGAGCCAGCCCACCGTGCGGCAATACCTGAAAAATGCCCGCAGGCAGTAGAGCTTGCGCTCGCGCGTGCGACGGCTCGCCGCGCGGTACGAATCGAGCCAACTGCGCACGAGTCGCTCGTTCAGGTGTTGTACCTGCTCGATGCCCGCGCCGAGGGCGTATTCCACGAACTGCGCGAGGTCGGTTCCGTATGCCTTGACCGTGTGCGCGGCGCGCGTCGCGCTCAGGTGCGTCAGGAACCGCTCCACTGCCTCGTCCAAGTGCATCGCGGGGAATTGTACCTGACTTGCATTGGTAGCCTGCACCCCTGCCTGTGTGGGCGCAGATGGACAGTTCTACGCGGGCGTGAAGCGGGGGTAGAATAACACTGTAGGAGGTGGCAACTGAAATGTCTATCCCTACCTTACAGATGATTGGCTTTGGTCCCCCTGTGGACAAAAGGGGCAAGCCAACAGGTCCGATTGCTGTCGAGAGCGACCGACGCTCGTGGGCGACGATTCGCAACTACTGGTACGCCCAGAATGAGTGGCATCACGAACTGCTGTTCTACATCGGCAACATGTTCGATCGTCTAATGGGCATCTCTCCCAACTATCGGTACTGGTGGCACAGTGCACATCGGCTCTACTACGCTCGTATCGGGGAGAAAAAGTACCGCCCGCTCACGGACGATTGGGAACGCTACAAGTGTGTCTTTTCGCCCGACTCCCGTTATCTAGCGGGAGTAGCGATTGGCGTCTCCGACAGGAATGTCTCGGTTTTCGAGATGCCGTCTGGTCGTCGGCGCGATCTCCGATCGCCTCACGCAAAGTTCATCGGGTGGTATCCCGACAGTCGCCGCCTTTGGTTCAGCGACGGGAAGCACTGGTATCAGCTAAATGTGGTGAGTTGGCAGGTGCGGAAGTTGAATCGCACCGAAGCAAGCGCGCTGCAACAGGATTGGGATTTACTCAACCCGCGCGTGCGCTATGTCGATCAAAAAGTCTTAGACCCCTTGCTGGAGCCTTACGACGGGGCATGTCGGCGCTATGCCTACTCTCGGAATGGTCAGGTGCGGATAGGGGCGTTTCCGTGTTGGTGGATACCCCGCTTTGAGCAAGCTCAGCCGATTGTGTGGCGTCCGCAGACGGTCTGGGTGGAGTGGCGCAACGGGAAGCGTGTTCGGCTCTGGCAGAACCGTGAGCAGGGAATCCAGGTGACGCCATCCGATGTGTCCGACGATGGGCGTTGGGCAATCGTCGAGGTGGCGCGAATGGACGAAAACTTGGTGAATGTGGTTGAGCGAGAGTGGGTGCTATTTTCCGTTGCTGCGAGGCGGATTGTCCGACGCTTCAGATTGAGCAAGGAGCTACAGTTTGGGCATATTGTGCCGTTGCACTTTGGGATTGGCTCGGTGCTGCGGTGATTGATGAGGCTGTAGCCCGCATCTGGGAATGAGGCTGGCATCCTCAACAACCCTGAAGCCAGCGCAGGCGTTGCCCAGATTGCGCTGGGGATAGAGGGCTTTGCCTCCCCCGCGTGCGCTTAGTCCGTCGGGCAGAAGCGGGTGTAGAGCCTGCCGTTCCAACGGGTGAGCGTAAGCGCGACGAGCAGGTTCGCCCCGCACGCCAGCGCAAGCAGTTCTGGCGCGAGCGCGCCCAGCAGCCAGAAGACCAGCCCCCATATGCCGCTGAGGGTCAGCGCAACACCCATCAGCCACCGCCGCCCCATATGCTGCACCGTGCTGCTGGCAGCGGGGAGGATGAGCGCGACGGTGAGCATGGCGGTCATCAGCGCGAGCGCGCTCGTGGCGGCGGTCGCGCTGATGGCGAGCCAAAAGCGCGCGTCGCGGGGCAGCCACAGGCACGCCAGCAACGCAGCCAGAAGTTGCGCACCCGCAAAGGGCAGCGTCGGGGACAACGCCAGCATCGTCGCCTGCGTGCGCAGAGGGACAGGCAACGCCTTGCGCTCTGCGGCGCGCGGGAGCGCGTAGACGAAGCCCCAGTACGCGACGAGCGCGGCGACGACCGACGAAACCGCCTGCACGCCGACGAAGGCGTACCGCTGCGCAACACGCTGTGCCTGTGGGTTGCGGGCAAGTCGGCTCTCCAGACGCGCCCAGTCGCCCGTGTTGGCGTCGCCACTGGCTTCGATGACGGCGGCGAGGCGCACGATGGCGGGCAACAGTCCCGCTGCAAGGGGCGGCGTAAGCGTCAGGCTAAGCAGCGCCAGCATAACGCCAAACGCATGCGCGCGCCACAGGGTGAGCCACTCGCCCCACAGCAGGGCGCGTGCGCCGCGCGGCGTCCAGCGCGTGAAGCCCGCGGGGGTACGGAGCCGCCTATCGGCGTGTCGCTCCGCCCGCGCCTGCAGGTATGCGCCGTAGGGGTCGCTTTCGGCGCGCTGTTCGGCAACGCGCGCCTGCGCCAGAGACGCGCATACCTCGTACAAGCGCGCCCGACGCCAGAGCAGGAACCCGCTTGCGATGAGCAACGCGCCCAGCCACGGCAGGAACCCGTACCCGACAGCGGGCGAGACGCCCACATAGCGCGCCATCGCCGCGTCCGCCAGCCCGCGCACAGGCAGCAGCAGCGCATAAAGGGGCTGCCAGTCCATCGCCTGCCCCAGCGCAGCGCGCAGGTCGGTTCCTGCAAGTGCAAGCCCGCCCGTGCGCACGACCAGCAGCGCAAGGCACAAGGCTGTCCAGCCCCACAGCCCCCACGCGACCCACCGCCGCACGCCGCGCCCCGACAACTCGGCGTCCTCCAGCACGACGCCCCACAGCAGCCCCGCGCCGTACACCACGACGCACAGCAACGGGTACGCCAGCAGCGCGAGTGCCACTCCAGCAGGCGCGCGCATCAGATGCGTCTCGCGCGCCGCGCCCTCCACCACCAACAGCACATAGACCGCCATCGGCAGCAGCAGCGATAGCGCGCCCGCCGCCGCGCGCGCCAGCGCCAGCCCCCAAAACAGGCGCAGCGACGGCAAGGGCGTCGCAAACAGATAGTCCACATCGCTTGCCTGAATCACGCTGCGCGTCGCATCCAGTGCGGCAGGCGCCATCCGAAACACCAGAAACCAGCCGTGCAGGAGAACGGCAACCGCGACCAAGCCCTGCACCTGCTCCTGCGCCGACAGCCCGCCCAGCAGGAGCTGCGCCGTTTCAGGGTCTGGACTCGACTCCAGCAGTTCGCCCGCCTCGTCATACGCGAGATAGCCCACAATCGCGAGGGCGAGCAGCGCGCGGAGCGGGCTGGCGAGCAGGCGGCGCAAACTATTCAGCACAGTGCGCAGGGTCAGATAAGTGATTGCCCAAGCAACCGAGCGCGCCACGAAGCGTTTCCCTCCCAAATCAAGCGACCTGCCTCGCGCAGATGCTTGCGGACAGCCGCCTGCGTCTATTGTTTGCCCGTATGCACCAATAGTACCCTAACTCAAGGTATAATCTTTTCGTATGGCGCTCACGGAAAGCGACTTGACGGAGTTCCTGCGCTTGCTGGAGCGGGATGAGACGCTCCAGCTGGACTTCGCGCGCGCGTTCCTGAAGGAACGGGTGGTGCGCAAGCTCATGGCGCTGGATCCCGAGCTGCGCGAGGCGTTCCGCTCGGCTGTGTTGACGGAGGAGCTGCTTCGCCTGCCGACAGTGGTCGCAGAGTTGGATCAGTTTGTGCGCCAGCACGCGGCGGAGACCGACGCACGCTTTGATCGGGTCGAGCAAGCGATAGAGGGCGTGCGCGAGGAGTTGCGGGGCGAGATTCAAGGCGTGCGCGAGGAGTTGCGGGGCGAGATTCAAGGCGTGCGCGAGGAGTTGCGGGGCGAGATTCAAGGCGTGCGCGAGGAGTTGCGCACGGGACTACAACGGGTGCAAGCGGAGGTGAGCGGCTTGGATCACTGGATACTGGGCGAGTTTGGATGCCCTGAGGATGAGCAATACGAAATCTACACCGTGGCGAACGCGGTCACGGTGTTTGGGGACGGCGAGGGCGGCTCACCGCGACGCGATTACGAGGTGCGACGCCACTTGCTCGCGCTCTTCCGCGCGGCGGGCGTCGATCTAACGACCATAGAAGAGGCGGACAGCCCTCTGGTCGCGGATTTGGTCTGGTGGCGGGGCAATCGCTACTGCGTTGTGGAGATCTCGGTGAAGGTGGATGACTACGACATCTCTCGTGCGAAAGCGCGTGCGGAGACGCTCAAACTTGCGGGCGTGGAGGTGATGCCCGTGGTCATCGGCAGCGCGTGGGCGTATGATGATGCACGCGCCGAGGCACTGAAAGCGGGCGTCGAGTGGCGCGTCGGGAAAGAGTATTCGCAGGGGCTTATCGAGTATCGCCGTAGCCAGGCGGTATAGCCCTACGGACTCAGCCCCAAATGGTCGGCAATCCCCTGCAACGCACGCACGACATGTTCCACATGCTCGTCGAACGGGATGCCCAGCTCCTCTGCGCCTTGCAGCAGGTCGTCGCGATTGACTCCTCGTGCGAAGCTTTTCTCCTTCATGCGCTTGCGCACCGATTCGGGGCTAACCGCGCTGAGCGTGCGTCCTTTGACCAGCGCGACAGCAATCACGAAGCCCGAGATTTCGTCGCAGGCGAAGATGGCGCGCTCCAGCAGGCTCTCGCGCGGGATGCCCGTGTGGTTCGCGTGTGCGCCGACCGCACGGATAATCACCTCTGGCGCGCCCCGCTCGCGCAGAATCTCCATCCCACGAAACGGGTGCTCCTCCAGCGAGGGGTAGCGTTCGTAGTCGAAGTCGTGCAGCAGCCCGACGACTCCCCAGAGTTCCTCGTCCTCGCCGAAGAGCCGCGCGTAGTAGCGCATGCACGCTTCCACTGCCAGCGCGTGGCGGCGCAGGTTTTCCGACTGCGTATATTCGCACAGCAGGTTCCAAGCCTCGTCGCGCGTCATGGGTTCGCCTCCGTGTCCTCTCGCTTGCGCGGTTCGGGCAGCGTCCAGGGCGGTTCGAGTTTACCCTGCGCATCCCGTCGCAACAGCAGCAGGCTGGGCGCGCGCGTGCCGACATGCCCGTCTGCGTGCAGCACATTCACGCCCTTGCTGTGAAAGCTGCGCAGGTTGTCGGGCGTCCAATCGCCGTCGTCGCGTCGCCGCCAGACGGCAAGGCGCGTGATAAAGCGCGAGTTCTCGGTCGGCTTGCGCAGCGCGTCGTCGTAGCCCAGCACGAAGCCGTCGTTGCCCCCCAGCAGCGGGTTCGGGTTCAGCGAGCCGAGCTGACCCCCTGCGAGGCTGTCGGCAATCAGCACGCTGAGTCCAGGGTTGGGCAGGTCTTCGAGGCGCACTGCCGACAGGGGCGCGTAGAAGCCGTAGGAAAGGCGCAGGGTCTTGCCAGCGTCGCGCGGGTGGCTGATGACCGTGCTGCCGCCTGTCGGGTCGGCGGGGCACTGCAGCGCGCGTTGCAGGTCGCGTCGCATGTAGCTGCTGATGCACAGCACCCAGGTGAGCGGGCGTCCTGCCGCATCGGTCTGCGGCGTACCGTCGGGGTTCGCATAATACGCCAGCGGCAGCGTGTTGGCGTAGTCCAGCTGGTACAGGTTAATCGCCGTCGCGATGTCCTTCAGGTTCGACAAGCAGTCCGCCGTGCGCTTGAGGTCTACCAACTGCCGATAGAGCGGGATGAGAATAGCGACGACGGCAATCACAGCGACGGCGATTGCGAGTTTCTCCAGTTGCGTCAGTCCAGACTGTCTCATCGGGCGTAGGAGTAGGTGTCGGTGTCCCAGAAGCCGAGTTCGCGGATGAGCTGGGTCGCCGCCTCGCGCTGCACGAGCAGGGCAGTGCCTGGCCCGTTGCGCACAGGCAGCGTCTCGGTGCGGATTTGCTCGTCGCTGAGCTGGCGGGCAAACAGCGCGAGCGCAAGCAGTTGCTCGAACTCCATCGTGGTGCGGGTGTGACGCAGTCCTGCCGCCAGCACTTGCGGCGCACGCATCCACACGCTGGGGTCTTTGAGCCGCGCTTTAACCGCGCGCATGAACTTCTGCTGCCGCTCGATGCGGTGGAAATCGCTGTCGGAGTGGCGGTAGCGCACATAGCCCAGCGCCTGCTTGCCGTTGAGGTGCTGGACGCCGGGCTGCAGGTCTACATGCAAATCGCCCCAGTTATCGTGGTAGACCATGCGCTTCTCGACCTCGATGGTGACCCCGCCGAGCGCGTCGATGGCTTCCTCGAAGGCTTTGTAGCTGACGATGACCACATGGTCAATCTGCAAGTTGCCCAGCAGGTTGCTGACGGTTTCCACCAGCAGTCTGGGACCGCCGAGCGCGTGCGCCGAGTTGATTTTGCCCCAGCCGTGGCGTGGGATGCGCACGAGCGTGTCGCGCGGGATGGAGAGCGCATTAATGCGCTGGTTAACAAAATCCACCTGCGCGACGAGGATGGTGTCGGTGCGCGCCATCGTGTCCACGACGCGCTTGCGGTGATCGCGGTTCTCGTCCGCGCCGACCACCAGAATCGTGAGCTTGCGCTTGCCGGGGAAGGCGTTTTCGGGCTTGGTTTCGCCCTTGATGTAGGCAACGACGGCGCGGCTGACTGTGCCCTCGCTGGCAAAGTGCAGATAGCCCAGCGCGGTTCCCAGCACCAGCCCGCCTGTCCAGAACATGAGCCAGAAAATCGCCCAGAACACGCGCCGTATCCGTGCGCCTCGCCGTTGCGGCGTTGCCGTCCCTTGCCTGCTAATTGCGCGATTCATTCGGTAGGATTGTACCCTGTACGGCTACTCGTCGGGTTCGGCTTCGGGCAGCTCCTCTTCGGTCGGTTCGGGCGTGAAGAGCGCGTCGGGTCGGCTGAGCCGCTTGGCGAGCGTCTCCTGCGTCAGCGCGGACAGCACAATCTGCCCGCTGCTTAGGAACACTACGCATCGGGTGCGTCGTCCCTGCGTGGCGTCAATCAGGCGCGTCCCCTCCCGACGCAGCTGCTGCACCAGCCGCTTCACAGGCGCGGAATCGATGCGCACCAGCGCGACAATCTTGTCCGTCAGCACGAAGTTGTAAAAGCCCACATTCAACAGCGGGGGCACAGACGGTGTGCGTTCGTCATGGATCATAGCAACGACGCGATTCGGCGCAAACGGCGCGACTCCTGCCACTTGAATTCGGCAGGCGCGGTCGGGTATACTATGCGCTGCCGTGGGGCGGTAGCTCAGCTGGGAGAGCGCTAGAATCGCACTCTAGAGGTCGGGGGTTCGAATCCCCTCCGCTCCACCACCATTCCCTTGTACACTTGGAACGCCAATCGGCTACGGGTTGTGTGCCCTTGACAGGGCGACGCGTGAGTTCTAGTTCTCGCTTGTTCCGCATGGTTCCGCCTCCATCGTCAAATTGACTTGAGTGGGGTCGTCTCGTCGCGCTCGCCCGTCGTCCGAAAGCCCGCCGCCGCCATCCCGCGCTGCACGGCGGGAATCTTCGAGCAGACCTCCCACACATAGCCTGTGCGGTGGTTCTCCAACGCGAGCAGCATCATCCCCAAGTCGATGCCGATGACCTCTGGGTCGTACCAGTCGCGGTCTACATTGAAGGCGTTGCCGAAGCCGTAGCGTCCCCAGAGGCGGGCAGAATAGCGGTCGTAGATGGCTTTCGCCGCGCGCTGGCTGAGGTCGGGCGTGAAGATGATGGAGGTAATCGCGGCGGTCGGGGCGACTGTGCCGTCGTGGTCTACCCAGCCAGGCGCGCCGTACGCACGGTAGCCGTCAGGACCGTCGCTGGCGGTCAGCCCCCACACATCCGCGTCGTAGGTCTTGAAGCGGGCGCGATGCTCGATGCAGAACGCCCGCTGCGCCAGCGTCGCATTCCGCGAGGAGACCCAGTAGTTGTAGCCCAACCGATCGCGCCGCCCGCGCAAGTCCAGATAGAGATGGCTCATCTGGTGAATGAACAGCGGTCCGCCCAGCAGCAGTTCGTACTCCTTGTAGCGCACGATGGGGCGTCGCCATGCGTCCCAGCAGTCTTTGGGAATCGGGTTCGGCGCGCCCATCGCCAGCACATAGAGGAACATATGCTCGGCGTACTCGTCCCAGCGGTTTTTGAGGAAGCCCGTTTCGGGTTTCCAACCGTGCCCCAGCGTGCGCTCGTGCGGTTTCGCGCCCCCGTCGGTCAGCATCCACAAGAAGTCCATCCGTTCGTAGAACAAGTTCACCTTGCGCAGGAGGGCTGCCTCCTCGAAGGCGTGTGCGGCGAACAGCGCGCCCATCACGAACAGCCCCGTGTCGATGGACGAGAGTTCGCTCTGCCACATCCGCTTGCCGCTTTCCCAGTGGATGAAGTGATAGAGCCAGCCGCGCTGGTGTTCCAGTTGAAGATGTCCGTCCATCATCCGATGGGCACGGCGGAGCGCGTCTGTGCGGGAGAGCCAGCCGCGGCGAACGGCTATCGGCAGGCTTGCCAGCGCGTAGCCGCTCGCCGCGATACTGGAGACCTCGAAGCGGTCGTGTTCGTGGTTGTGGGCGCGGTCTTTGGTGAACC
>Ga0308395_1001287_pt1 | contig 16644 bp, 15 predicted proteins | sample Hotspr20SampleP4_FD_202097 | JGI IMG/M metagenome (GOLD analysis project Ga0308395, IMG submission 202097) | Hot spring phototrophic mat microbial communities from Mushroom Spring, Yellowstone National Park, Wyoming, United States - 20050930_P4 ...
GGGCCTGGAACGCATCCGGCTTCACTGGGGGCAGACGAAAGAGTAGCCGCATCTCTCCTCCTCCCGCAAGAACGGATTGCCTCCAACATTATACCCCAATTTTACCAACAGGTGAACAATCACATCCCACGAACGCGCTGGACAAATTCAGCAAATTGCGGTAAAATATGACCCGCATCCGAACTCTGGAGGGAAGCGTTGGCAAACACGAAGTCGGCCATCAAGAATATCCGCAAGAACGAGCGTCGGCGGCTCCGCAATCAGATGTTCCGGACGCGCGCCCGCACGATGGTCAAAAAGGCCCGCCTGGCCATCCTCTCAGGTCGGCCGGAGGAGGCCCAGGAGGCCATTCGTCGGGCCTACAGCGCGCTGGATAAGGCCGCGGAGAAGGGCATTATCCATAAAAACAACGCCGCCCGACGCAAGGCGCGATTGATGCGATTGTTTCAGCAGACAATGAGCAGGTCGTAAGCGGCCCCCCGCACCACTGCTCCCCTCCCACCGCGCACCACGACCCGGGTCGTGGTGCGCGTTTTTCGTTTGCTTCAGACCTCCACCAGCCGATACTCCCGTCGGCCCATCCCCAGCGCGGCGGCCGCGTCCACGTGTAACTGCCCGTCTATCCCCAGCGTCTCCGCCAGGACGCGCTGGCCGGGCCGAATCCCCCGGTCGGCGGCGGCGGACTGGGGCAACGGCAGGGCACGGTTGATAGCATCCAGCGTCGCCTGCTCCACCGCCACAATGTCGTCCCCGCCAAAGATTCCCTGGTCCTGCACCAGTGGGGTATCCGCCATCGGCATACAGTCGCACTCTGGCTGTACCTCCAGCGCGAAGTTCAGGAAGACGACCTTGCCCGGCCGGAAGGTGGAGAGGACCGCCTGCGCGGCCTCGGCCAGGCCAGCGTAGAACTCGTCCTGCCCGCGCTTCTGAAGCCGGATGGCCCCCTCCGGGCAGACCCGCTCACAGCGTCCGCAGCGCCAGCACTTCTCGTCGTCCGTCGCCAGGGTGCCGTCCACCTCCGAAATGGCCCCCGTCGGGCAGACGTGGAGACACTGCAGGCACATGATGCACAGTTCCGGGTAGCGCTCCAGGGTGGCGTCGGGGCCGGCGGCGTGGAGATGGCCGCGCGCCTGCCGCCAGTCCCCGCTGCGGTGACGGCCCGCCACCCCACCCATCGCCAGGTTCTTGATCGCCCCGCCGTATCCGGCCTCAATGTGTCCCTTGCAGTGGGAGACGACAATCATTGCCGGGGCGTCGTAGATGGCGGAGGCGACGCGGACGGAGCCCAGGATGGGGCCGGCGGGGACCTCTATGCTGTCGCAGCCGAAGAGGCCGTCGGCCAGGATGACCGGGCAGCCAACGGACTGGGGGTTGATCCCGTTCTGGTTGGCGACTTCCAGATAGTCCCAGCCGTTGATGCGCACCGTGTCGCAGACGAAGGGTTTGCCGCCGACGGCCTTCACCGCGTCGGCTACTTTGCGCAGGAAGAGGGGCCGCACAACCCGGTGGGCCCCGTCGGAGCCGAAGTGCGTCTTGATGGCGACGTACTCGCTTTTCTCAATCCGGCTCCCCAGGTCCAACCGCTCCAGCATCCGCTCCAGCCGGGCGGCAAGGCTGTACTGGTAATCCCATCGGGTCGCCCGGGCGGTCGCGAAGTAGACGATGCTCTCCATTCCCTTTCCCCCTTGTATCCCTGTCTACTTGTCTACTACGTCCATACTGATGTCCAGCGCGGGGGCGGAGTGGGTCAGTGCGCCGACAGAGATGTAATCCACCCCCGTCGCGGCCAGTTCCGCCACCCGCTCCAGGGTCACGCCGCCGGAGACCTCCAGCGGCACCCGTCCGGCAGCCATCCGGACCGCCGCACGGATGGCCTCCAGGTCAAAATTGTCCAGCATAATCCGGTCCACGGGCAGTTCCAGCGCCTCCCGCAGTTCGTCCAGGTCTTTGACCTCCACCTCTATGAGCAGGTCGGGGTGGGCGGCGCGGGCCCGCCGGACCGCCTCGGTGATGGAGCCCGCGGCGGCGATGTGGTTATCTTTGATGAGGACCATATCGTAGAGACCCATGCGGTGGTTCTGCCCGCCGCCCATGCGGACGGCGTACTTCTCCAGGGCGCGGTGGCCGGGGTGGGTCTTGCGGGTATCCAGGATGACGGCGCGCGTTCCGGCGACGGCGTCCACGAAGCGGCGGGTGAGGGTGGCGATGCCGGAGAGTCGCTGGAGGAAGTTCAGCGCGGTCCGCTCCGCCGCCAGCAGACTTCGGGCCGGCCCCTCCACCTCCGCCAGAACGGTCCCGGCCTCCACCCGTGCGCCGTCCCCAACACGCGGTGTGAAGCAGACGGACGGGTCCACCCGCCGGAAGACGGCCTCGGCCACAGGCAGTCCGGCGATCACCCCTGCCTGTTTGGCGACGATGTGGGCGCGGAGGCGGAGGTCCGGCGGGAGCACCGCTTCCGAGGTGACGTCCCCCAGACCGATGTCCTCGGCCAGGGCCAGGTCTATGAGATTCAGGATTGCAGATTGCAGATTCATCGCTGGTCGCCAGTCGCAGGTCGCAGATCACAGGTCGCGGTAGGGGCGATGTATGCCTCGCCCGTACTTGCAGACCCATGCTGTCCAGCCTGGGCCGCAATCTTGCCGGTCGTAAATGACCGGGCTCAGACGAGAAGGGGCGCTGAAGCGCCACCTGGCAGTGCGCAGCGCTTTCTCCTCCGACCCACGAAGCGCCTGAGCGCCCCTGGTTCTGTGAGCCAGGCCGTTTACGGCACGGCGATAGGGAGAATTCGCAGCAGGCGTTTGCAGGGCGCAGAGCGCGTAGGATTTTATCACATATTGGGAGAGTGACAACTACCCAGATTTCGCCGGTGTGCAATTTCGTCGGGCCAGGCCGTACTTTGTAGGACAACGGACTGCAGTTGTCCGGCAACCGCATCAGGAGTTGGCAATACTGCTGCTTCTGAACGTGCCAGGCACTTTCAGAAGTGCCTGGCACGTTCTCCGCTGAATAGTTACCAGGTAACTATTCCGGCTTCCTCACCCCACCCCCGCCGCCTGCGGCGGGCGGCGAAGCCGCTGGGGGAGGGGTGAGGCTGAACAGTTACGTTACCCGCCACTCTGGGACACGCCCGATTCCGTTGCGCAGTTGCGCGTTTGGGAACTATTCAGGCTTCCTCACCCCACCCCCGCCGCCTGCGGCGGGCGGCGAAGCCGCTGGGGGAGGGGTGAGGCTGAACAGTTACGTTACCCGCCACTCTGGGACACGCCCGATTCCGTTGCGCAGTTGCGCGTTTGGGAACTTCGATGTAAAATATAACCCGTTTGAGCCGACCTGATCCATCTCAAACGTCAAACGGAGGAAACATCCCGATGTCACCCCGGAAGCGACAGTTACCGGAAATTCCCCCCGAACTGGTCGGTACCGTCCATATCACCCCCATAGATGCCATCTACAACTGGGCGCGCAAGCGCTCCCTCTGGCCCATCTTCTTCGGCCTGGCCTGCTGTGCCTTTGAGATGATCGGCACCTTCGCGGCCCGTTTTGACCCCTCCCGCTTCGGGATGGAGATCATGCGGGCCAGCCCTCGCCAGGCGGACCTGATGATCATCAACGGCACGGTGACGAAGAAGATGCTTCCCCAGGTTGTCCGCCTCTACAACCAGATGCCGGAGCCCAAGTACGTCCTGGTGATGGGTGCCTGCGCCATCTCCGGCGGCCCGTTCAAAGAGGGGTACAACGTCGTCTCCGGCATAGATAAGTATCTGCCAGTGGACGTCTATGTCCCTGGTTGTCCACCCCGCCCGGAGGCGCTCCTGCACGGCTTCCTGACCATCCACGCCAAGATGGAGCGGGAATCCCTCCGTGACCTGCGCTGGTACAGGAAAGGAGAGGCTCCCGAGCCTGTCCCCGTCCCCGAACTGGGCCCGGACCTGGTGGACTGGCGGCTGACGGAGAAGATAGAGGCGATGCAGCGAGTAGAGGGATAATGTTTGCTGCGGCGGCAAAGCCGCCGCAGCAAACATTATCTTTCCCCCCTTTTGGAGGAGTGGTTCATGGCAACCGAACAGACTCTGGAATCCATCCCTGGCATCATCACCCATTTGCAAGAGCGATTCCCCGATGCTGTACAACCTGCCCCGGCGCCCTACCAGGGAGCCATCGTTGCCCGGGACCGCCTGGTGGAGGTCGCCACCTACCTGCGGGATGAACTGGAATACCGGTATCTCTCCAACGTCACCGCGGTGGACTACCCCCAGCCGGTCAACGGCATGCCCCCCTGCTTTGACGTCGTCTACCACTTCTTCCAGAGCCGCGGGGGGCCGCTCACCCTCCACGTCCAGGCCGACCGGGAGAACCCCGTCGTCCCCTCCCTGGCCCCCCTCTTCCCCTCCGCCCTCTTCCAGGAGCGGGAGGCGTGGGACCTGATGGGGGTCCGCTTTGAAGGCCACCCGGACCTGCGGCGCATTCTCCTCTGGGAAGGGTTCGACGGCCACCCGCTGCGGAAGAACTGGAAGGAAGTCTATTACGAAGAAGAGCACAAGCCCTTCAGCAGCCGGTTCCCGGAGGGCCGCCCGGTGCCGGCGGAGAGCCGCAGCCCCTTCGGGGATAACCTCCGCTACCCGCCCGGATGGTCGCCGCGGGACTGGCGACCCCTGGTGGACGTCTGGGGGTATGCGCCCCATGATGAACTGGCCCGGCAGGAGAACCCCGACCACCCGGCGGACCGGGTGGTGCTCAACATGGGCCCCCACCACCCCTCCACCCACGGCGTCCTCCGCCTCTTGGCGACGCTGGAAGGGGAGCGCATCGTCAAACTGGAGCCGATGATGGGCTTCCTCCACCGCTGCCACGAGAAAATCGGGGAGCGCAACACCTGGTGGGGTAACATCCCCTACACCGACCGGCTGGACTACGTCTGCTGTATGACCAACGAACTCCCCTACGTCCTGGCGGTGGAGAAACTGCTGGGGATTGAGCCACCCCCGCGGGCCCAGTACATCCGGGTCATCATGTCCGAATTCACCCGCTTCCTCAACCACGCCGTCTCCGTCGGCTTCATGTGCAACGACATGGGGGTCTACTTCACGGTGATGCTCTACGCGCTGGAGGAGCGTGAGCACATTCTGGACCTCTTTGAGATGGTCTCCGGCTCCCGGCTGATGTCCAACTATATGCGCTTCGGCGGGGTGGCCCACGACATGAGCGAGGAAGCGGTGGCCCTGGCCCGCGCGCTGGCCTTTGAGCGGTTGCCGCGGGTGGTGGACATGGTGGACCAGTACCTGACGGAGAACGAAATCTTCAAGGCCCGTACCGTGGGCGTGGGGGTCCTGCCACCGGAGATGGCCGTCGCCTACGGATGCACGGGGCCCATGCTGCGGGGCTCGGGCATCCCCTACGACGTCCGGCGAGCCGAACCCTATGCCGCCTACGACGAATTGGATTTTGACATCATCACGGCCCCGGAGGGCGATGTCTATGCCCGGTATCTGGTGCGGCTGGGGGAGATGCGCCAGAGCCTGCGCATTCTCCAGCAGGCTCTGAACCGCCTGCCCGACGGGCCCATCATGGCCGGGAAGAAGTCGGCGACCCTCAAGGTCCCGGCAGGAGAGGCCTACGGCCGCATTGAGGCCCCCAAGGGCGAACTGGGCTTCTACGTGGTCTCCGACGGTGGCCCCAACCCGTACCGCTACCACATCCGCGCCCCCTCGTTCGTCAACCTGGGGGTGATGGAACCAATCTGCCAGGGTCATCTGATCGCCGATGTGGTCATCATCCTGGCCAGCGTGGACATCACGCTGGGGGAGGTGGATAGATAAATGTACATCGGATGGAATGTCCTCAAAGCGCTCTGGATCACCTTCCGCCGCTTCGTGGAGACGTACATAGACGACCTGAAGTGGCTCTTCAAGAAAGGCTTCGGGAAACGGTACACGCCGGAGACCCTTCCGGTCCGCCAGCATCCCCTGACCAAGCGGGGCATTTTCACAGTGCAGTACCCCCAGGAACGGCTGCCGCTGCCGGAGCGGTTCCGGGGCTTCCCCTTCCTGGTCTACGATGATGAGACAGGGAAACTCCGCTGCACCGCCTGCGGGACCTGCGTGCGGGTCTGCCCGCCCCAGTGCATCTGGATTGTCCGCGCCACCGACCCGCAGACGGGCAAGCCACTGCGGGAGCCAGCGGAGTTCTACGTGGACATCAGCATCTGCATGAACTGCGGCTTCTGCGCCGAGTTCTGCCCCTTTGACGCCATCAAGATGGGACACGAGATAGAGATTGCGGCCTTTGACCGGGCCGACCTGTTGCTGGACCTGGAGAAACTGCGCCGTCCCGTTTCCTACGACGCGCAGATTCATCCCACCGATTACGCGCAGGAGCAGGGCAGGAAGGGGGAGTAGAAGCCCATAAAGAACACCAGGGGCCACAAAAAGGCGCTTTTCAGGCCTTTCGTGTGCTTCGTGGATTTCCTCGTATCAGATACGCCGCTATGCTGGACGAAGGCGACCATGCCCATCCCGGCAATGGTTACCTTCGTTCATTTGCCAAATCCTCCGAGTTGTGCTATAACAAAAACGCAATCCGTAACTATTCAGGCTTCCTCACCCCTCCGCCGCCTGCGGCGGCACCCCCTCCCCTCTCCTGAACGAAGTCCAGGAGAGGGGAGGGGGTAGCGGCGAAGCCGCTGGGGGAGGGGTGAGGCTGAACAGTTACAAATTATTAGGTAACCATCAGGCGGGCACAGCCCGCCGCAAAGACGACGATCGGGAGGAGTAGGTCGGAACGGCCCTGGCGAACCGGCTGGTAGCGCAGGCTTCCTCACCCCTTCCCCGCCGCCTGCGGCGGCATCCCCTCCCCTCTCCTGACCGAAGGTCAGGAGAGGGGAGGGGGTAGCGGCGAAGCCGCTGGGGGTGGGGTGAGGCTGACAGCCTGCGGGGCCGGGCAGAGAAAGGGGTCCCTGGCTGCAAGCCCCTGCAGCGCCGCCGACCGAAGGTCGCCCGGGAGTCGGGAGGCCGAACCGGCCTGCGGGAAACTGTAGGGGCAACCCTTGCGGTCGCCCCCTGGGCAGGCGCAAGGCCTGCCCCTACAGGTGGCCCAATTCTGGAGATGCCGCAGTAAGCCTTCCCGGGATTCGCCCGTTACAGCGGAAGCCCTTGGCCGCCCACCGGGTGGGCGAGGGAACCGAGCGCGCCGGCCTGCGCTGGCGAACCAGGGTGGTACCGCGGAGCGCCCCTTCCGTCCCTGGACGGAAGGGGCGCTTTGTTTAGAAGGGCCGGACCAGGGGCAGGCCCCCGGCGGGCCAGCGAAAATTAAAAGAATATGTTTTTCATTGCGGCGGCTTTGCCGCCGCAATGAAAAATATATTTTCTTTACCCCTGCAGACAAAAAGGCTAAATTTTGGGGAAGGGACGCCCCGCCCCTCCCGTCGCCACAGGAGGAGTCTATGGCCTGGTGGGAGACGTTCTTTGACGACCGCTACCTGCGCATCTACGGGCCGCTGACCTCGCCCGAGGCGACCCAGCAACAGGTACAGGGCATCATCTCGTACCTGGACCTCCAGCCGGGCGAGTCGGTGCTGGACCTGGCCTGCGGCTACGGCCGCATCGCTATCCCCCTGGCCCAACAGGGCCTCCAGGTGACCAGTCTGGACCTCAGCGACGTGCTCCTGGGCCAGGCCCGCGCCGCCGCCCGGGAGGCCGGCGTTCAGGTGAACTGGCACCGGGGCGACATGCGGGAAATCCCCTGGACGGAGGAGTTTGACGCCGTTGTCAGCGTCTTCACCTCCTTCGGCTACTTCGCCGACGAGCGGGAGAACCTGCGCGTCCTGGAGGGAATCCGGCGCGCCCTCAAACCGGGCGGTCAGGTGCTGATAGACGTCATGAACCGGGACTGGCGAGTCCGTCAGGACATCCAGCGCCACTGGTTTGAGGCCGGAGAACTGATCGTCCTGGCGGAGCCGTGGCTGGACCCGGTGGCCGGCCGTACCGGGGAGACCTGGCGCTGGCTGGAGGGCGGCGAGTGGCAGAGCATGGAGTTTGACGTCCGCATCTACACCGCCACCGAACTGAAGGCCATGATAGAGGCCGTCGGACTGCGTTGGGTGACGGTCTACGGCGGATGGACCGGGGAGCCGCTCACCCCTCTTTCCCGCCGCATCATCGCCATCGCCCGACGGAACGCTTGACCGCCGCGCCAGGTGTGGTACAATGAATGTGCCACCATAGTGGCATTTCCGGTGGCTGGAGGTGCAAAATGGAGATGATCAAACTGACCGTCCGGTTGCCTCTCCCCTTGCATCGGGCGTTACAGGAGCGGGCCCGGCGCCGACGCCAGTCCCTGAACCAGACCATCATAGACGAACTCTTCCGGGCCATTGGAACGACGGCGGAGAGCGACGCCGCTTTTCTCCGCCGGGTGCTTCGGGAGGAGGGACTGCTGGCGGAGCCCGACCTCTTTTGGGAGACGGACCTCTGGGAGGGTCCCGCTCCCACGGCCGAAGAGGTCCGCCAGTTGCTGGCAGGCGCGCCTCCCCTCTCCGACATCGTCATCGCCGAACGCGGGGAGGCATAATGGCTCTCTTCTACCTGGACACCAGCGCTCTGATCAAGTACTACGTCCCCGAGCCCGGCACCGGCTGGGTTCAACGCATCCTGGACGAGCGGAACAGGGACGGCGAGTGGACCCACTGGATTGCCATCAGCCAACTGACACGGGTGGAAATCGCCGCCGCTGTGGAAAGACGATACCGGGCCGGTGAACTGAGCGACCGCCAACGACAGGCTGTCCTGGCTGGTTTTGCCCGGGGGTGTCGGGAGCGTTTTGAACAAATCGCTGTGGAGGAAAGGATCATCCACCGCGCGGCCGCTCTGGTATCCCGCCACCCCCTCCGGGCCTACGACGCGGTGCAACTGGCCTCTGCACTGGTCCTGGCAGAAGCCCTCCGGCCCTACGGACGGCCTGCGCCGACTTTCGTCTCCGCCGATGCCCGCCTCTGCGAAGCCGCCCCCCGGGAAGGCCTGGAAGTGATCAACCCGAACGAGCAGATGTAGCCCCGCATCATTTTCGTGTAATTCGTGACCCCACTGCAAAAAGGGTTCTTTATCGCAGAGACCGCAGAGTACGCAGAGCAATATTTAAGAAAATCTCTGCGCTCTCCGCGTTCTCTGCGATGAGTTTTTGCAGTGAACTCATTCGTGCGATTCGTGGCTTAAGAAAAGGAGGACAGCATGCCCGAACCGTTAGCCCGAGTCTACAACCCCGCCGAAATAGAAGAGCGTCTCTACCGCTGGTGGGAGGAGCAAGGGTACTTCCGCCCCGAGACCCTGATCCAGAAGGGGCGGGCCTCCGCCTCCGGCCCCCGCTTCTGCATCACCATGCCCCCACCCAACGTCACCGGCGTTCTCCACCTGGGCCACGCCATGACTGCCGCCGTGGAGGACCTGCAGACCCGCTACTACCGCATGCGGGGGTACGACACCCTTTTCCTCCCCGGCACCGACCACGCCGGCATCGCCACCCAGAACGTCGTGGAGCGGGACCTGCGCAAAGAAGGCCTTACCCGCCACGACCTGGGCCGGGAGCCGTTCATCCAGCGGTGCTGGGACTGGGCCCAGAAGCACCGGGCCATCATCACCGAACAGCACAAGCGGCTGGGCGTCTCCTGCGACTGGTCGCGGGATCGGTTCACCCTGGACCCCGACCTCTCCCGCGCCGTCCGGACCGCCTTCGTCCGCCTCTACAAAAAGGGGCTCATCTACCGGGGCAAATATATGGTGAACTGGTGCCCCCGCTGCACCAGCGCCATCTCCGACCTGGAGAACGTCTACTGGGAGGAACCGGGCCACCTCTGGACGGTCCGCTACCCCATCGTGGACGAAACGTGGGACAGGCCACGGGCCGGGTGGGGGAGCGGGCGCTGGGCCGAAGGGGCCACCCGGTTTATCACCGTCGCCACCACCCGCCCGGAGACCATCCTGGGCGACACCGCCGTCGCCGTCCACCCCGACGACGAGCGGTACCGGGACCTGGTCGGGAAGACGGCGGTCCTTCCGGCCCTGGGCCGTCGCATCCCCATCATCGCCGACCCGGCGGTGGACCCGGCCTTCGGGACGGGCGCGGTCAAAGTGACCCCGGCCCACGACCCCACCGACTACGAAATCGGCTTGCGCCACGGCCTGGAGCAAATCAACGTCCTCACCGAGACGGCCCGCATCAACGAGAACGGCGGCCCGTACGAGGGACTGGACCGCTTTGAATGCCGCCAGCGCATCGTCGCCGACCTGGAGCGGGAAGGGCTGCTGGTGAAGACGGAGCCCTACGTCCACTCCATCGGCCACTGCCAGCGCTGCGACACCATTACCGAGCCGTACCTCTCGGTCCAGTGGTTCGTCCGCACCAAACCCCTGGCCGAGGCGGCCATCCAGGCCGTCCGCGACGGACGGATGCGCATCGTCCCCCAGCGTTTTGAGAAAATCTACTTTAACTGGCTGGAGAACATCCGGGATTGGTGCATCAGCCGCCAACTCTGGTGGGGCCATCGCATTCCCGTCTGGTACTGTGACGACTGCGGCGGCCAGACCTGCGAACTGGAGGACCCGACCGTCTGTGCGCACTGCGGGAGCCCCAACATCCACCAGGACGAGGACGTGCTGGACACGTGGTTCTCCTCCGGCCTCTGGCCCTTCTCCACCCTGGGCTGGCCCGACGAGACGCCGGACTTCCGCCGCTACTACCCCACCGACATGCGGGAGACCGGCTACGACATCCTGTTCTTCTGGGTGGCCCGCGAGGTGATGCTGGGGCTGGAGATGACCGGTCAGGCCCCGTACTCCACCGTCTACCTGCACGGCCTGATCCGGGACCAGCACGGGCGGAAAATCTCCAAGTCCATGCCCGACGCGCACCGCTACGACCCCCTCAACATCATCCGGGAGTACGGGGCGGACGCGCTCCGCTACACCCTGCTCACCTCGTCTACGCCAGGCAACGACATGAACCTGGACCCGCGCCGGATTGAGGGGGCGCGGAACTTCGCCAACAAAATCTGGCAGGCGGCCCGCTACGTCCTCTCCGTCTGCGAGCGCTGGCCCGGAGAGGTCCCGGCTCTGGAAGGACTACCGCTGGGGCGGCCGGAGCGCTGGATTCTGAGCCGCCTGGCCCGCCTGATTGCCACCGTGAACCATCTTATGGAAGACTACCAGTACGGGGAGGCTGGCCGCCAGATCAACGACTTCCTCTGGAGCGAGTTCTGCGACTGGTATCTGGAGATTTCCAAGATTGCCATCTACGCGCCGGACGCCACGCCCCAGTCCACCGCCCCGACGCGCGCGGTGTTGCTGACGGTGCTGGAGGAAGCGCTGCGGCTGCTGCATCCGTTCATGCCGTTCGTGACCGAGGCACTGTGGCAGGCGTTGCCCGTCCCCAAAGAGACGGAGTCCCTTATGCTGGCCCGCTGGCCCGAAGAGGCCCCCTGGCCGGTGGACGAACGGGTGGAGGAGGAGATGGAGTTGCTGATGGGGCTCATCCGGGGCATCCGCAACATCCGGGCCGAGTACAACGTGGAGCCGGGGAAGCGCATCCCGGCCCTGTTCGCCGCCGGGGAGTGGGCCGGCCTGCTGCGGGAGGAGCAGGCCATCCTCTGCACACTGGCGAAACTGGACCCGGTGGGGCTGACAGTCGCGGAGGCGATGGACGCGCCGGCCCAGGCGGCGACGGTGGTGGTGGGCGACGTGGCGGCGTACCTGCCGCTGGCGGGGCTGGTGGACCTGGAGGCGGAGCGGGCGCGGCTGGAGAAGGAACTGGCGAAGGTGACGGCGCGTATTGCTCGTAGCGAGGCACTGCTGGCCGGGGAGTTCGCCCAAAGGGCCCCGGCGGCGGTCGTGGCGCGGGAACAGGAGAAACTGGAGGACCTGCGGGCGGCCCGTCAGCAACTCCAGGAGCGGTTGGCCCGGCTCAGATAAAAACAAAACAGGTGACAGTCACCTACAAGGTGACTGTCACCTGATTTGACAAAAATCCTCTCTGCTGGTAGAATACAGGCCGCACGGCCCGTTCGTCTAGTGGACCAGGACGCTGGCCTCTCAAGCCGGAAACAGGGGTTCGAATCCCCTACGGGCCATCGGCCCATCTGTGGGAAAATGTAGGGGCAACCGCAAGGGGGCGACCGCAAGGGTCGCCCCTACAATTTTTGTCCCCGGCCAATCGTAGGGGCAGGGCTTGCCCCTGCCCCTGGGCTTGCCCCTGCCCCTGTGAGGGCGACCGCAAGGATCGCCTTACATTCGTGCGTGTCCTTCGTGTCCCTCGTGGTTATTTTCTACCCCGCCACCGCTGCAGCCCCCAGCCGATGAGCACCCCCAGCGGCGCCAGAATCACCCCCAGAAGCCCCGTCGGCACCATCTGCAACAGGTCCATATAGTACTTGAACCCCAGTTTCAGGTCCGGGAGGGCCCAGGAGAAGCGGATGTTGTAGAGCCAGTAGAACAGGTCCACCTGGAGCAGGAGCAGGTAGCCCACGAAGAAGGCGAAGGTCACCATCCGCTCCAGGGTCTGCAGGAGGGGCCGTTTCCAGGAGACGAAGGCCAGCAGGAGCCCGGCCACGGTGAACGAGAGGGCCGCGTCCAGCAGCCGTTCGTTGAAGAAGGCCTTGATCTGGGCCTCGGTGTTGAAGGCGGAGAGAGACCAGTTGTACCCCCGCCCGAAAAAGAGGGCGTTGTAGAAGGCGAAGTAGAGCAGGGCAAACCCCAGCGGGATCAGCAACTGGCGCCATCGTCGCCGGAAGAGGAGCAGGTAGAGAAGCGGGACGAAAGCAATGCCCAGAGCGATGGGCAGCCGGAGGAGCCGTTCCTGCCAGAATCGTTTCGCCCGCGCGGCCTGAGCCCGCGCCGTGATCTCCTCCCACATGCCACTCACGGCCCCCTCTTCCCCCCGCGCGAGCCGCTCCCGGTATTTGGTCAACACGTTCCCCGCAAACGGCCGGACCCCCAGGGCCTGGGCGTAGGCGTCGTAGAATCCCACCAGTTGCAGGCCGGCGTTCAGCCCGATGCGCCCTTTCGTTTCGGCCGATGCCTCCAGCATCTCCACCAGCGGGCGGCCCTGGGCGTGGACCGGGATGGGGATGCCCAGCAGGGCGGCAATGGTGGGGGCGATGTCGGCCTGAAGCCGCTCCGTATACACCCCGTGCCGGATGGCCTTCCCCACCATCACCAGCGGAACTTGCAGGACCGACTCCTCCCAGCCACCGTGCCCACCGACATCCACATGCCCGTGGTCGGAGGTGACGATCAGGACGTCTTTCTCCGGGTCCAGTCGTTCTGCCAGGAAGCCGATGTAGCCGTCCACCCGTTGCACCTCATCCAGGTACGGAGAACTGATACCACCGTACAGATGGGCCAGTTCGTCGGTCCCCCCAAAGTAAACCAATATAAGGCCTTCTGAGTACTCGTCCAGTGTCCGAACGGCCAGATGGTAACTCTTGCTATCCATCTCGGTCCACGCTTCCAGCGGGATATTCTCCCCCTTAGGCCAGGACACTTCTATGAAGTCTGTGAGATGAGAGCCGTAGAGTTTTTCCCATCCTCCTCCCCCGACGATGACAGAGGGCATCCCGGCATCCCGCGCCGCCTTGAAGATGGTGTCCACCCGGACTTCCCCCTCGTACCAGTTGGTGGTCACCCCGCTGATCTCCTGCCAGGTGCCCGACACAAGGACCGTCCAGGAGGGATAGGAGAGCGACGGCTGCCCAATCCGAACGGAGAGGTCAGCCCCCCGCTGACGGAGTTCGTTCAGGCGGGGCATATTCCGGGAGGCGTCCAGCCGCAACCCGTCCACCAGGACCAGGACGACCCGTCGGGCCAGGGGTTCGGCCGCGATCCCCCGGGGCAGGTCGGTCAGGTAAGGGGTCTGGTACTCCACCACCGCGTCCCAGCTCAGCATCGCCAGGTTCTGGGCCTGGTAACCGATGGCCGCCAGGATGAGAAGGACCAGGACCAGCAGCAGGATTTTCCCCACGCGAGCCATATCACACCTCCTTGGGTATAATATGTTCTGATACTGGGAGTGCCAGCCCACCCCGACTTGATAACGGCGGGAATCTCTGGCCTCCCCTCGGGCAGCGCCTTCGGGGCGAAGCCTGAGATCTGGCTCAGGGAGGGCAGCGCTGTGCCTTCTTGTTTCCCTGCTCCTGAGGAGCAAATTCTATGTCCAGTATGCGCCCCTCGTCCCGATGGGCCTCGCCCCGAGCCCTCGGCCCCGAGGCCTCGGGCCGAGGGGGCTTCTCGGCCCGGGGGGTACTTCTCACCCGCATCCTGTTCACAATCTGCCACTCCCTTGTGTGAAAAACGCGGATTTCTTCTCACCGCAGAGAGTGCCAAGAATGCGTACCTCACCCCTCCCCCCAGCCCTCTCCCCTCTCCTGGCCGAAGGCCATGAGAGGGGGAGATAATGGAGGTTTGGGGGCGGCGGCTTCGCCGCCGCCCCAAACCCCTTCTTCTTCCCCCTTCTCTCCCGTTTCGGGGGAGAAGGAGGCAAGGGGGGATGAGGGGGTCAAAATGGGTCTGCCGACCGAGATTGAATGGATTTTCTGCGCCCCCTGCGTTCTCTGCGATGAAATCTGTTACGCTATGGAGAGGGCGAGCCCAATTTGCGGCTCAGTTTCTCCAGCATGTCCGCCACCATCGTGGGGAGGTCATATTGGGGCGACCACCCCCATTCCTCCCGCGCCGCGCTGTCATCCACCGTACGGGGCCAGGAATCAGCAATCCGCTGGCGGAAGTCCGGCCGGTATTCACAGACGAATTCGGGAATGTGCTTTTTGATTTCGGCGGCCAACTCCCCGACGGAGAAACTGAGGCCCGCCAGGTTGAAGTCTGTATGGTGCTTGAGGCGGGCGAAGTCGGCCTCCATCAGCATCAGCGTCGCCCGGATGCAGTCGGGCATGTACATCATCGGCAGGACCGTGTCCTCCCGGACGAAGCAGGTGTAGCGCTTGTGCTGGATGGCCTCGTAGAAGATTTCCACCGCGTAGTCGGTGGTGCCGCCGCCGGGCAGCGTCTCGCTGCTGATAATGCCCGGATAGCGGAGGCCCCGCACGTCCAGCCCGAAGCGGCGGACGTAGTAGTTGCCCAGCAGTTCGCCCGTGACTTTGGTCAGACCGTACATCGTCGTCGGGCGGAGGACCGTCTCCTGGGGGGCCGGGTCCCGGGGCGTCTCCGGGCCGAAGACGGCGATGGAACTGGGGACGAAGACTCGCACCATCCCGTGCTCCCGGGCGACCTCCAGGACGTTGTAGAGGCCGTTGATGTTGACATCCCAGGCCCGGTGGGGATTCTTCTCCCCGGCGGCGGAGAGGACGGCGGCCATATGGTAGATGGTGTCTATGTGGTACTTGCGGACCACCGCCTCCAGTTCTTCCCGTTTCGTGACGTCCAGGAATTCAAAGGGGCCCGAATCACAGAGGGCAGGTTTTTCAGGGGGACGCAGGTCTGTGGCAATGACGTTCTCTCTGCCATATTTTTCACGCAGCGCCTGGGTCAGTTCGGAACCAATCTGTCCGCAGGCTCCGGTGACCAGAATGCGCTTCATCTCTCGGTGATTGGACATGGGGGCTCCTCTTTTTGAAGGTCGCAGGTCGCAGGGTCGCAGGTCACAGGGTCGCAGGTCGCACGCCGCATGTCGCAGGTCGCACGTCGCAGGGCGCAGGTCGCACGTCGCAGGGCGCAGGTCGCACGTCGCAGGGCGCAGGTCACACGCCGGAGGTCGCAGGTTATGGCTCCCAAACGTGCTGGACCAGGATGCCCTCTTTCTGAAGGGCCTCCAGGAGCGTTTCCCGGTCCACCCCTTCCACCCGGATCGCGATGACCCGGTCCTCGGGGCGCTTCCCCCAGAAGGTCCCCAGGGAATGGATGTTGCCCCCCAGCGCGGCAATGCGGTCCACCACCCGGGCCAGGCTTCCCACCTTCTCTGGGATGACCACGGTGATGCGAAGGCTGGGGTATCCTCCCCCCAGGCCCTCCACGAAGACCCGGAAAATGTCCGTGTCGCTGATGATGCCCACCAATTGGTCGTTCTCCACCACCGGCAAGCAGCCGATGCGGTGCCGGATCATCACCTGGGCCGCCTCCTCAATGGGCAGGTCCGGCGAGACAGTGATGACGTCCCGATTCATGACCTGTCCCACCGTCATCCGGGAGAGGAGATACTGAATCTCAAAGTTGCTGAGGGACATTTCCGGTTTGGGGGACGCGTAGACCAGGGCTTTCTCGGTGGTGATCCCGACCAGTTTGCCGCTCGGGTCCACCACGGGCAGGTGGCGGAAGCGCTTCTGGCGGATCAGGTCCAGCGCGTCTTTGACGGATACATCAGGGGTAACGGTTATCGGGTTGGGGGTCATCCGGTCGCGAACCAGCATAGGGCCTCCTTTGAAACCAATGTACCAATGACCAATGTACCTGTCAAGTCTCTTAAAATCGTACCGGGGGCAGAAGCCCAAAGTCCTGAAAAACCGTACCTCCAGAGTACCGTAACGGCTGAGACTGGCTGCGCTCACCGGCTTTTATTAACCCCTCACCCCCCTTGATCCCCCCTCTCCCCTTGGCCTTACGGCCAGGGGAGAGGGGGGATCAAGAGGGGGTTTTGCGGCGGGCGGCTTCGCCG
>Ga0308395_1001293_pt1 | contig 16606 bp, 14 predicted proteins | sample Hotspr20SampleP4_FD_202097 | JGI IMG/M metagenome (GOLD analysis project Ga0308395, IMG submission 202097) | Hot spring phototrophic mat microbial communities from Mushroom Spring, Yellowstone National Park, Wyoming, United States - 20050930_P4 ...
CAGACTGAAAAGTGCTCTTTGGAAAACACGAAAAGAATTAGACACGTTACTCAGATACTTACAGGAAAGCGGAGAGAGCGAGTCAGCTGCCCAACAAACCGTCAACCGCAAGATGGAACGGGTGCGGGGTTCCACTCAGGTGGAACAAAAAAGCTGGCAAGTTCTCTCCGTAGCCCTCGCCCTCTCCTGCCTTGAGAGTCTTAGAGACTTCTCTCCCTTGAAGGGAGTAATCATCGCAAGGGATTGGGTAGGAGCGGCGAAACGGGCTAGTCCCTCTCCCTGGTCAAGGGACGACTGTGCTAAATTGGTACAGTTTTGTATGGTTTGGGTGACCAGGAAGGACCAAACTTCATATTATCTGCTATAAATTTTCCAACTTCTCCATCTAAGAAAAAATGATATGCAACCCATAATTTGAAGTATTCTCTGCAATCTTCCCAATTTCTGGGCTTTTGGACTAACTTTTCTCTGTCCAGTCTTTCTTTTTCTGCTATTGAAGTTTGATACATCCTGACTAAATTTCGGATGTAACGGTTATCGTGCATTACTAAAAATACTAAATAGTAATAGTTTTTCTGAATTTTGTAAATTTACTTATGCCTAGGAAGAAAGTTGAGAACTCGTTAGAAAGCGAAAAGAAGGATAATGAAACTAAGTTAGAGCAATCAAGTAAGGAGTTTAAGAGTGATGAAGATGGTAGTCAAAAGACCAATTCTGATAATGTAGATATAGAAACGAGAGCTGAGGAGTTATCTAATAGGATACTTAGAGCATTGTATGCTACTTATGGTGCCAAGGACTCGCATGCTAACAGGCATCTTTACTCCCATGTTATATTTGAAGTAGCTCTCTTATCAAACAAAACAATAGAAGAAGTGATACAAAAATGGCCCAAATTTGACATTTTCAGTATATCAGAAGGCGTAAAAAAAGTTGTTAAGGAAGAGTTAGAAAACGATCAAACTATTATGTATAGAATGATTATGAATGATAGAATAATTGCTGATGATGTACTGGCTAAGGTGATTGCGAAGAATCTGATACAATAAGCACCTGATTTTATGTATACAGTAGCACAGTCACTTCATTCTAATTGTTTGCATTTTCATAAAATGGGGCTTAGTACTGCTACTGTTGGCTCCTACTACCATTTCGGTTACCCGAAGTATCTATAACCTCTAAGTAAATGTTCAATATATTTATATTCAGTTGTAACAAAACACATCAAAATTTAAATACAAAGAGTTGAACTTAGAGCTACACATCACAGCATGTGATATATAAGACTGTAATGATGTCCAGTGTCTATCTTTTTACATCCAGTCGTATTTCTTTTTCTTGTTAAATAATCGCTTGTTCTTAGGATATCTGTTAGACGTTCCCTGATTCAAGCTAACTTGAGCTTTATTATTGATCTGGCTTTTGAGCGGTGTTATTTGTACTTGCAGTTTAAATACTGGCTCGTTTATACCGCTCATTTCAAATGGAGCTAAACCAACGGGTATTTTCACATAAAAGTTAGTAAAACCTTTTTCACGGTCTACATCAGCGCTTCCGTCTTTCTTGGCTCTATCAGCAAAGTTTATGCTAATCAATTTCAAATGGAAGCTTATATCTTTCCCACCCACATCTCGTAAAGTAATATACATATCCTCCGTGAATGAATAAGACCTATTACCTGCATCATCTACAAACATAACTTCAAAAGAGCCTTGGTTAATAGCATCTACTACTTGCTGTCGACTTACTCCTAATGCTTCGTGTGCATTAGCTAGAATATGATGAGATATGGCCGTTATAATGAAATTCTTTATATGTTTTTTAAATAAATTGGAATTTTTAACATTACTTGGCATTGTCTTTATTTCAATATACTGTTTTTTTAGGTGGTTTTCTATCATATAGTTATACACTTTCTTAGAGCTTAAATAGGATAACTGAGCTACTGTTCTAGGCGTAACCTTATCATCTGTGGGGCCACTCAAGCCTTCTTCGAATCTTTGATAAACTTGAAATAATGTACTACCTACAGTATGTTCTATATGGTCTATTATTTGTTCTTCGTTTTCTACTCTTTTGCCTACCTTCTTTTCTACTGATTCAATTTTCTTTTCATTAGCTATTATGTCTTGTAACATTTCGTTTACACTTTTATGACCTTTTATTTTAGCATGAACTGGTTGTATGCCCATTAATACGGGCATTAGGATTTTTCCAATTCTATTTAATACAGCGTCGCCTAGATTTATGTCAGAAAAAGATTTTTGTACCCTGCTGTAATTAATGCTATCGGTTTTTATAAATTTTATTGCTCTATCAACTAGTTCTTCGCATTCCTGTTGCTTTATTACTGAATTACATAAGCCGAACACATTAACTAAAACAAACATCATGTCATTCTTTATTTTTTCTTCTGGCACTTTTGATGGATTAACCCCTAATTTCCTATAACGTTCTAAAAATACCAAAGATGCAAGCCTTAACAATTCAGCATCTATTTCTTCAAGTGTCGATGTCGCTGCGTTGTAGACGGAAAAAGTTCTGCATGTTCTATTGGAATGTACATGTCCAATATAAGTCTTAATAATATTCTCGATATATCTGTTCCCCGACATGACTAAATATACTAAATTGATTTATTATTTTGCGCTCTATACTAGGATGTTATAGAAAAAGCTTATTAGTTAGCCATTATATCTCTTAGTGCCTTCTCATACTCTTGTTGCATCATCTCGTACATCATACGGGCTTCTTTGTATTCTCTAACTTTTTCGCTTACATTTTTTCTTGCATCGTGATAATTTTTTAGCCCATCTTGATATTTGTAGAATGTTTCTATTACTTTGTCCTGTAATCGTGATGCGTATTCTTTTAGTATATCTAATTTTTCTAGCTTATTCTTTGATAACATAAATTTATATTCTGCATCTATTAGATATTTTATGGCTTCTAGTAGTTTAGTCAATGCATGTCGTAGTTCTATCGTGGCATCTGCATATTGGATTTCGGCTTCTCTATATGCCATTTTTATTTCTTGTATTTTTGGGGCTATGGCTCTTGGGCCTTCGGTACGAATAGCATAGTCCGCAAGAGCTAATTCGTACTTGTTTAGCGCTATTATATACTTCTTATACTTCGTGACATGTTCTATGACCTTGTTATTATAGTTAATTATAGCCTCGTACAGACTGTCGGTAAGTCCATATTCCCTTAGGAAACCTAGATTGAACAGATAGAAGTCGTCTTCTATACCCAATTCATAGTATAAGATGCCCCTAATACGTTCTACCTCTTGCTCCACTTTTTGCAACTCTTTATATGCTTTATCTACTGCGAATTCGGCTTTATCAATTCCGTATCGTAATCTTTGTAGTTCCGGTTTTTTGTGGTGTGGCTGTCCATTCTCATTTACTCCGCTGCCGTCCGAAATATTACGACTGTAAATCTTAAGATTTTTGCTAAATATTTCATTTATGCCAATCCCCTTTTCTAACAAACACATGTAGTCGTAATACTTATTTACGTCCCTATCTTTCTTATTTTGTTTTTTACTAAAATTGCGATTCTGACGATAGCTGCCAGATTTTATCTTCAACAGAAACTGTCGCAAGTAGTTGTTCATAAGGATATGGAAATATACTAAAATGCTTGATCTTTATAACATTTTATTTATATTTATAGTACTCAGATAACATATAATACTATCTTATTGTCTTGGTTTTATTGTATAGTCTTATTGAGTAGTGGCTAGTACTCTCATGTATTGGCACTACTTTCGACGCTCAAACCTTCTGAGACTCAGTATATTTAGCTATGGCAGTCAAGACTTATCGTTTTGGAGACAAGGAATTCCATCTAGACTTGGACAAAGCAACGAAGGTATTGGAAGGTAAGAAAGTGATTAATGGAGTTGTAAATAGCTATTTTGACATTCTACCCTTGAAGTATGTTTGGGCTTATGAGATGTATCGTAAGATGAAGGCTAATCATTGGGAACCCGAAGACATTCCAATGCATAGGGACATCATGCAATGGAATAGCAAAGAGGTCACTGATGAAGAACGTTGGGTTATAAAGATGGGAGTTGGTTACTTTTCGGCTGCTGAGGGTATCGTCGGGGACAATATCATAGAGGTAGTGCGCGAACTCGTAACCGCTAGTGAGCTGAAACTTGTTTTAGGTCGTCACGCGCATGAAGAAAACATCCACGCAGACTCCTTAGTTTATATTATCTCCTCGCTTCAAATTGATCCATTTGAGTGCGAATCTATATTCACTGACATACCTAGTGTGCGTCGCAAAACAGAGTTTGTACATAATATCACACGTGGTATGAGAAAAGACATGGATACCACTATAACCGAAAACAAACAAAAGCTTGCTCATAACATATTTACTTTTGGGCTTGTAATGGAAGGTACCCAGTTCTACAGCCTATTTGCTATGATATTAGCTCTGTATCGTGCTAACAAATTCCCAGGCATCGGACAAATGTTTAGATATACACTTAGAGACGAAAGCAATCACATAGAACTATTCAGAAGATTATTTTTGGAACTCATTAAAGAGAATCCTGATATTATGACGGAAGATTTCCGTAAGCTTATATATGATACCATGGCTAAAGGGGTGGCGATGGAGATTGACTTCATTAAGGACACGCTGCCTTCAGGTGGCATACTAGGTCTGAAGGCAGAAGAATTTGAAGAATATATCCGTTACATATCTAATCGTCGTTTATCTTCTATCAGTTTTGAGCCATTATACCCTGGTGCCCGAAATACGCTTCCTTGGCTATCCGAGGTTATAGACGTCATGAAGGAGCAAAACTTCTTTGAGGGTCGAGTTACAGAATACAAGAAATCCTCTTCTCTGGTTGGCCTTAATGATCTCTAATCAGTCAGCGACCGCAACATTTATTTCAACGGAGTAGATTAAAACTACTCCATATATACAATTGCATGCAGAAATTAATAAGCTTTGTTAACTTCCTTAAAACACTACATTGAATTTGTTGATTTCGTTTATTATATCTTCAACTATACCATTTTGTTCTTTGGGGTCGTTGAGTATGGTAGCTAGTTGTTCGGCCGTTTCTGTTTCTTCAACGATTGTGGTCCACATCGTCGCGGTATAAAGTACCTTGTAAATAGCAGCGACCAAGTAGTATCTGTTTAGTTTTTCGTCATATAAAACGAAGTAGAAAACACTAAAAGGCTTAGGTGTTTTTTTCTTAGTACTTTCAACTAAATCATGCAAGGCATTAATAATACTCTCGTCTATATAAAGACGACATCTATAGTTACTAGCAACACTCAACTTTACGGCCTTAATCCAGTCTTTTAAAGTGTCAGATTGAATTATACGGCGTAAGCTGCCAAGTACTCTGTCTCTCTGTCTAGTTATCATAGTCTTAAGCAATGTTTTCTTTTCTTTGTACGATATTTTGGTACAAACTCCTAGGTATTGCGAACAAACCGAAACCAGTTTTTAAGAAGTCTTTGTTGAGTTCTAAAATGTCCTCAAATTTTTGGATTATTGCATCTATGACTTGATCCAGATATTCCATGTTATCTACTTCTAGATAACTCCATAGGTTAGGGTATAAACCGTATTTCTTATAATGTCGCCATCCTGCGAGAGCAAGTCCATAGATCATGGAGTTTGTCTTTTTAGAGAAACGAGCATACTTAAAAAATCGATAGCTGTACTTTGTTATGTAATTGACATCCATCTCTTTATCTATTGATAGTTTCAATTTTTTAGTCATTTCTGTTACTCTGTCGTCCTTAATAAGGTGCCAATTTAGATATTGGCGCACAAACTGAGAAGCTGAAGGCGCCCTAAATCTTACTAATGTTCTTCTCATAACTGATTTTTATTTTTTTATTATCGAAACTATTCACTTAATATGGCGATTATGCTGGAATTAATGCTAACTATTACTTTTTTAGTGTTTTCCTCTACTATCATCTCCACTTTTATGCCACTACCAGCAAACTTAGACTGCACGCTCCTAACTAAATCTTCTAAACTTACAAAGTTATAGTTCATGCCAAAATCAGGTCTAAATGGCAATACACCTTCCGGTGTATTGATAAGATTATAATAGTAGTTTTTCTGGGACAGAAATAAAGAGTTAGTTTTTTCAAACTTACTAACACCGTTATTAGAATCTCCGACCTGTTTCACAATGAGATACTTTGGCATGAGTAAATATACTAATAAGTAAATCTCATCATGTCTAACCAGCAATACGAAGGTATTGTCTTGATTATCAATTCTAACAACAAAATAATATCCAATATTTAATTTGAACTAGAATTGGGCGTAAATTGAACGCAATTTTGTATATTTCGATAGTAATTGGTTTAGGCGAAAACCAAGCCTTTAGGGTTAGGACGACCCGAAGTGAAGCCTGTGGAGCAGGCTCTGGTGGATGACCGTAGCCCCAACGGGCTACCTAAAAAGCCATCCTGCGACGAAACAGGAAGCTCAACCCAAAAAGGTTGAGCAGTCCGCGTATATGTATATAAACAAAAATATCATTCTTAAAAAACATGAAGAATTTTCATTTATTTAATTTGAACTAGAATTATTTTCATTTTTAGAGACGAAAGGAGTGGTTATCGGATAGGGTTGATTAGGTTGATATATTGATCTGTATTTCTATGGTATCTATGATTCTATTGTCATAGAACAGGACGCCTAGTGTGATTTCTGTGGTAGGGGTATTTGTGGTATCGTTTATCGCGCGCACTCTGTAGCTTACGATGTCTGGTGCAGGCCATGTAGTTAGATTATAAAAGTAATATCTCACAATGCCAGCATTTATTAGATACCTCAAATACTTCCAATATAAAACTTCTCTGTAATAGACCTTTGTATTGTTATCTATTTCTGATATTGGTACTCTAGGATCAGGTATTATGGGGTATTCTAGTATATCCCTAGAGCTGATCAGATTACCGCCTATGAAGTTTTGTATCGGGGTGCTCATATAGTCTAAGTTAATGACTGGTGGTGCGACTTCTTTCTGTAAATTTGCTATGTTGTCTAAATCTAAAGGTAGTATAGCCTCTGTCTGTGTAAGTAGTAAACGATTCCATATGTTCTCATTTAACTCAACAGGGTCTCGTATCTCTATGTACGTAACTCCGCTATAATAGTATTCAACTGGATTATTAGAGTTGTCGTCAATATCTGCCAAGTGTTTTACCCACCTGACCTTTACTTGTCTCTTGGTAGCAGGATACTGTACCGAATTACCATAGATCAATACGCAAGGGTGGAGATTGTAAAAATACTCGTCCGTTACGCTAATACCACTACCACTTAAATTCCCAACGTCCGGAACTCTATTCGTACCATCATAATACCAATACAATGGATAATAATCAGACAAAAACTCAACATATTTCTTGTTGCCTAACGTATCACTATTATTGGTAACATACATAGGGTCGTGACGGTATGTGGGGTAACGATTGACAGTAAAAACAATTTTACTATTTTGACTGTTATCAAAATACTTTCCTATAACTTCCTTTATATTCTTGTCCGCATATACTAATCTCATGCGATTACGAGATAGTGTTTCTATTGTTTCACTTAATTGATATACAGTATCAAAAGACAACTCTATATAGTTATCATGTTCTTCGTTGTAGGCTATAAGTATTTTGCCGTTTCTCTTAATTATAATGAAACCCTCTTCTTCTTTTTCTTCTAACTTAGTTTTGGCTTCGACGATGCCACCCCGATAAATCAAACTTTTTTGTAAATAATCAATTGTATTGATATTTTTAAACTCTTTTATGTTTTCATTATATGTAATGTAGCATAGTATATCATATCCTAAGTATTTATATAGTATGATAAATCTCAGGAATGCCGTTAGTAGTGTGTGTTCGTATAATATACCATCTGTATTTGTTATAGATTCTCTACCTGCTATTGGATCTAAATTGCTAATAAATTCTGAGACGTTACCCCCAGCGCTTTGAGTGACGAAACCAAAACCAAGAAGCCTTAATTCGCCGTAAGGTCTGGGATTATCATTTATTTGGTTGTAGTCCAAATACAAAATAATACTATTCAAGTAGTCCTCATTAAAAATGAGACCATTAGATTGGTCGAAATCCAGATTAGCACGCAAGCCATCCAAACTATTTTCAAAGAAACTAGTCACACCATGATGCGTCCTATATTTTAGAAATATTTTATTATGAGAAGATGACATTGAGTCTACATATGATGAAACAGGATTAAATGGCAAATTTGAACTTATAAAGTTATCCGTGTAGTTATACGGTATCATATCTGTTCGTCTTGTAAAGTGAATTATATTGCTGAAAGGTGATAAGGCATCGTCGTCTGGGTGTTTTCGTAGAACTAAGGTTCCCCAACTAGCTGAACTTCTACTTAAGATTAACTGTCTTACGAAAAAGTAGGAGTTATAGTCGTCTACATTATCGTACAAGAATACTACACGATAACGTTCTATCTCTTGTTTTATATTGCCGTTGCGGGACAAATTATTTTGTATGAAATTGGCTGCATGGTCTAAGAAGTAATAGACATTTTCGCATTTAGGCAGATCATTAGATTCTACTGGTTGAATACTACTTTGAGTAAAAGCGCGCAGTCTATCGTTATATAGATACATGTTTATGAGATAGGACAAGTTATCGCCTTCTCTATATTCGTAATCGTTATGCAGTATGAGCCGGATAAAATCGTACGGGAGACCTTTGATGTTTATGATATCTATGCCTTTTCTGTCGCTTGGTGTATGTATTATTTTGTACATGAGGCATCCGCTCGGCACAACGGCTCGTTTACGAAAAGGCGTATATCCAATTTCTCCACTGCCCGTGTAAGGAGCGCCACTCAAAATAGTTGGGTCTACAAATAAAGCAATAGGCTTGCGAAATCTCTCTTGCCTTTTACTTTGACTGATCCTAAAGGTAAGACTATAATTACTCGTACGCATAGAGACTACCCCAATTTACCTTTTCTACTGTTCGTTTTCTGTTACCTCATTGGCTATCGTCATTTTAGCAAGTGGATACAATGGGTTGTAGTAAAAACCAATCTTGTCCTTATCCTCTGTCAGCTGCATCCTAACGGGATGATTGCTGTACCCACTCGTTTTTACTCTTGCATCTATAACAAACGGATACCCTGTATAGAAACTCATGAAACGGAAACTTCCATAATACCCTTCGTTAACAACATCGGAATTGGCAACCCAAATAAAGCTACTAACTCTGAACTCAGACCAGTTTGAATGAGTAGAACTCAAATCAAATATGTAATAGCCGTAATTGATATGTCCAGCATATTGGGGATCTTTATCGATGTAGAAAATATGTATGGGAGCATTAGGATAGCACCGATGGAGTTTCTGCCTAGTATAACTTGATAAGCTGTCTAACAGGTAATTTAGCGACACCGCTGGAACAATACCACTAGTTGTCGCAGGTCTTAATATAGAAGTCTTTATACCATTACTACTATTAGGTACAGGTATGTATATATTGTCTGTATGAAATGTAACAGTCAATAAAGCCTTTTCCTTTTCGTAGCTATTGGTAACGCCGTATAGTATATTCGGAAGACCAGAGATGTCTTTCTCTGTAGAATAATGAAGGCTGTGCGGCCAGTTGTAATAGTTGTATATAGTCAGTGTCTCGCCGGCCCTAATGCCTCGGTTAGGCGATGGCCAGCTCCCCCCCAAAGGCACATCACAAGGTGCAACATATAAAATATTGTATTTTATAAAATCAGATGTCAAACGAATGACAGGATAACCAACATTATTCAAACTTACAAATAAGTTATTATTACTAACATCCGTAATACTAATCATATTATCCGCCCAGTTATTGACATAATGCACAATGACACCTACATAAAAAGGGTTGGGGAAAGTATGAGTAAGCATAGAAGTATCAGTTATAACATCTTCTTCATATAATATAGGCGCCAGGAAGTGAATATAGTAAGTATCTATAATCTCCTCTATAACATTACTCGGTACAGCGCTATTACTAAGTCTATCCATTAGATATTTGACATATCTTTGCATCCATGAGCCTTGGTGTATGGAAGCGTTGATACGAGTTTCCCCATTGTCGTTATATATCATAAACGAAGTACCAGGCATCTTTTTTAGCTCCTCCACCTCCAGTGTATCGCCTATCCATATAATATGATGAGATATAATCTGTTCTGGACTTCTGATACGAAAAGATAAATCAGAATCTCTAATTGCGATGTACAGGCTAAAATATATAGGCCTGTGACTACTTTTGAGAGTTATGTCCGTCACCCCGCTCGTCAGGCAAAGCCATCTGTATAGTGAAAGGTATCTATTGAGAGCACTGACACGTGTGTTGCCACTTACACCGCTGTTGAAGAAAGGCAATGGTGCCATCAAGTCGGGAGCACCACCAAAATCATCAAACTTGAAAATAGTCGCCGCTTCCTCAGTCAGATCAAAAAGTACCATAGGGAAAACATAGTCTGGCGATGTTTGGTCAGCAAAGTATGCATACCAAATTTCATCGTAAGTCCTATGTGACCCAAGATTCAGGCCTCGCGAAACGGTCATGAGTAAATATACTAATATTCTGGCTCCAATTTTGTCAGTTGCGACAGTATTTTGCGTAGGCGAGAACCAATCCCCTAGGGTTAGGACGACCCGAAGTTAAGCCTGTGGAGCAGGCTCTGGTGGATGACCGTAGCCCATACGGGCTACCTAAAAAGTCATCCTGTGCCGAAGCAGGAAACTCAACCTCTTATGGGTGAGCAGTCCGCCATCAGTAAATATACAAATAATCAGCCGATAGACCGTACAATCCCAAGACAAGATTATCTATATCATTACTGTGATCTGCTAAGTCACCATTATATATCAAATTTACTGCTTCTATAATACTATCTGCCAAACAGCGGTCAACTTCCATTATGGGTATAGGAAACTTCTTAAGGGCATATAGTTTGACTTCGTTCTCTATACCGCCCCCAGCATAGAACTTCCTGAAACACCAATCAAAGAAACTTGAATTGAGAATGCCTAAAAGATAATATAACACTTCCTCATTGAAATCTACTAGTTCCAAAATATAAGTAGTCTCATCACCATAAATATAGGGTTCGGCTAAAACAAATCCTGTTTTGGCGTTCATTTTAGAGAATATGATGCGGTATTTATTATCTGAATTACTTATAGCAGGCATAACACTTCTAGGTAGCCACATAGAAGGTTGCTTGTGGAAGTACTTTTGTATATCCCGTCCTTTTATTATCCCTACCCATTCTGTACCCTCTTGCGGGCTGGTGGTAATTGCAGAAGCGTACTCTCGAAGTCTTATGCCAGTTGTGATTCTTAGCGACCATTTTGATATTGGAGTGCCTATTTTTTGAATTGTATAGTATATGCTCATCACTTCTGGCGGTTCCAGGTGCCATATCTTATCTGTAAGTTGAGAACTAGGTATGCGATGCCCTTCCTGGCGGACTACACTCCAGCGGTAGCCCATGCCAGGCCTGAGCATTCTAACCTCTATGTCATAATCCTTGACACCTTCCTCTTTGATTGCTAATACCACACACACTTCCATGTGTGCCTCAAACAGACGAACTCTGTAGGTATTTACGATTCTTATTATCCTAAAATGCTCTTTTATAAACTCACGCACCCAAACTCCACTCAAACTGCCTAGCCACTTATTGCTCGTTACATAACAAACTACTCCATTCTCGTGTACGTAATCATAAGCAATACAATAAAATAATGTCCCTACATCTACATTACCATTGACTTTGAATTTTTCTTTCAGCAATTTTTTATTTTTGATTTTGCTTATATTTATGTATGGTGGGTTGTTTATAATAATATCAAACACTTCTAATCTTTCTATCGAAAAGCGTTTAGCATATTATTAGCATATGGGATTTTTAGATACAGTGCAACTTTAATATCTAAACTGTTTATAGTAGTGAATTTTAAAGACACAATAAATATACTAATAAGGAAGTGGCATTTTTCATCGCGAACTGCTCAAACTTTTACAGTTGAGATTCCTGCTTCGTCGCAGGATGGCTTTTAGGTACCATCTAAGCGTCTCTTATTTCGAAGAATCTAGAACATTTACATAGCATGCAACGCAAATCGATACTAGTGGCTCTGTTATTGGTATTATTGTTCTATGTAATTGATATGCGTTTCATAATTATTTATGGGTAATATATTCCGTTTTCCATCTGAGCCAATGCTTTTATATCTTATTTTTTATTTTCTAACAAAAGTTTATAATATCCTAGATAATAACTTACAAATGATTCTATTAGGCTTATTTTTAGTGCCTTAGCATCTTCTAAGAACTTTTTTGCATTAAATACTAGTACAACTTTAGCTTCATCGCCATTTACAACTGCCTCGATTGCTATACTAGGTGATGTTAAGAAAGCCAACATATCTATTATTCCTGGTAAATTTTCATTTTCAGGATACAAAAAGTTATTAGGATCTATTATTAATTCCCTGCCTGGCGTCACAAATTCTCGTAATGTTATTATGTTTGGTGCATTAAAAATGCCATCCCCAGCGTTGTTTATTGCATCCCTAAGACCTTTACTTATAGAGTACGTTATCCTAAAACTAACCTTTTCTATGCTTTTTACTTTTGTTACTAGTTCTCCAAATCCCGAATAGACTTCGAAATAGATTGATGGCCACGTATCGCCGCTTATCCTATAGAATTCCTCGAATTTCTGCATTATGCCATATAGTATATTAGCAAATTTTTCTTTATCTTTTATCTCATCGGCTAATTTGTTCGCTAGCGGTATTAGCTCTTCTACACGTTTAGCTTGATAATCCTCAGGTAGTACAAACATAATGGCGTTCATAATTGATTCAATGATAGCATAACCGTAAGCATAAATTTGTGAGATTAAAAAACTTTTGATTTCTTCGTTTATTTCGTTATTATCATCTTTATCTTGTTCAGTACTTATCGCAACGAGAGTAGATGTAAGCATACTAAGAACTAGTAGCATAGCACCGAAAATAAGTGCGATACCTATATATTTAGGATTCAGTGACGACGACTTTACTTTTCGAGGCACTATCATGAAAACTTCAAAAAAAGCTACTATTAGTGCATTTAGCACGTGTTTAAAAGAAGCTCGGTTTGCGATTTTCTTGGCTAACATGCGAAAATTAAAATTGACTTGCCTAAAGATTTCTATTAATTTATTTTTTGTTTTTGCCCATTTATGTTTTAGTTCACTCAATAATTCATTCAATAATGAAAAATACATAACTTGCCCTAATCCCATATACATTCTATGTATAAAATAATCGGCTGACAAATGATTATTCGCAAGCCAATGTTTTGTTCTCCTGCCGTAACTTCTGCGTTGCATGTCTTCTCTCCGTCTGTTTTTGAGATAATAGTTTATAAGGTATCTTTTCAGTTTTGGGCTGCTGTGTATAGCTTTCGCATCGCTTAATAGCTTTGGTAATAGTGCATGTCTATACTTTGAATTTTCTGTTAGCATTAAGTCTTCTACATTTACATTTATTAATTTATCTCCTCCTAAATTTTTTATCTTTTCTGATATTTCTAATAATTCTTTAGATAACTTATCAATGTCTGAACTGTAATATGTTTCCCTAAGTATACGATTGTGATATGTAATCAATTTGTACAATCGTTTGTTCATGACTAAATATACTAAATTTAGCTCTTAATTTTATATTGTTGTTTACTGAAAATACTGCCGTAAATGCTAATGCGAACTACTCAACCTTTTATAGTTGAGCCTCTTGCTTCGTCGCATGATGGCGTTCAGGTGGCGTATTCGTGTTTAGGTAGTTGTTAGATGCCACTTATTTCGATAAACCTAGTATATTTACATAGCATGCACCGCAAACCGACGCTAAAAACGTACAAGTACCGTATCTATCCTACTGATGCGCAGGTGGTGTTCTTTGCTAAGACCTTCGGATGCTGTCGGTTCGTCTGGAACAAAATGCTGGATGAGAAACTGCGTGCTTACAAAAAGAAAGAGCGCATCCCACGCCCCACACCCGCCAAGTACAAAAAAGAATTCCCGTTCCTCAAAGAAGTAGATTGTTTTGCTATTGTTGCTGTACAAAATCACATTGAAAACGCTTTCCGTAATCATTTCAAAAACCGAAAGCAATTCAAACCGCCAAGATTCAAGAAGAAAAGAGACAAGCAATCTTACACGACATACAACGTGCACAACTCGATAAAAGTGGATTTTGAAAGAAGCTTATTGTATTTACCAAAGCTAAGAGAAGGCATAAAGATTGAATTACACAGAAAATTTGATGGTAAGATCAAGTCTGTTACCGTAAGCAAAACAACTGATGGTAATTACTACGCTTCCGTGTTGGTAGAAACTCAGAATCCTAGAAACAAAGTTGTAGAGCCTAAGAGCAAAGCATGCGGGATAGATTTAGGACTAGAACGTTTTGTTACTGTTACTAATGACTTCGGAAGTTACAAAGTTGAACACCCAAAGTATCTCCGTCAAGGAGAAAAAAGACTAAAGAGACTTCAGAAGTCTTTCTCAAAGAAACAAAAAGGGTCAAAAAATAGTGAAAAGGCGAGATTGAGATTTGCCAGGCAGCACGCGTACATCAGTAACGCGAGAAATGACTTTTTGCACAAGTTGTCCAAAGCCATCATTGACGAAAACCAAGTCGTGGTGGTAGAGGACCTCAACGTGAATGGCCTATTGAAATCAAGACTTGCCAAGTCTGTTGCCGACAGCGGATGGTCAAAGTTTCTTGCCTACCTCAAGTACAAAGCCGAATGGTATGGAAGAACCTTCATTCAGGTAGACCGATTCTTCCCGTCCACAAAGCTTTGCCATCGATGCGGACGCAAAAAAGAAGACTTGGCGCTAAATGACAGAACATGGTGATGCCCAGCGTGCGGCGAAATACACGATAGAGACGTTAATGCCTCTATCAACCTTTACTCCGTAGGGCTAGGACGGCCCGAAGTTACGCCTGTGGAGCGTGCTCTAGTGGATGACCGTAGCCCCAACGGGCTACCTAAAAAGCCATCCTGCGACGAAGCAGGAAGCTCAACTACAAAAGGTTGAGCAGTCCGCGCTATAGTATAGATGCACATAGATTAATGCGGTGGGATAAACAGGGAAAAGGTAAAATCATAAGACGCCTAGAATAAACTAGGCTGTACCTGTTTACTTTGTAAGCAACCAAAGGGATCGTCTAGAAGTGCATCAGCACAGACGATATGCAGTTTCAAGACCTCAAAGACTTCGTCACCAATCTTCTTATAGTCATCCGCAGTCGCTTCTGAGAGCAAGCTTAGAAACAACCGCATTCTCGTTGCCGTAACAGCCAAAGAGTTGATATCAATACCATAAATGTTGGTATTTATAATATGCTTCTTAACATCAAAAATGTTTTCGCATCCTAAATGTTTAGCTATTGACAAGTCATTGTCTATGTTAGAGTATAGGTGCATAAAGCGATTTACAATCCCAATATTGAAAGCACCGCCACCACAAGCTGGATCTAAAGTACGAATGTCCCATAGACACTTTATCACTTCTGCCTTACGCTCTAAGGATACGATCTCAGATATATTCAGATCATGCATCATAGCATCCACCTCAGCTTCACTCAAAGAAGTGTGCGTAGCAACATACTGACTAAAGGTCATCTCACACATAAACTCAACAATCTCTATTGGCGTATAATAACTCCCCGTACTCTTACGCTTCTTGCTATCGTAATTTAGCAAATACTCTAACATATCAGCAATAAAGTGAGGCGAAATGCCATAATCCACAAAAACCACCAAAGAATCGTGTAAGGTAAAATGTTTGTCTTGGTATATAGTCATAAGTTCTTTTAATAGTGGATAATCAACATCATCATAACCTTCTAAGTCGTTTGTGAGTTTTTTAGCTATCTCAAAGTATTTATCAAAATCATTAGCGTAGCCACTAATTTCCAAAAACTTAGCAAAAAGAGACCATAAAACAGTTCTGATTTTACTTTCTGATAAAGCATCTTGACTTTTACTGAAAAGCTCATCAATAGCTTTTTTAGTTTTTTTGTGCTCTTCACTATTGGTAATGCTATTCTTTATGGATTTGAAAGTTTTGCTTTTATATATAATCTCATCAATCTCTCTGTCTGTTACTGGTTTCCCATAGGTACGTATCTCAAGCCATGCAGGATGCTTATATCGTTCGTCCCTCTCGGTTATAAATAAGTATCCTGCACCAGTCAGAGAACTTTTTACGATATGCAAATAGGCATTTTGAGGCATTGACGAAAATTGTTTTCTAATGTTATAAGCCATCTTCTTTATGTAATGACATGAATTTATAGAATCATTAGTATTATAAAAGTATGCGGTAATCTCCCCAACGTCATCAAAATGAAAATTTCTATCTTCATTTATACAAAACATGAATCAGTATGGGTCGAAACAGAAAAACACATCTTAGTAAATTTTACTCATGTGGCTCGTACAACTATATAAAGCGCGAGATAACACAACACAAGGCGTGTACA
>Ga0308395_1001294_pt1 | contig 16605 bp, 14 predicted proteins | sample Hotspr20SampleP4_FD_202097 | JGI IMG/M metagenome (GOLD analysis project Ga0308395, IMG submission 202097) | Hot spring phototrophic mat microbial communities from Mushroom Spring, Yellowstone National Park, Wyoming, United States - 20050930_P4 ...
TTACTCCTTGTATAATATTAAATTTTATTTTATGTGAGTATGACAAAACCAATAAACACACCAATATAAAAAAATCAAGTATATATTAAAAAAATTTTTTCTGGTATGTTGAACGGCATGTGGCTGATTCCCATACTGTTACACTTAGTACATTAATATTTGTTTTATTTGTACGTGAATATTGTTTTAACATTTTATCAAGTTTTTGATATATAATTTTAGATAGCAACTCAGAACTGGGGTTTTGCTTGGTGAACTCTTTTACATCATTTAAATTTTTATGATCAAACTGTTGCAGCACTTCTTTTAGCATGTCTTTTAAATCATGAAAATCTATTAGTATCCCTATATCATTAAGTTTTTGGCCATATACCGATATTTCTACCTTCCAGTTGTGGCCATGAATATTCTCACATTTCCCCTTATAACCTTTTAACTGATGTGCCGCTGAAATATAATCTTCTATTGTTAAAATATACATACAATGTGCCCCTGATTATTGTTTATGCAAACATGGTTAATACCTTACTGACTTTTTCTATCTCACGTTTTGTGAGTGTGGGATAGATTGGCAATGAAAAAAGCTTCTTTGATAGCCTGTCACTGTGCGGATAATCCATATTTCGTAGTTTGCAATACTGGTGCAATGGCACTTCAATTGGATGAAAAATCTCAATGCCATTCTTTTTAAAATACTTTTCAGCAATATCAGGTTGCGCATCAAAGAGTATCGGGTAAGCCTGATACGTACAGCGGTCATTATATGCATATAATGTGCTGTGATGTGTTTTATTCAAAGCATCATAATATATACGGGCAATATCTCGTCGTCGCTTTACAAAATCTTTTAGTTTAAGAAGCTGGTTTAACCCAAGAGCAGCATGAAGGTCGCTCATGCAGTAATCAAAGCCAAGAATATGGGAATGCGGCACACCACTGCGCACATCCCGCATGTATGAAAAATAGCGTGAATTATTGGTAAATAGCATTGCACCCATCTCAGTTGTTATCATCATCGATGGCTCAAATGACGCAATTGCTAGTGATGGTGCCGGCAGGAAGATGTCAGCCGTGTCCATGCCTATGGCATGTGATATATCAAGGATTACCGGTATGGAACTATCGCCCAGTTCAAAACCCAACGGTATGCCAAACATATGGCCCAGCACTATTGCTTTGGTTTTTTGTGTAACTGCCTTCTGGATTAATTCCTGTGAAGGATGATATGCACCTTCGGCAATATCAATTAAGATTGGCGTTGCACCTATCATCTGGCATGCTTTTAATGGCGCTTCATGGAAAAAAGACGGCATTATGATTTCATCTCCCGTTGTAATACCCAGTGCCATAAAAGCACAATGATAGGCAGCCGTCACTGAATTGGTTGCCAGAGCATACTTCATGCCTAGCATATTGCCCAGAGTCTGCTCAAACTGCTTTACAACAGCACCGGAAGCTATCGCATCCTGAATAAGGCAATCAAGTACACCTTCCAGTTCCTTTCGCGTAATGGTTGGCTTGCTTGAAACTATTTTCATGGTTCTCTATCGCTTCCTATTAGTATCCAAATGAAACGTACATGCCAGTAGTATTACAAATTGGTCAAGCATCATTTGGCAAGAATAAAAATTAAATCAAGCAATCTAAATGTTATTCCGATACTAAACATAGTATGCGTATTAACAAAGGAGGAATTTCATGCGTAAATTCTTTTTAGTACTGGTGACAATAGCTCTTGTAGCGTCTTTTGTTACATCATGTGCACCTAACAATGTCATGACCAAACGGGACGAAACATATACATTTGACCAGATGAGTGGCCAGGATGAAACTCCAGTATATTCTGATATGGAACCTGCTCAAATATCTTCAAATAACAGCGATAGCTCATATTATCAGGTTGGTATTGCTAGCTGGTATGGAAGAGAGTTTCAGGGAAGGCTCACGGCTTCCGGTGAACCATTTGATATGAACAAATATACCGCAGCACACCGAACCCTTCCATTTGGCAGTGTCATACTGGTCACAAATCTTGAAAACGGAAAGAAAGTAAAATGTATTGTTAATGACAGGGGGCCATTCAAGAAAAACCGCATTCTTGATGTATCGTACAAAGCAGCTAAAGATTTAGATATGCTAACAAAAGGCGAGGCTAAAGTGGGCATTACGGTACTTTCATACGGCAATGATACACAACCAGGGAAGCAGTTAACCGATGTTGGGGTATTTGGGCAGCCTGTTGATACATATAATAGCAGTTCTAATACAAAAGACATGGAGTCAAAACAATTCAGTGGATTGGCAATACAAACGGGAGCATTTTATTCAAAGACAAATGCATTAAAACTTAAAGAAAAGATTGAAGGGCTTATTGACAAACCTGTTACTGTAGTACAGGAAGGCTATTATTATAAAGTCCGCATAACCAATATGAATGAAAATGAAGTTTCCCGGTATATTAAAATTTTGAAGAAAAATGATATTCCGTCATATAAAATAACAACTGGCGATAGTTTGAATGACTAGATACAAAAAAGGCGCTTTTTAAAAAGCGCCTTTTTTGTCTAGAATCTGCTTCACAATGTTTTATTAATTCACAAATAAACTTGTAACTGTATACTACCACCCTCTCTTTGTACTCTTACATTAATGCCGTAATTTCATTTACATGAATTTTTACGATCAAAATTGTAATCAGAATAATAATTGATTTTTACGGCATACATTTTGTTTGGTATACATGTTTTGATTGTTGCGTCACTGGTGCAGAAGTTGGCAGGTATGCATATTACCCATTTTGTATATAATGTCGCAGTAGTTAACCATGGTATCCCAGTATCAAACCAACTGATATGAATAACACACGAGCACATCACATTGATTACCTTAAAGCATGGGCTGTTATTGTTATGATAGAAGTCCATGTGGTTAATTGTTTCCTCAATCCCTCATTGCGAACAGCATGGTGGTTTCAGATTTTAAACTTTATTAATGGGCTTGTAGCTCCAATTTTCTTTTTTACTGCAGGTTTTTCATTTGTTTATTCTGTGATGCAAAAGAGAGAAGAGCTTATTTATTCTTCAAAACTTTTTTTAGAAGATCAGGCAGGATACTTTTAATTTTTCTTGTTGGCTACCTTATCCATATTCCTTACTTTTCACTAAAAAATATTTTCATTTATGCTTCACCTGCTGAACTGAAATCCTTCTATTCAACAGATGTTCTTCAATGTATAGGATCCGGGTTACTGGTTTTATTATTTCTACGAATGATAATTAAATCAGATACATGGTATTATTCTATAATCACCGGCATTGGGTTGTTGATTGTTTTTGTGACCCCCTATGTATGGAATGTTGATTTTACCAGATGGATTCCCCTGCCAATTGCAACCTACTTTAATGAAATTCATGGTTCATTATTTCCACTATTTCCATGGCATGGGTTTTTATTTTTAGGAGCATCTTATGGGGTTTTTCAACAGTACAATACCAATAATAAGAATAATGGAGCATTTACACCTTATACAGTAACTGCACTTATAGTTAGCATTTCGGGGATTGTCATTATGCATTATTTGTCAAAAAATCCAGCATTTAACATCAAACCAAATGCAATTTTTTTTATTACACGATTTGCACTGGTTATTGTTTTACTGCATCTATGCCAATGGTATCTAAGTGTAAAAAATAATCCGGGAGGTCTTTTTATTGTTATTGGGAAGGAATCACTTCTTGTATACTGGTTACATCTTCAAGTATTATACCGGCACATTTTCAATGGGAAATCACTTGAAAAAATTGTTAGCCGGCAATTTAACATTATAGAATGTTTAATTGCATTTTGTTTTCTTACATCATTAATGTTTTTAATAGCTATCCTATGGAACAAATCAAAACAAAATTATCCTGCAATTTCTCAGAAAATATTTATTGGAACAATAATAACTGGATTAATAAAATTTTTAATATTTTAGCACTAAATTGCTTTTACAGCTTTTGCAAGGTACTGAAGAGCAGTTTGATCATTTCCAATAAACAAATGACACAGGCTTAACGATATTAATGCCTGTGGTGTTGGCTCTTTCCGTATTTCCTGTTCTAACTGCTGTATTTTAGTATCGATAGTCCCCTTGCTGTCTTTGAAGATTGTTGGTGGTATTGTTGCAATATATTCATTAAATTTCCTGAATCCCTTTTTTTGTAATGAATATGATATAAGTTCTCCATTATTATAGTGCGCACACTGTAGAATTATGTCCGAAGTAATTTCCCTGAACCTGAAAGAATCATGGTATATTTCGTATTGCTGCAAATAGCGCAATGCATCAGCATAATTTTTTTGTTCATAGTATAACAGTATAATTGCAGTTAGAGCAACCTTATTTGATGGGTCCTTCTTAATAACCTCTTTAAAACATACAAGAGCAGCTTTATAATTATTGAGTTTGCTGAAAGCTATCCCTTTAACCAGAAGAGCAATAAAAAAATCTGGATTATAGGTATTGCACTGATTCAGGGTAATGATGGCCTTTTTATATTCACCCAATCTGAAATACAGGCTTCCAATATTAAATAACACAATATAATCTTCTTTAAGTTGCAGTGCGCGCAAAAAACAATCAAGAGCATGCTTGAATTGTTTCATGCGATAATACAGGGAACCCAGATTGATTAATGCAGCTCTGTAAGAATTATCAATTTTTAATATGTTTGTATATAATTGCAATGCTTCAGTAACATTGCCCTGCTCTTCCAGCCTAAGTGCTTCCCTGAATTGTTCCTGTATAGTCATTCAATCAAACCTTTCCCAAAATATAGGCATTCTATTGCTTACTATCGGCATTTTATTTGGCAAGGGCAACTTTATTTCGTCCCATCTCCTTTGCCTTATATAAAGCCTTATCAGATCTGGCAACTAATTCCTTTATAGAGGTATCCCTAGCAGGATCATACTGAGCAACACCAATGCTTATGGTGACATGCAATGTCCTGTCCTGTCCTTTAAAAGGATTCTGTTCAACAATCTTACGCAACCGTTGCGCTACAATGCCGGCCTGGCGCAATTGCGTCTGGGGCAATATCACTGCAAACTCCTCACCTCCGTATCGGCAAGGAATATCCATTTTGCGCAGGTCTTTTAAAAATAATGAAGCGACTTCTTTCAATACACTATCGCCCTGTAGGTGCCCATAGGTATCATTGAAGCGTTTAAAATGGTCAATATCACACATTAAAAGTGATAGCGGGGTGTTATATCGTTGGCTCCGTTTCATTTCCTCAAGCAGCCTAATCTCAAAATAATGATGAATATATAACCGAGTCATTCTGTCCAGTGTTGACATTAAATATAAGCGTGAATTTTCCACTGCCACAGCGCCAAACCGTGCTACATAATGTAAAAATTCCTTTTCTGAGTTTGAAAAACCGCCACCGGTTATTTTTTTCCCTAAAAGCAAAATCCCCATCAGTGAATTTTTTGACTTCAAAGGAACTACTATATATGGGTTTAAAAATGCTATTAATTTGAGGTCATCAACAAGGTCAGGTAACTCAAGCAGTGTTTCATACTCAATTGGGTATGGGTTGTTCTCTAAAAATCCAACAATTGGGCTTGTTTCATGCAATATCACATTGTCATCAAAATCATTATCATACCCTTTGGTCATGTGTATGTAAAAGTCATTCACATCAATGTCTTTTTGCAACAACAGTGCTACCTGCTCAACAAACATCTGTCCAATGCAGCTATATAACAGGGATTCAACCAAGCTTTCAAACTGCAAATTTGACGAAAGGCTTATCCCTAACTCAAGTAGATTACGCAAATCATATATCTTTTTTTCTAACCCCTCTATGCCTTCCTGAGTAAGTTCAGTCTCTTCAAAAAAAGTTAACCCATTATCATCCATACATACCCTTTAAAATAATTCTTGCGTTTTTATTCCCATTACTGGTTTATGACGTTATGTAATGTACCAATAAAACATATACATTACAAAAGTACATAGCAGGATTTTATACTATTTACAAAAAATGTCAATAATTATATAATAATTGTATTTAGACTATTGATAAATAGTTACTATTACTATGCAGACAATAAAAGTTAAATTACTACCCGGCGCCAAACTGCCTAATTATCAAACGTTGCATTCATCTGGTGCTGACCTTTATGCTTTACTGGATATGCCGGTTACCCTTCAACCACTGCAGCGTGCTTTAATCCCCACCGGTGTTTTTATAGAACTTCCCTCAGGCTTTGAAGCACAAATAAGGCCCCGCAGCGGATTAGCCATCAATCATGGAATTACTCTTCTTAACACACCTGGCACTATTGATGCTGATTATCGTGGAGAAATTAAAGTAATTGTGATAAACTTAGGTGATAAACCGTTTACAGTTGAAAACAATATGCGGATTGCGCAAATGATAATTTGCCCTACTATTCAGGTCACATTTGAACCGGTTACAGAATTAACCCCAACAAAACGAAATGACGGAGGCTTTGGACATACAGGCTTATGAAAGAAAAAAAAATACGAATAATACCTATTGGTGGCCTTCATGCCATTGGCGGCAATATGATGGCCATTGAATATGACAGTGAGATTATCATAATAGATTGTGGCATCACATTCCCCAACGGCGAAACACCCGGCATTGATTTTATGATACCGGATTTCAGCTTTATACTTGAAAATAAAAATAAGGTTAAAGGAATCATTATCACCCACGGGCATGAAGACCATATTGGCGCAATACCTTTTTTACTGCAAAAAATAAATGCACCGGTATATGCCACAAAACTTACCCTTGGATTGGTAACCAGCAGGCTTGCTGAACGTCCCGTAAGTGCACATACATTTATTGAGATAGAATCTCGTGATGTAATACACATTGGCTCATTTGTCATTGAGTTTCTGCGCGTTAACCATTCCATCATTGATGGCGTTGGTCTTGCCATAAAAACACCAGTAGGCACTATTATCCATACTGGTGATTATAAGATTGATTATACCCCAATTGATGGCAACGTTGCTGATTTACACCGTTTTGCTGAATATGGGCAGCAAGGTGTGTTACTGCTTATTAGTGACAGCACCAATGCAACTAAACCGGGCTACACACCCTCAGAAATTATCTTAAAAAAGAAGCTTTTGGAGATATTTGCAAAATCAAAGGGACGTATCTTTGTAGCAAGCTTTGCTTCCAACATTCATAGAATTCAGCAGGTTTTAGAGGCTAGCCAGAAATATAACCGAAAAGTGGTTATATCAGGTACTACCATGCAAAAAAATATTGAGATAGCAACTGAATTAGGATACCTGAAATACAAAAAAGACCTGATTATTGACGCAAAGGATATTGGCAAATATACCCATAAAAAGCTAGTAGTACTGTGTACTGGTTCACAGGGTGAACCCATGTCAGCACTTTCACGGATGGCAACAGGCACACACAAGCACTTTAGAATAGGTGCGGGAGATACCGTTGTGATTACTGCTTCGGTAATACCGGGAAATGAGCGTATGGTATACAGTGTTATCAACTCGCTGATGCAGATGGGTGCCGATGTATACTACGAACAGGATGAGGAAATACATGTTTCCGGCCATGGTTCGCAGGAAGAACTTAAACTGATGATTACACTAACACAACCAAAATACTTCTTGCCGGTGCATGGTGAATACCGTCACCTGAAGGCACATGCCACACTGGCAGAATCACTCAATATAAAACCACAGAATATCATTGTTGCCCGTAACGGCGATATACTGGAGCTAACTCAAAACCGCTTTGAGAAAAAAGGCAACATACCTCTTTCCACAGTATATGTTGATGGCAACTATATTGGCGATATAACTGATGACATTATTGCTGAACGCAAAACATTGGCCTCTGATGGTGTTATTGTTATCAGCATTGTTATAGGTGATGGTTTGCTGTTATACCCACCGGTTATCACTGCAAAGGGTTTTATTGGCATAAAGAATGATAAATTTATTCAGGTACTTCAAAAGGAACTATCTAACACCATTGAAAAGCAACTGTTACAGGATGCCTCATCTGAACACCTGTCAGTAGCGGTAAAAAAGCTTGCCAAAATGATTGCTCACCGCTTTACCAACAATACACCACTTATTGAAACCATTATTCAGGAGATCTGATATGGCTTATATCATCGTTGTTTTCTGCATCCTGGGTATTATCCAGGGTGTTACTGAATTTTTGCCCGTGTCTTCATCAGGGCATCTGGCACTTTTAGAGGCAATCCCTCAGGTTCACGCCATCTTTGGCACAATGGATGCAGGCGCTAAACTTTTTTTTAACGTTGCACTGCATCTGGCAAGTCTGGCAGCAATTATTATATTTTACTATGATGACATCGCTGGACTGATTAAAGGAACTATCGCCGAAATAACAAAAAAACAATATGGCATAAACTTAAAATTTGCATGTAATATAGTGATTGCCTCCATCCCGGCTGCTCTCATTGGCTTGTTTTGCAATGACTTTGTTGAAGCATCGATTGCAACCCCCACAATGGTTGCTGGCCTTTTGATAATTAATGGCATGATGCTTGTAGCATCTAATAAATTGCCCAAAAAAAGCCGAAAATGTGAAGAGATGGGGATACTGCAGGCATTACTGGTAGGGATATTCCAGGCTGTTGCAATACTGCCTGGAATATCGCGCTCGGGCAGTACTATTGTTGCTGGGCTTATGGCGGGGCTGTCACCACAGGAAGCAGGCAAATTTTCGTTTTTAATGGCAATCCCCGTCATTGCAGGTGCAGGTCTTCTTGAATCGCGAAAGTTAGGTGCAATTGATGCAGGTTTTGGCATTCCGGTTTTAATTGCTATGGCTGTAACATTCATTGCAGCATTGGCATCGCTTAAACTTTTGATAGCAATGCTGAAAGAGTTACACCTTCACTATTTTGGGTATTATACCATTGGAGCGGGGGTGGCGGCATTAATAATGTTGTTTTTATAAACCAATAATTCCATAGGATTAGCAAACGTGTATGTCCAATCGTATCACTGAAATACTGTGTGTTGTACTGTGGGGGTTTGCAGTCATCGTCTTTCTGTCACTTGCAACATTCCACATATCTGATTATGATGCCTTAGGCAGCATGCCGGTACAGAATATACTTGGCCCAACCGGCGTCTTGCTTGCACAGATGCTTAGGATATCGTTTGGCATTGCATCATATTTTGTTGTTGGAATACTGCTGCTTGCCGGCTGGGGGCTTTTCAAATACAAATCGCTTGAACCTGTGCTGGAACACATCTTTGCAATTACCTTTGCCATGGTTTCAGCCTCACTTCTTATAACTATTATACACCCTGAAACAATTGCACCCTTTTCAGGCGGAGTGGTTGGCATGGCATTATACCATGTACTTACAACGGTAATGGGTTATGCCGGTGCATGGATTGCTACAATATTGCTGGTACTTATTTCACTGATATTGCTTGGCATTGTGTCAATCAGCTATTTTTTAGACAAACAGCGGTTCAACTCACTTGCAAAAGTTGCTGCGCTTTGTTATACCAAGATAGTTCTTTTTAAGAACAAGGATTCCATCCCTCTCATTGACATTAAATCATTTAATGCTGAAAAAAAGATACCCTGGATTACAAAAACAAAAATAACCCTGCACAAAAAAACACCGCTGCAAAAACCAAAGCTCATTGAATATGACAATATACTTAACAATACGGGCGATAGTTCATATTATAGAAATGATGACTATATAAGTGATCTAGCAATAATCAATACACACAATCCTTCCACTGAAAATGTAATCTTAGAGAATACAAAGCCTTCCAGCGCAGATTCCATTGACATTGCTATTGAAGAAACTCCGCAACCGATTACTGTAACCAATGCAGTGATTGAATTACCACCGGAAGACATTATCCAGAGTGAACATGAGCATGTAAAAGTTGATGGAAAGATCCAAAACATCAGCAATAATACCGAAGAAGACGATGAATATGATAATGCACCAACAGATGCTGAAGAAGACATGGTTGCCCGTAATGTTTTTGAAGAAATACCTATAAATCAAAAGTACAGCATACCTGTAGACTTTTTGAAACAATACACCGTTCACGATGAAACAGGCTATAAGCAGGAGATAGCAAAAAACTCTGAGCTTTTAGTCAACACCCTGAGGGATTTTGGCATTGAATCAAAGGTTGTCAATGTTAACCGCGGCCCTGTCATTACCCTGTATGAATTGCAGATAGCTCCGGGCATCAAGGTCAATCGTATTGTTGGGCTTGCAGATGATATTGCCATGGCGCTTGCTGCTTCACGGGTGCGCGTTGTTGCGCCAATACCCGGGAAAAAGGCCATTGGCGTTGAGATCCCCAACAAAGTTCGTGAAACAGTGACCCTGAAGGACATTATTGCATCCCCTGAATATACACATCAGCAAGGGCGCCTTAAGGTGGGACTGGGCAAAGATATAATGGGAAAGCCCGTGGTTATTGACCTTAAAAAACTGCCGCACCTTTTAATAGCCGGGGCAACAGGAGCAGGGAAATCTGTATGCGTGCATTCCATCATCACCAGTTTAGTATATAATTATGACCCAAACTATGTGCGCTTTATTATGGTTGACCCAAAACTGGTTGAACTGCAGATCTATAATGGTATTCCTCACCTGCTAACCCCTGTTATTATTGAGCCATTTATGGTACCCAAGGCGCTTAAGTGGACCATGATGGAGATGGAGCGCCGCTACTACCTTCTTTCTGAATATAATACCCGTGACATTGACCGCTATAATCAGATGGTAGAACGCACCAAAAATGGCGAATATTTACCCTACATTGTCATCGTAATGGATGAGCTGGCTGACCTTATGATGGTTGCCGCAAAAGAGATTGAAGGCTACATTACCCGTATTGCACAGAAGGCACGGGCAGTAGGTATTCATTTAGTCCTTGCTACACAGCGCCCATCAGTGGATATCATCACCGGCATTATTAAGGCCAACTTCCCTGCCCGCATCGCATTCCAGGTTGCACAGAAGACTGACTCGCGCACTATCATTGACCAGAATGGAGCTGAAAAGCTTTTAGGCAAAGGTGATATGCTGTATCAATCGCCAACCAGTTCATTCCCGGTCCGTATTCAGGGAGCTTTTATCTCAGAAGATGAATTAGCGTCAATTGTTTCATTCTTAAAAAAGATTGCCAAGCCTCACTATGTTGATATTGAACAAAGCCTGGTTGAATTTGAAGATGAGGATGAAGAAGGAGAAGATGATCTTTTCATTGAAGCAGTAAAGATTGTTGAAACCACAAAAAAAGCATCCGCATCTTATCTTCAGCGCAGGCTTTCCATAGGCTACAATCGTGCTGCACGTATCATTGAACGCATGGAAGAGTTAGGGTACATTGGCCCACAGCAGGGAAGTAAGCCACGGGATGTATATATATAAAAAATTTTTAATGACTTTTTTTATCCCATAAAATAGTATATCTTTATAGTATCAATTCTAAAAGTGATACTGTATTTAGCACTGTATATTTTTAACCTCACCCCTAGCCACTCTCCATAACAAGGAGATATGAGTTTGAGGATGACGGTGAGTTAAAAATATTTTATTTTCAGAGTAAAATCAGCATGTGTTAAATAAATATTTTTGTGAGGGACTTAATGAAATATATCAAACCAATTATTTTTGTACTTATCGTAGCGATGGCACTTTCCGTGAGTGCCATACCCGGGAAAAGGGTGATAGGCGTTACCGCCTTTACCAACCTGTCAAAAGATAAAAATTTTGACTGGCTGTGTATAGGTATTGCTGATACCATATCCTATAAACTGCGCAACGTGCAGGAATATATACTGGTGGACAGGGTTAATGTTGATAAAATCATTGGTGAATTGCAGCTATCACAATCCGGGCTTATTGATGAAAATACCGTTGAAGCAGGCAAAGCGTTAGGTGCCAATATACTTGTTGTTGGCAATTTCCAGAAATTTGGCAATCAGATACGAATCACTGCAAAGATAGTTGATGTACAGTCGCATACTGTCATCAACCAGGTGCAGGTTACCGGTTCGTTAAACGATATATTCAACCTGCAGGATTCTATAGCTCTGGGAATCATAGAAAAAAATGACACCACCATCAGTACTGAGACCAAAACAAAGATAGTACAGAATGATACCAACAATATAAGCGCTTATGAATATTTTGTCCGCGGGCAAAAGTTTTTACTGTATCAGTTAGATTATGAAAAAGCAATAGAGATGTATCAGAAAGCAATATCAATTGACCCTAACTATGCCATTGCATATGCAGGGCTTGGCAAGGCATATTCACTTCGTTCGTGGGCACTCAGGGAATACCAAAACATAACCGACCCTACACTGGTTGAAAAATCGTTCCAGAGCAGTAAAAAGGCACTATCGCTTAATCCAAACTTAGATGAAGCGCATCTTTCACTTGCCAGGTATTATCAAGAAGTTGATGAAAAAAAAGTTCCTAACAAATGGGCATTGTGTGAACAGGAAACCCGTAAGGCTTTGGAGATAAATGAAAATAACGCAGAAGCATATCTGTTATTAAGCAAGATATATGCCTATGACATACCAAAATCAGAGATGTACTTGAAGCAGGCAATCGAAAAGAATAAATTTTTAGTTGATGCACAAAATAACTTAGGTATCATTTATTTAAACCGTGGCGATTTGGATACAGCATATACATACATCAAAAATGCCATTGATATTGATGAAAACTATGTCATTGGCTACATGAACTTAGGTGTTATCTACGAAAAACGCGGGCAATACGATAAGGCACTGGAGATGTATAAAATGGCTGTCTCAAAATATCCTAACTACATTTTGGGTTTACGAAACTTAGGCATTGGATACCGCAACCTCAACAGGCTTGATGAAGCACTGGAAGCATTCTTCAAGGCACTGAAGATAAAAAAGGATGATGCGCAAACATTAAGCGAAATTGGCTATGTATATCTATTGAAGGCAGATTACAATAAGGCAATTGATTATTTTAAGCAATCATTAAAATTTGATCCTTCATATCGTTACAGCCTGGCCAATTTGGGGTGGTGTCTGGTACAGCAGGGGAAATATAGTGAAGCAATCCCTTATCTTGAAAAAGCACATAATGACAACCAAGACTATGCATGGTCTGCAGGATATTTAGGCTGGTTATATGAAAATAAATTTCAGGATGCAAATAAAGCGTTGTACTGGTATGGCGAAGCATTAAAACGCGATCCAAATAATCAGGACTATCGCAATGCATATAATCGTTTATCAGGTTACTATCGCTAAAAAATTATATTGTAATACACAGTATGCACCATGAAAGAAGCATTGTACTACATAAAGCGTGATGGTGATACAGTACAATGTGAGCTTTGCCCTCACAACTGCATCATCAAAGAAGGAAAATCAGGGATTTGTAATGCACGCCACAATAAAGGCGGCATCCTGTATTCATTAATTTATGAAAAGCCATGTGCAGTGCATGTTGATCCTATTGAAAAAAAGCCATTGTACCATTTTTTGCCAGGTAGCAGGTCATTTTCCATAGGCACTGTTGGCTGCAATCTAAGATGCATGCACTGCCAAAACTGGGAGCTATCAACAAGCTCACCGGGTGATGTTTTTTGCAATACGCTCTCATCCGATAATTGTGTGAAACTAGCAATACAATATGAATGCCAGTCTATATCGTACACCTACAATGAACCAAGCATTAACATTGAATATGTTCTTGAAACCGCACAAAAAGCTCATGCAAGTGGCATAAAGAATGTTATGGTTACCAACGGCTTTATTAATGAAAAACCGCTACGCCAGCTTTACCAGCATATTGATGCTGCAAACGTTGACCTGAAAGCGTTTGATGATGAATTTTACAAAAAAATCTGCAAGGCTAAATTAGAACCGGTGCTCAAAACATTAACCATCCTCAAAGAGATGAATGTATGGATTGAGGTTACCAATCTTGTTATTCCCACGCATAACGATAGCAACGAATTGATTCAAAAGCTTGTTGATTGGTTTGTAAAAAATTTAGGCACTGATGTCCCGCTTCACTTTACTGCCTTTTACCCGGCACACAAAATGACCAATGTCCCGCCAACCTCTTTACGGATATTAAAAAACGCGTATGACATAGCATATAAGGCCGGAATAACATATATTTATTTAGGCAATGTACGGGAACGCTCAGTTACCCGCTGTCCATCATGTGGCCGTGACCTTATTGTACGAAGCGGATTTAATGTAATGCGCACCAACCTTCATGATGGGAAATGTATATGTGGCACCACAATTCCAGGAGTGTGGCGATAGTTACTATGAATGGGCTTCTACCTGGTACAATTCATCCTTAACAGGAAGAGCTTTTCTAAGATTCTTAATATATGGATAAAGATCCCCTGCTTCAACATAATAATCGCACTCATCCATTGTTCGCCGTGCAACGGTGAAATATTTATGTACTTTTTCCTCGCCAGAGCGCTTCAGCCATTGTTTTTTGTTGCATCGAACACGCAAGACAAAGGTTTTGTTATCGCCTTCATAATGCCTGAAGACTGTGCAATGCATACAATTAGCACAAAAGACCTTGTTTTCTTCCATGTATAATCTCCTGTTAACGGTATGGTATCTCTATGGTGTAGTAAACGTATGGTATTGTTTAGTGTAGCATATTTTTAAAAAAAATCAAGTACTAAACTATCGCCGTGTTACATTCTGTAAAGTATTATTTTTTGACAAGTGTTTTTTTATTGCTTTATTAGCAAAAGCTACCTGATTTATTATTTTTAGCATTACTCAATTTTTTTCAAATTATCTTGACTTGTACATTTATATTCAATATTTTAGCTTTAAAAATGTAACTAAAACCTTACCTAATTAGATTGTTTACAATAAAAGGGGGTATGTAGACCATGTTACATACTATTAATAACTATGGTAAAACAACTATAAAGCCAACAGATGCCCTGCTTGTTATAGACATGCAGTATGATTTCATGCCCGGCGGTCCGTTGCCGGTTGCTGAAGGGGATACAATTATACAGCCAATCTCATCATTGATGCAAAAGTTTTTTGCAAAAGGTGCAACGGTTATATGTACGCAGGACTATCATCCAAAAGGCCACCGTTCATTTGCATCAACACATGGCAAAAACCCATACGACCCCATTGACGAACCTGGTATTGGCCCGCTGGTATGGCCTGATCACTGTGTGATTGGTACAAAAGGCGCACAGCTACACCATGATATAGCATCAGATTATTGCCATGCCATTGTTCGCAAAGGCTATAATAGCGCTATTGACAGTTTTTCAGCATTTCTTGAAAATGATAAAAAAACTGCCACCGGCCTATCCGGATATTTATCTAACCGTGGCATACAGCGAATATTTGTATGTGGGCTAGCGTTTGATTATTGTGTGCAGTTTACAGCTGTTGATGGGGCTATAGCAGGTTTTAGTGCTGTGGTTATCACTGATTGTACCAAAGCTGTCAATTCACCGGCAAACAGTGTCCAGGATGCTATCGCCAACATGACAAAGCATAATGTAAAATTTTGTTCTTTAAACGATCTTATGTTTTAAATGATTGGTGTAATGGCAGTTCCACAGTAAATTGGGCATACTGTCCCTGGACGCTATCAGCATATATCCTTCCGTTGTGAAGATACACAATATTCCAGGACACAAAAAGTCCAATACCTGAACCTTTGCGTGAAAGCAGTTCATCAGTTTCAATCCTTGAAAAGCGTTTGAATAATTTATACTTCTGTTCCTGCGGAAATCCCGGCCCGGTGTTCCATACTATTATTTTGCAAACATCCTTTTCTGCTTTTACTGTTATGCGCACAATACCATTTTCATTATTGTACTTTATAGCATTGCTTAAAAGATTGTGCATCACTATCTTTATGGCATCGGGGTCACATTGTAGCTTAACATCATCATAATTTTTTTCTATCGTAATATGTTTTGCATCGGCTTGCGGTTGTACAATGCTCAGTGCAGGTTCCACAACATCTTGGGCGATAGTTACTGTTGATAGGCGTATTGGCAGGGAACCTGTCTCAAGGCGGGCTAAATTCAAATACTCATTCACTATCGTTAACAGATAATCAGCCTGTGCAAGAATACGATTAATGGTATCTTTACAGTGCTCAGGGATTTCCCCAAAATATCCCTGCTGTAGCGTGGTGCCTAATGTTACTATTGATGAAAGCGGGCTTTTAAGTTCATGCGTTACAAATGAAAGCATCTCCATGTAGGCATTTATTGCCTGTGTTAACTGTTCAATGCGCCATGCTTTTTCTACTGCCTGGCTAAGCCGCTCGGACAATGCTGTTTGTATGAAGACATGATGTGCAGTATAGGCATTCTTTTTGCGCGAACTTCTAAATAGCACTCCCACAATGCGCCCTTCCACAAAAAGTGGGCAGGTCATGCTTGACATAACACCTTCTTTCAAAAGCAGGCTGGTTGACTGGCTTGCTGGATTCTTTTTGTAATACTCCTCAAGGTCATTAATGATCCGAGGCGTTTTATCACTAAAT
>Ga0308395_1001296_pt1 | contig 16585 bp, 11 predicted proteins | sample Hotspr20SampleP4_FD_202097 | JGI IMG/M metagenome (GOLD analysis project Ga0308395, IMG submission 202097) | Hot spring phototrophic mat microbial communities from Mushroom Spring, Yellowstone National Park, Wyoming, United States - 20050930_P4 ...
ATTTTGTGCGCCTTTCCCCCGCAGGAACCTTATCTTCTTGGCCAAAGCGAACTCGGAAACTCAACTTGTATTTAGCATTCAGCTGAGAGAGAAAGTATTGGACAAAATCTTTTTCCCGTTCTGAGCCGCTCATCTTCATAAAGGATTGACTCTTCCACTGCTCACCACCAAACATACGCGTGATCGCTGCCTCTGTCTGGAGGTTGTTCAGGTGCATATTGATGGCATACCACATCAAAGTAAGAAGGATCTCGGTTCTGGGCCGAGAGAGAATCTGATTCATCACCGGAATAGTGAGCGGGTGTCCATACGGGTCAACAAAGAAAAAGGCCGGCATTCCGTTGGGAAGCGCTCCTAAAAGCTTGGGGACAAAATCATGAGCATCTTCATTCAACACATGAACGTTCATATGCACGGGCAAATCGCCGAGAATGTGAGATTGCAGCGCCCTGGCTGCCTGTGCATCCTTTTCCACAAAAATGGCGTGGATGCTGAAACGGCCGTTTGCCTTCTCCACAACCTCTTGGGCTCTTCTGATAATGAGAAGAGGAGAACCTTCTTCTCCTTGGGCGTATTGACCGAAACCGGCAAAACAATCCACATAAACAAGATTAAGATTTCTGGATCCAAGAATTTGCGCCCATGCGGGAAAGTATTTCTCCAGAATTCGGTGTTTGGCCTTGGAAACTTCTTTTAACTTGGGTAACACCTGCTCCTCCATCACCGTTACATGCTCCTTGCTTTGACCAGGCGTTCCTTCACCAGCTGCGCCACCGCGCGGTAGACCTCCAGGCGCTCCTCGTCCGTCAGGCCCAGCACGTCAAAGACCACGCGGTCCAGCTCAAACCGGTCCGGCGAGGCCTGCCGCACCTGCTCCAGGGTGAGCGCCTTGGGCCGGACATGTTCATAGGGGTGCTCAGAGTGCGGGCAGCGGCGCTCCCGGCACAGGGCGAAGCCCAGCTCTTCAAAGATGCTGCGGATGGGGTAGTGAGAGAGATTACTCCAGGCAGACAGAGCAGCTACTAGCGAATTGTGCTCAACCAGCTGAGGGTTTATGATTAGCACCCTTTGCACTTCGTAGGTCTGCACCTTTAATAACCCACCCCCAAAGGGTGACCGACCAGTAAGCTCGCACAGAAGTTGAACGATAGGGTTAGTGCAAAAAGCCGCTACAAGTTCATCGGCTTTATGTATCTCCTGGAAGTTGTCACTGACATAAATGCTGCTTTCAGTATAGTAGAATTTCATACGGTCATCCAGTAGGTAGTTGCAGTTCACATCGGCCGGTTTCCTCTCCCCTACATCCCACCACCATGGGCGGGTGGCGCAGGTGGGGCGTGTGGGATACCCCTGCCCCACTCCCCAGCGGATGTAGGCGGCGGCCTGGGGGTAACGATCCAGTGGGGGTTGGCGCCCCTGATGGATCGCCTCCCGCACATCCTCCGGCGGCATGAAGATCAGGTAGTGCAGGTCCTCCAGGCGCACGCGCAGGGTTTTGATCTCGCGCGGGCTTTTGATCACCGGCCGCAGCCAGACCGCCTCGATCTCCCCCGCCCAGCCGGCGCCGTTGCGCACCCGAACGGGCGCCATCGCATCTTGTTCGCGCAGCGCCGCCACCTCTTTCACCGTCATCTCCGCCGGCTCCAGGTAGAAGAACTCGTTGGCGCCAGTGGTGAAGCCGCGGCGCACCTCGGCGATGTCCCCCAGGCGCACCAGTTTGTCCTTCCCCTTTTCCAGGATGGTGAAGAAGATGTCGGGGGCGCGCAGGTATTTGCCGCCCCATTTGTTGCCGGCATAGGACCGGGAGGCCAGCGCGGCCATCGGGCGAGTCCTCCTCCGCGCAGGGGCATCTCCGCTGCCCTCCGTCTCATCTTCGGGCTCCGCCAGCCCTTCCTGGTAGAGCGACCACTGGTCGTGGAGGATGGCGCGATATTCGGGGCGCTGGAGCACCCGGAAGCCGGCCAGCGGCTTGTAGAGGTGTTCGTCTTCAATTTCCGAGAAGACGATCGGGCTGATCGCCACCTCAAAGGACTCCCGGAAGGCCACAAAGCGCACCGGCCGGGCTTTCATCTCCTCTTCACTCAGAGGGCGCCTGCGCTTCGGCGGCCCCGCCAGGACGATAACGGTGTTCACATCCGCCTGGGCGAAGGAGCGCTTCGCCCGGTTGTCTATCACCATCTTCAGATGCCCGAAGCGCAGGAAGAACTCCTGCAGGTCCTTGCCGAAATCCACGTCCAACCAGGAGTTGGACGTGATGAAGCAAAAGGCACCCCGATCGGCCAGGAGGGAGAGGGCGTGGAGGTAGAAATAGACGTAGTAGTCGGCGCGCCCGCTGATATGGCGGGTCTTTCCCATAAAACCGGGGTAGATCGCGCGCAGGCCCTCGTTGAGGCGGCGCAGGTATTCTGCGCGATCAAGGCGCTTCAGATAGTCCTGGATTTTCTCCTGGCGCACGTAAGGCGGGTTGCCGATGACGATGTCGAAGCCAGCTTCGTCGGCTTCAAAGACCTCCACGAAAGCCATGTCCCAGACGAAGGGTGGCGGAGTGTCCGGGGTGAGGGCCTTCCGAGCCTCCTCGAAGCGCCTCAGTTGTTCCTCCAACTCCTGGATCTCCTCCTCCAGGCGGCGCTGAAGATTCGCATCCGGCGGTGGCGCTGGCATTCCAGGAAGTGAAGCCTGGACATGTAGTCCCTGCAGATCTTTGCGTTTCCCGGCGAGGCGGTTTTGCAAGTCGTGGATGCGGTGTTCCAGGATGTCCCGGAAGAGGTCGCGTTCCTCTTTTCGGAGCTCTTCCTCTTTGAGGTTGGGTTTTTCTCCCTGGAAGAAACGGCGCTTTTTGCCCTTGAGTTGCGTGAGGCGGCCCTTCAGATGCGGCGGGATGCTCAGTTCTCCACGGCGGAAGTGGCTGAGGTCCATGTCTCCCAACGTCTGCAGAAGGCTATCCCCGGGCCGGAGTTTCAGGTTGAGATTGGGCAATAAGGGGCGGGCCTTCATTTCCCACCACTCGAGTTCGGTCTCCACCACCAGTTGTAGCCAGAGGCGGAGTTCTGCGACCCGCACAGCCCATTCCATTACATCCACGCCGTAGAGTTGCTCCCGGAGGATGCGTTTGCGGCGTTCGTAAGGTGTCTCGCGCTGCCCCAAAGCCTGGTTGCAACGTGCCTGCAGCTCGTCCAGCACCAGCATCATCCCCACCAGGAAGGAGCCGGAGCCGCAGGCGGGGTCACAAACGCGCCCCTGCTTGAGCAGGGAGTCCAACTGGTCCCAGAGGCCCTCCTGGGTGATTTCACGCTCCGCCTCTTCCCGTTCCTCTTCAGAGAAGGCGAAGGCCCAGCGGCAAAGGAGTTCCTTGCGCTGTTCTCCCAGGTGATCGGCCAGCCAGTCCACCAGGGCCAGCCGGCACATCAGGTCAATTTCGGTGCGGGGCGTGTAGAAAATGCCCGCCGCTCCCCGAAGGTCCACATCCTCATCCTCAAAAGTTACGTTCACCAATCGCTCGTAGACCACCCCCAACATCTCGGGGTCTACCGCGACCTCGTTGTCCAGGCGCCCGCTCTCCACCACGGTGAAGTTGTAGCGCTCAAAGAGCCCGGGGAAGGTCCCGTCCTCCCACCGCTCGAAGAGGAGGGCAAAGAGCTGATCGGAGACAGATTGCCGGAGATGATCATCCAGGCCGCGACGCCGGGTGTAGAGGCCGCCGTTCAAGTAGGGGGCCTGAGAGAGGGATCGGACCAGCCACTCCGGGAAGCGGTTCAGATATTCCGCCCGGTTCTGCCAGCAGTTGTTGAAGGCCTCAAAGAAGAGGACTTCCAGCCAATCCTGATGGAAGCCATCCTTCGCCCGGGTTTCCCGGTAGGCCTCCCAGAAGTGGCGCATAAAATCCCGGTCGGGTTCACCATCCGGGCCGCGCAGCCACCCTTTTCGGGCGATGAAGTAAATGAACATCACGCGATTGAGGAGTTGATGGGTGTAAGCGCGTGCCCATTCAGCGTCGTTTTCCGGATGAGACCGCCGCAAGTGCTCCTGGAAATGGATGAAGACCTGGCGGTAATCCTGGAAAAACTGCTCGGTGACCCGCTGGATGCTGAAGGCCCTTTCATGACGCTCCCAGATCTCCTGGGGATCATGGAGGCCATCGGCGCGAATGCAATCCAGGACCTCCAGGTCGGTGCGATACGGTTGATCGCGCCGCACCTGAAGGATGCGCAGCCAGAGGCGGACTTTTGAGAAATCTTCTGGGGAATCCCGACGCTCCAGCAGCAGCCGCCGGGGAGATACAAAAGCCAGATCAGCGCGGCAACCTTCTGGAGAAAAGACGAAAAGGTTTTCCCCGTTGGGGTAGCGTCTATAAAACGCCTCCAGAAAACGGCGGATATCGGTTCGCCGGATGGAGGGATGGTTCAATTCTGCGTGAAAAATCCGGAAGGGGATGGAATTCTCAAAATGGGCAATTAGTTGGAGGGAGCGCACCGTTTGGCGCGCAACGTTGGGCAGCTCGGTGATCTCAAAGGGAAGCGGCTCTCTCATCACCGAGTAGCCGAGATGGCGGAAGAAGTCTGTCGCTCCTGATGGACTGGTGTAGCGGCTCAACAGGTCTTTAATGTCTTCCAGGTTTGGCATGGCCACTGTCCTCCTCACTAAGCGGGGCTCCGCCTGTTTTGCACTTTGTCGGGGAGGGGGAGCGGATGAACATAGATAGAAACCGATGAACGCAACGTTGAGTTCAATCGTCCACCTCTGTGGCGTATCCTTTTTTCAAGGACTCTAATATCCTCCAGGCCGGATTGTCAAGCAATGGGGAGGCAGCCGGCCGGGCCACCGCACGGGAAGCAGAGCAGTCGCGCGGCAGGTGACCGGTGACCACGCAAGATTGACGCCCACCTGAAGACCTGCTATAATGCCACGCAGTTTGGGAAATCGGGCAGCTGGTTGCAGTGTGGCCGGGTGGCAGCGTGGCTTGGGCAGGTGAAGAAGCACGGGCGCGTGCCACCGGCACGGGCCCGTTTTCTATTATCTTGCCCACAGGGAGACGCGAAGAATGGAACCTCATAAAGCTCGTGCCATTGTCGAAAAAGCACTGGCTCAGGGAAACGGCATATTGCGCCTGAAACCCGCCTGGGTGGCGCGCGATTTTCTGCCACCCGGCCGCCGCCTGGGCCTCAAGGAAGAAGAGTACGATGTCGGTGAACGCGGCTATATCTGCGAGCGCTGGCTCGCCTCGGTGACCAAGGCGGACAATCGCATCGGCCCGCCCGACGAGGGGCTCAGCTATCTGGCCCTGGAAAGCGGCGAACAGCTCACCCTCAAAGAGGCGGTGGATGTGGCCGGCGCCGAGATTATGGGCGCCGAATATGCACGCACCCACAAAGGGCTGGGCCGCCTGGCCAAAATCTACGATTTCGCCGCCCGCATCCCCTATCATATCCACCAAAGAAAAGAGGACGTCGCGCCGCTGGGCCGCAATCCCAAGGAAGAAGCCTACTATTTCCCCGAGGGATTGGATATGGGGCCACACCCGGAGACCTTTTTCGGGGTGCACCCCTACATCGTCGAACAGAAAAAGATGGACATCCTGCTGCCCTATTTGGTGGAATGGAAGGATGATCTCATCCTGCGCCACTCGCGCGCCTATCTGCTGGTGCCGGGCGAGGGCTTCCACCTGCCCTCCGGCGTGCTCCACGCCCCTGGCACCGCGGTGACCATCGAGCTCCAGGAGGACTCGGACGTCTTCGCCATGCTGCAGGCCAAGGTCGCCGGCAAGATCATCTCCAAGGAGCTGCTGTTCAAGGACGTGCCAGCGGATAAACGCGCCCGCCTGGGCGAGCGCGCCGTCCTGGAGCAGATTGACTGGGAGATCAGCGGCGATCCCTATTTCTACGAGAATCGTCACACCGCTCCGGTCTTGATCGAAGAAACACGACAGGAAGGGGGTGAGGAATACTGGATTTATTACAACACGACCAAGTTCAGCGGCAAGAAGCTGGTGGTGAAGCCGGGCAAGAGCTTCATCAGCGTGGACAAGGGGGTGTATAACATCCTGGTATGGCAGGGCGAAGGCCGCTACGACGGTCACCCGATTAAGGCGCGCGATTTTGATCAGGACGAGTTGCTCGTCACCTATGCCAAGGCGACCACCCCCATCAAGGTGGAGAACACCGGGCGTGAGGATTTGGTGATCATCAAGTTCTTCGGGCCGGACATCAACTTGGACGTGCCGATGATCCCGCGCTACAAGCCGGGTTCGGCAGCATAACATGCGCAAGACAGGCGACATTTTAGCAATTCAAAACAAGGAGGTCCTCAATGGGTAAGAAGAAGATCTCAATTGGTGCATGGGCTTACATCTGGGGCGGCTATCAGGAAGCGCCGATCCCCCTGCCCACCGTATTGAAGAAACTCCAGGAGCTCAAATTCGACGGCGTCGAGCTGGCCGCGTTCCCTCCGCACCTCGATCCCGCGGAGTACAACACGCGCGCCAAGCGCCTGGAGATCAAGAAGATGCTCGACGACCATGGGTTGGCCGTCAGCGGCCTGGCTGCCAACTTCAGCGCGGTGCCGCCGGCGTTGGCCAGCCCCACCCAGTACATCGAGGTGGTGATGACCAACCTGGACATCTGCCACGACCTGAACATCCCCAAGCTGCGCGTGGACACCATCAGCCCGCCCACCGAAATCCCTGGCGGCATGGATTATGAGACGTGCTTCTGGCGCGTGGCGCAGGTCTTCCATCGCGCCGCCGAGGTGTGCGCGCGCGAGGGCGTCAAGCTGATCTGGGAGTTCGAGCCCGGCTTCCTCTTCAACAAGCCCAGCGAGGTCGTGCGCATGGTGTACGCGGTTGACCACCCTAACTTCAGCGTCCTGTTCGACTCGTGCCATGCCTATATGTGTGCCGTGGTCGGCGCGCGCCAGATGGGTGCGAAGGAGACTCTACCCGGCGGAGTGGTGCAATTCGCCCATATGCTGACCGGCAAGATCGGCCACGTCCACTTCATCGACTCGGACGGCACGCTGCACGACGACGAGACGAGCACCCACGCCCCCTTCGGACAGGGTGTGCTCAACTTCGACGAGATCGCCAAGGCACTGCTGGAAGCCGGTTACACCGACGAATGGTGGCCCATTGATCTGTGCTTCTGGCCCAAGGCGTTGGAGGTGACCGCGGATGCCAAGGCGTTTATGGATCAGCTGGTGGCGAAATTCGCATAACACATCATTGAGAGTCAGGAGAGATCAGCGATGGCTGAGAAGATGAAAGCCCAGGTGTTCTACGAAGCGGAGAAGATGGAGCTGGAGGAAATCCCCATCCCCAAGGTCACCGATGTGGACGTCCTGGTGCGGGTGAAGAACTGCGGTATCTGCGGCTCCGACATCTCCTATTACTACGGCTGGAGCCCGCTGGGCACCCCGACCGGCAAGGGCCCGCTGGTGTTGGGGCACGAATTCACCGGTGAGGTGGTCGAGGTGGGCGCGGTGGCCAAGTCCATGAACCTGTTCAAGCCGGGCGACCGTGTGGTGGTCAACCCGGTGCAGAACTGCAATGCGTGTTATGCCTGCGCCGCCGGCCGCACCAACCTGTGTGCCAACCTCTACGTGCCCGGAGTGACCGCCAACGGCGGCTTCGCCGAATACTGCATCTCGCGCTACACGGGCCTCTTCAAGCTGCCCGACAACGTCAGCTACGCCGCGGGCGCTTTCACGGAGCCGCTCGCCTGCGCCGTCTACGGCATGAAAAAGCTGGCCATCGAGCCCGGGCAGTTTGTGGCGATCTTCGGGCCCGGGCCGATAGGCCTGATGATGGTGCAGATGGCCAAGGCGATGGGCGCCGGCAAGGTGGCCTTGATCGGCACGCGCGACTATCGGCTGGAAGACGGCAAGAAGATGGGCGCCGATTACATCTTCAACACCAAGGATGAGAAGTCGCCCTACTATGTGAAAAACCTCAAGGAAGCGATCGCCGATCTGACGCACGGTGCTTTGGCCGACCGCGCCATCGTGCCCACCAGTGCCAACGAGGCATTCGAGCAAGCCATTGATATCACCGGCAACGCCGCCATCCTGGTGCACTTCGGCCTGCCCAACACCGATGATGTCATCCGTGTGCCCGCCCTGGCGACGCACACGATGGACAAGGAGATCCGCTTCTCCTGGTTGGCGCCGCTCTCCTGGCCGACCGCCATTCGCATGATCTCCGAAGGGCTGGTCAATTTGGAAGGCCTGGTGAGCAGCACGGTGCCGCTGGCCGATGCCGGTAGGGCCATCCAGATGTTGCGCGAGCGCGCCAACGATCCCATCAAGGTGCAGGTAACACCTTAAGTTGTGTGACCCGTGCGGCGCACCCATATCACCTCTATCGGTGCGCCGCACACCTAATCCATCCCTAATAGAAGAGCACGAGGTGTCCTATGGCAATCCAGTTTGGCCTTAACACATTTACGTTTGTTTCACCCTTCACCACTAAAGACCTGGTGCTGCTGGACAAGGTCAAGCAGATGGGTTTCGACCTGATCGAGATCCCCATCGAGGGCATGTCCGATCTCGACTATGAGGAAGCGGCGCGCGCGCTCAAGCGCACCGGCCTGGCGGTGAGCACATGTGCGGCAATGGGCCCCGACCGCGACCCCACGCACGAGGATCCCGCCAAGCAGCAGGGCGGCATCGAGTATCTGAAACACATGGTGGACGCCACGGCCAAGATGGGCGGCACCATCTGCGGCGGGCCCATCTACGCCTCAGTGGGACGCACCTGGCAGGCGACCCCCGAGCAGCGCAAGAAGGACCTGGAGCGCTGTGCGCGCAACCTCAAGATCGTGGCGGACTATGCGCGCAGCAAGGGGGTGATCTTCGCCATCGAGCCGCTCAACCGCTTTGAGACCAGCTTCATCAACCTGGCCGAGCAGGCGGTGGAATTGGTGGAGCTGATTGACAGCCCGGCAATGAAGATCATGTTGGATACCTTCCACATGAACATCGAAGAAAAGCATCTGGGCAAGGCGATCGAGACGGCAGCCCCCTACCTGGTGCACATCCATGCTAATGAGAACGACCGTGGCACGCCCGGCAGCGGGCATGTGCCATGGGCGGACGTTGCGGCAGCGCTGAAGAAGATCAACTACAGCGGCGCGTTGGTGATCGAATCGTTCAGCAGCGAGAACAAGACCATTGCGCGCGCTGCGGCGATCTGGCGTCCGCCAGCGCCAAGCCAGGACGAGCTCGCCTCCGAAGGGCTCAAATTCCTGAAACAGCTGATGGCATAGGATGAGCGGAGGGAAAGGGCAGCGAGCTGTCTCGCTGCTCCTTATGTCCGGGCGTTGCGCGGTCCGATGGGTTGTCCGGATGTAGTAACCTCTAGTTGCCCTATCACACTCGGCGCGGTATACTGGGGTATGTCTACACTACATTTCCCGAGCAAGTCTCCACGCATATTCTACTTCTCAAGGAGGTGAAGGTATGGATAAGAAGGTCAATGTCGCCATTGTGGGACTGGGGTTTGGCGCTGAGTTCATCCCCATTTACCAAAATCATCCGCACGCCAACATGTATGCCATTTGCCAGCGCACCAAGAGTCGGCTGGATCAAATCGGCGATGCATTCGGCGTGGCGGTACGTTACACCGACTTCAACGAGTTGCTCAAAGACCCCAATGTGGATGCCGTGCACATCAACACCCCCATCGCCGACCACGCGCCCATGAGCCTGGCGGCGCTGAAGGCGGGCAAGCACGTCGCCTGCACCGTGCCGATGGCCACCACGGTCGAGGAGTGCCGCCAGATTGTCGAAGCGCAAAAGGCCTCTGGCAAGAAATATATGATGATGGAAACGACCATCTACTCGCGCGAGTTCTTCTACGTGAAAGAGCTTTACACGTCGGGCAAGATGGGGCGCATCCAGTTCCTGCGCGCCACGCACCAGCAGGAGATGTTGGGCTGGCCAGGTTACTGGGAGGGCTTTCCCCCTATGCTCTATGCCACCCACGTGGTCAGCCCGTGCCTGGCGCTGGCGGGCAAAGATGCCGAGTCGGTGGTGTGTTTCGGTTCCGGGCGCATTCAGGAACACCTCATCCCCAAGTACAACTCGCCATTTGCCATCGAGACGGCGCATATCAAGCTGCGCGACTCCGACCTGGTCGCCGAGGTGATGCGCTCCCTGTTCAACACCGCCCGCCAGTACCGCGAGAGCTTCGATGTCTACGGCAGCAAGATGTCCTTCGAGTGGCCGCTCATCGAGCACACCCCACCCGTCGTGCACATCGGAGAGGTGCCGCATCAGGTGGACGTGTTGGACTATGCGCACCTGCTGCCCGAGCCGATCCAGCGCTTCACCACCAAGGGGGTATATGGTGGCGAGCAGCAACACCTGTCCTTCATCCAGGGCTCCGGACATGGGGGCTCCCATCCTCATCTGGCGCACGAGTTCATTATGAGCATCGTGGAGGATCGCGAACCCTTCCCCAACGCGCGCAAGGCGGCCAACTGGACGTGCACAGGCATCCTAGCCCACGAGTCGGCCATGCGCGGCGGTGAGCGGATGTATCTGCCGGAGTTCACCTTCTCCGACTGATTCGCCGAGCGACGAACACCATTCGAAAAAACGTGAGGCGTGCGAACAAGGCACGCCTCACTATTTTATGGACTGACAAGTCATCAGAGGTAATAGGTCATGCGCTGCAGGTGCACCGATGGATCAATGTTCTGCACCTGCACTCCGGGAGGCACCGAGATGTTGATGGGAGCATAATTGAGGATCGCCCGCACCTGGCAGCGCACCAGTATATCCACCGTCGCCTGTGCTGCCGATGACGGAACCGCGACGATGGCAATGCGGATGCCGTGCTCAGGAATGAGGCGCGGCATATCGGCCACATCGTGGATGACCTTGCCGGCGACCACCTGACCGATCTTGGCCGGGTCATTGTCGAAGATCAGGGTGATTTCGAACCCCTTGGTGACAAAACCGTTGTAGTTGGCCAGCGCGTGCCCCAGGGCGCCGCATCCTATCAACGCTACCGGCCACACACCTTCCAGATGCAGGATGTGTTTCAACTGGGTGCTCAGGTACTTGACATCATAGCCGGCCCCCTGCTTGCCGAACTCGCCAAAGTGGGAAAGATCCTTGCGGATTTGGGCCGGACTGATGCCGAGGCGGCGCCCCAGCTCGTGTGAGGAGACGATCTCGTAGCCCTCTTCCATCAGATAGTTCAGGGTGCGCAAATAAAGTGGCAAACGACCCACCACAATATCAGGCACTTTGTCCACCGGCATATGTTTCCTCCCTCCCCCGTCCTATCGGCCGATCGTGAAAGCATGCCGCAATGTCTTCTTGTGAAAGCCATCACATATCCTGTGGGCATTATAATCAAGTTCTCCACATCGTACAAGCCCTGTCTCCCAAAAATGGAATACACCTTCTTGTCACATCCTCTTGAAAAATCGCGTGTTTTATGGTAAAATAGACATAACACTGCACGATCGGATGTAAAGCGACGGAGGGAAAGCGATGTCGCGACGACAGCAACTCTTCCTTTTTGTGCTAGGGCTGACCACCATCAGCGTGTGCATTACCAGCTTCGTGTTGATCGTTGATACGGTGCGACGTCTGACAGCAGCATCCCCGGTGGTCGTGGCGCAGACATGGCAGGAGGAGTCAGACGTGGCCAGCCGACTGGTTTGGCTCTCGCCTACCCCAACCGCCACCCCCACCCCATCCCCCACGCCCACGTACACGCTGGTGCCCACCTGGACACCGGAACCAACCGCCACATTCACGCCCGCGCCAACGCCGACAGACACACCTCTACCGCCCACTCCGACACCGAAGTTGCGCCCCCGATCCCAAAAGCCGCCTGCCACACCAACGCCTACCGATACCCCTGTCCCTCAGTACAAATTTACCGGCAACGTGGTCGCCTTTGACACCGGCACCCTCCAGATGACGCGCATCACCGGCATGATCTGGAAGATCATCGACATCAATACCCATCAGTTCGACGGCGAGCCGAACTATCAAATGAAGCTGATAGACCCTAACGGGGAAGTGCATTTGAGCGATGTGTCCGGGTTGGGTGGTGCCGATAGCACCTGCCCGAAATGTGGCGACAACCGGCGCATGAATTGCAAAATCGAATTCACCCCCTACGTTCCCGGCGAGTACAGCGTCACGTTGATCCAGGCATGGGACGGGGGACAGGCGTCCAACGAAGTGAAATTCACCATGGCAGCCTCTCCACCGCAATACGTGCATATTGATTTCTTCCCCAACCAAAGGTAAGAAATAATCCGGAAAACTTTCCTGATAAGGGGGAGATTCCATAGCGCTCCTCATTTCACTCTGCCTTCTTCGTTCGAGCCGTTCTGGTCTTACCACTTGTGATTTCGGGGAGAAATGGTATAGAATTGCCACGCAACGCGAACTATTCTGATCCAGCACAGAGGAGTCGTAGGTCATGCATTCCATTACCATAGGGATGATTGTCGGAAATCGCGGTGGATTTCCTGCGCACGTATGCGCCGACGCCCGCGCCACGATGCTGCGGGTGTTGAAGCAGGAGAACATCAACGTCGTCACGCTGGAGCCTCAAGAAACCCGTTTTGGCGCTGTCGAAACGCTCGAAGATGCCATCAAGTGTGGCGAGCTCTTCAAGCGCCATGCCGGTGAGATTGATGGCATCCTCGTGACACTGCCCAACTTTGGGGATGAGAAAGCGATCGCGAACGCCATCCGCTTTTCGGGCCTCAGGGTGCCCATCCTGGTGCATGCCTTTCCGGACGATATGTCCAAGTTGAGCTTCACCGAACGACGCGATAGCTTCTGCGGCAAGATCTCAGTATGCAACAATTTGGGACAGTACAACCTCCCCTTCACGCTCACCCATATGCACACGGTCAACCCCGATTCGGAGAGCTTCCGCGAGGATCTGCACCTCTTCACCGCCGTCTGCCGCATTGTCAAGGGCATGCGTCAGGTGCGCATCGGGGTTTTGGGCGCGCGGCCGGCGGCATTTAATACGGTACGTTTCAGCGAGAAGATCCTTGAGCACGTCGGCGTGTCAGTGGAAACGTTAGATCTATCGGAAGCCTTCGGACAGGCGGACCGACTTTCGGACGATAATCCGGCGGTTGTTGCCAAGCGCCAGGCGATCGTCGAATATGCCGAGACAAGTCACGTGCCCCCAAGCGTGCTCAACCGCATGGCACGCTTCGGCGTGGTGATGGACCGCTGGATCGCCGAGAACAAGCTGCATGCCACGGCGGTGCAATGCTGGACGGCGCTCGAGGAGTACTTCGGTGTCTTCCCGTGCCCCCTGATGAGCATGTTGAGCAATCAGATGCTGCCAAGTGCGTGCGAGACCGATGCCAACGGCGCGCTGAGCATGTACGTGTTGCAGCTGGCTTCCGGACAGCCGGCGATGCTATTGGACTGGAACAACAATTACGCCGAAGAGGCAGACGAGGCGGTGGTCTTCCACTGCTCGAACCTGCCCGCCTGTGTGATGGAACAGCGCCCCTGGATGAGCTGTCATCCCGGTCTGGCCGAGCGCCTGGGCGAAGAGAAGGCCTATGGCCAGCTGTATGGCAAGATCAAAGCGGCGCCGTTCACCTTTCTGCGCATCAGCACCGATGACCTGAATGGCGCTATCACGGCTTATGTGGGCGAGGGTGAGTTCACCCAGCAAACATTGGACACCTATGGTACGTATGGTGTAGTGCACATTCCCGATTTACAAGACTTGCTCCACTACATTTGCAAGAATCGCTTTGAGCACCACTTCGCAGCCACGCAGGCGCTGGTGGCCGAAGCGGTCTATGAAGCGCTGACCACCTATCTCGGTTGGGATGTGTACTACCACACCGCATAAGCGATTGCTCGAACGGTGGATCACTGGACAACATCACTTCCTCTGCTACTTGCTTTGTGTTTGTCTCAGGGCTCAATAGCGGGCACCTCTCTGAGGCAAAAAGAACTGTGAAAACAAAGGGGCATGGGGATAAATACGCTCCCATGCCCCTTTGTCCTTCGGGCCAGATTGTGAGATTGCCCCGTCCGAGGCTAACGATCTCCTATAAATTCCGCTCAGCCTTGGCGGTGGCCTCTTCCTCCTCCTCGCTGGGCATCTTGGGCACCAAATGGCTCCACACAATAAAAGCAAGCAGGGCGAACATTAGCACGTTGAAGCCGACGCCGTAGATCTCGACGGAAATCGGTTGGAACATTGAGATGATGCCCACCACGAGGAAAAAGATGATCACAAGTTCCACCCTGCTGTGGATCTTACGGGGGATTTTGCCGTTGACGTTTGCTGCCACAAACGCCAGGAAGAAGGCACCTCCCAGCAGGATCGTGGCGAAGTTGGTGATGAAGCGCACAATATCCCCGATCGTCGGGCTCACCATCAGCGGCACCACCCGGTTGAGGATCTGGAAGAACACCACAAACGCAATGGAGATGATCAAAGGTCGTATCACGATTCGCTGGTTTGCATTTTGCTCCATACCGCTACTCACACCCCTCTATGGTGTTCTGGCGGGGGCGATTTCTCCCATCGCCCCCGCTTTCAGTCGCCATCTCAGTACTCAATGTCAATCATGCGACGCGTCTCGGCCGATTTGAGCATGGCGTCGCAGATCACACAAGCGCGATAGCCATCCTCCAGGGTGGCACCATCGGGCGCGACATCCTTGTTGTTCACGATGCAATCCAGCAGGTGGGTGATCTCGTGCACGAAAGTGTGTTCCCAGCCGATGATGTGCCCGTGCGGCCACCAATTGCTGATCCAGGGATGATGCGCCTCGGTCACCAGCACATTGTGGAAGCCTTGTGTCTCCTTGGGCTCCTCATCCACCCAGAAGACTTGCAGCTCGTTCAGGCGTTCCAGCTCAAAGCGCACGCTCCCCTTCTCGCCGTTGACCTCGATCACCTGGTGGTTCTTGCGGCCGGCGCCGAAGCGGGTCGCTTCGATCGTGCCGATGACGCCGTTCTCGAACTCCACGATGCTGGCAAAGGCGTCGTCCACGTCCACCTTGGCCATACCGCTGCCGTCCGGCAGGGGACGCTCGGTGACAAAGGTGCGCGTGATCGCCCCGACGCTCTTGATCTCGCCGATGAGGAAACGCCCCAGGTCAATGATGTGCGAGCCCAGACAGCCCAACACTCCGTTGCCGGCGATTTCCTTGTCCAAGCGCCATATCTTGGGCAGGTTGTAGTGGGGCATCACCCACTCCTGCAGGTAGATGGCGCGGTAATGGTAGATGCGTCCCAGTGCGCCGCTGCGGATGAGCTCGCGCATCTGTCGGATGGCCGGCACAAAGCGATAGTTGAAGCCCACCATATGCTTGACGCCCGTCTTGGCCACCTCGTCGCGGATGCGGCGCGCTTCCTCAGCGTTACGCGCCAGTGGTTTCTCGCACAGAATGTGCATCCCTTCGTTCGCCGCGGCGATGCACGGGTCGGCATGGGCGTTGGGCGGCGTCCCGTTGTCAAAGAGCTGGATGCGTTTATCCTTGACCATCTCCCGCCAATCGGTGTAATAGGTGGCATAGCCATAGCGGCGCGCTGCCTCCGCGGTAGCCTGCTCATTGCGGCCGCAAATCGCCACCAGATCGGGGATGGCCGGCGGTGGGTACATGATGTACGGGATCTTCTTGAAGGCGTTGCTGTGCGCCTTGCCCATGAACGCGTAGCCCAGCATGCCGACGCCGATGTGCGGGATCTCGCCCGCCGCCTGGACACTTGCTTGAGCGGTAAAGGCCTCTTTTGCCATCGTGGTGCTCCTTTCACTTCTTGGCCGCGAAGGCGGCATCGAATGCCACGGCGGAGGCGGTGAAATCTTGCCTGCGGATCATCGCCAGCGCCTCCGGGGCACCCCACTCACGATCCATGCCGGTGTCCTCCCATTCGATGGACAACGGACCCTGGTAGCCGATGCGGTTGAGCGTGCGGATGATCGGATCCCATTTGACATCGCCACGTCCCGGCGAGACAAAGTCCCATCCGCGTCGCGGATCACCGAAATCCAGATGCGAGGAGAGGATGCTGTTGCGCCCGTTCAGCTGCACCCGCGAATCTTTCACATGCACGTGGATGATGCGGTCGGGGAACTCCTCCAGGAAGAACACCGGATTGATGAACTGATGCACAAAATGGCTGGGGTCGAAGTTGAAGCAGAAGGCAGGATGCCAGTTGACCGCCTCCAGCGCACGCCGCGCTGTGTAGATGTCATAGGCGATCTCCGTCGGGTGCACCTCCAGCCCGAAGCGCACGCCTTGCTTCTGGAACTCATCCAGGATGGGCAACCAGCGTGCGGCGAATTCTTTGTAACCCTCATCAACGTCCGCCTGGGAAGTGGGCGGGAAGAAGTAGAACATGCCCCACACGCTGCTGCCGGTGAAGCCGTTGACAATGTTGACCCCGAAGAGCTTGGCCGCTTTGGCCGTGTCCTTCATCTCTTGAATGCAGCGCTCGCGCACCTTGTCGGGATTGCCCTCGCCCCACAGGCGCGCCGGCAGGATGCGTTGATGCCGCTTGTCGATGGGGTCGCAGATGCATTGCCCCACCAGATGGCTGCTGATGGCAAAACATTTCAGATTATACT
>Ga0308395_1001298_pt1 | contig 16559 bp, 12 predicted proteins | sample Hotspr20SampleP4_FD_202097 | JGI IMG/M metagenome (GOLD analysis project Ga0308395, IMG submission 202097) | Hot spring phototrophic mat microbial communities from Mushroom Spring, Yellowstone National Park, Wyoming, United States - 20050930_P4 ...
CTCCTCGCACGGCTCAAAATTGTGCCCCTGCTACCTCCTCCGTGCAGCTGGATATCAATAATGTTCGCTGTCTTATTCACAATGGGGGCGACATGTGGTGGGATCTGGTAGGTAATCCCCGATATGAGATACCCAAAGTCCCCCCAGGTGTCCCAGCTATTCATTCCATGTTTGCCTCTTCGGTATGGGTAGGAGGGTACGATGCAGCTGGCCGCCTACGCCTTGCCGCTCAAACCTATCGGCAGTCGGGAAACGACTACTTCCCAGGACCTCTTTCCCTGCAAGGCACCACGGATGCTAGTACCTGCCAAAAGTGGGATAAGCATTTCGTTATCACCCGACAGGAGATAGATGCATTCCGAGCCGCCTACCAGGCCAATCCTAACAACGTCAACCTTGGCAACTTTCCGAACGTAGCTAACTGGCCCGCTATCAATACCGATCCGGGTTTTGAACGATTCCTGGCTCCCTTCGTGGATGTCAATAATGACGGCGACTATACCCCCTCCGCCGGCGATTACCCTGATGTGTTGGGCGACATGGCTATCTGGTGGGTCATCAACGACAAAGGTAATGTGCATACCGAAACCGGAGCCGCCCAGATCGGAATGGAAGTCCAGGCACTGGCTTTTGCTTTCGCTACTACGGACGACATCAACAACATGACCTTTTACAAGTACAAGCTTATCAATCGGGGAACCTTAGCCCTTACCCAGACTTACATGGCTTTATGGGTGGACGCAGACCTGGGCTTTTATGCCGATGACTATGTAGGGTGCGACTCAGCCCGAGGCCTGGGATTCTGCTATAATGGCGACAACGACGATGATCGGCCCTCCGGTTATGGCCCAAATCCCCCAGCCATAGGCACGGACTTTTTCCAAGGCCCGATTGGCGATAACGGAGAGCGCCTGAAAATGACTAACTTCATGTACTATGATAACGACTTTAGCGTGCGTGGAAATCCTACAAATGCCATTCACTTTTACAACTATATGCGTTCTATCTGGAAAGATGGCTCGCCGCTGGTGGATAACGGAGGGAACGGCTATGGCAATGGAACCCCGACAAACTATATCTTCACAGGTGCTCCACAGGGGATAAATTGCCCCTATAATCCTCCCCCACCCGGCTGGAATGAGGCAAGCGCACGCAATAATCCCTTTGACAGGCGATACTTGCAGTCCGCAGGGCCTTTTACCCTTTTACCCGGCGCCGTTAATGAGATCATCATTGGGGTTCCATGGACTCGGGATGCCAATGGAACCTATGGAGGTGGGAATGGCAGCGTTGGCTCTGTATGCCTGCTGTACAAGGCCGACGATATAGCTCAGGCTCTTTTTGATAACAACTTCCAGCTTGTGGAAGGGCCTGATGCCCCCGATATGGAGATCGTGGAGCTGGATCGGGAGCTAATCCTGAAATGGGGGTACAAGAACCCGCTCTCTAATAACTACTACGAAAACTATATCCAGAAAGACCCTGTTTTGGCTGCTTCTGGCTCTGCAGACTCCCTGTATCGTTTTGAGGGCTACTTGGTGTATCAGCTTCGGGATGCGCGGGTGAGTGTGACGGATCTCGATGATCCCAATAAAGCTGCCCTGATTGCGCAGTGTGATATCAAAAATGGCATTACCACTATTGTCAATCGTGAGCAGCAAAATGCGCCGGGATGGCCTACGCCGATTATTGTGGATAAGGTCATGGTCAATGGCAAAGATGAGGGACTCTTCTACTCACTTCGGGTTACAGAAGACAAGTTTGCAGAAGGTACTGATCCTCGCTTGGTAAATTACCGGCGCTACTACTTCATGATAGTAGCCTATGCCTATAATGGGGACACCACGAACCCCCGGCGGTTTATCCTCGGCAGGAATAATGTGCGGGCATATGAGGCGATTCCTCACAAGGTGGAGTTTGAGAAGATGGGGACTGTGCTGGCCGCAGCCTACGGGGATGGGGTGAAAGTTCGTCGGGTAGCCGGCCAGGGGAATGGTGGGAATGCGCTTAGGCTCACTCCAGAGGCAGAGGCGCGAGCCCTGAGCGGAGTCCCGAGTCCGGAATACGCGCCAGGTGCAGGTCCCATCAATATCAAAGTCGTAGACCCTAAGCTTGTTAAACCCTACGAGTACCGCCTCGTCATCAATACAGACACGTCTGCTCGGGATACGATCGGTTCTGGCTCGCAGACTACCATTCTCGTCAAGGAATGGGAGCTTTATGGTCGTCCCGCAGGCAGTGGGGCTGGCTACCAGCTTATTTATACTTCCTGGGCGGCTATTGGTAAGAGTGAGTGGGACTATGCCAGAAATACTTGGGATTTTCTACAAAATCGTTTCATAAAAGGCACAGAGCGCGTGATTCCAGGGCATGGGATATCGGTCTCTGTTCGTAATGTGTTAGACCCTGGTGCGAAGTTCTACCTTCTCACAGCTGATAATCGCTGGTTGTGTCCGGATGCCACCTTGCCTCCGCCTCCCGGAACGTCCCTCTATTACATGTTGCAGGACGATAAGAATGGTTTGATTAGTGCTGAAATAGAATACGCCGATCCTACGAAGCCTTGGCTCACTGGCTTTAACCCCAAGGCAACCAGTAGTCCCTGGCTGGATGCGTTTAGAGAGCCATCCAGAGAGGTACCCTCCTATCCCGACAAATGTTTCATAGCTTCGTCTGTTCCTGATTCTCCCTTTCCTTTTCCGCCTGGCTCAGATGCGTGGACCTTGTGGTATGACTTCAATAAGAATGTATATCGAGATGGCTTATTAGGGGCCTGGGGACCTTATGGGCTTGTAACTTCATACGATGGATCAAAGCCCGAGAATGTGGGGATAGGCTTTTGGTATTGTTCCACCATAGGGTGCGGTCCGCTTTTTAGACAGGTAAACGGCGACCCCAATGAGTTTATCACGCTCGAGCGCCTGCCATCCATGGAGATAGTGATTACCCCTGATCCCTCGAAGTGGTCACGATGCTTAGTTGTGGAGGCCTCGCCCACCCCCAGTTTGAGTAGGCTGGTAGGCAGTAGCTTCCCGCGCACGGCGAAGTGGCGCCCCAGTCGGGATGTTATTCGGGGCGATACGCTCGCTTATCGCACTGATCCCCTTACTCCCTCTACACAAGGGTTTAGCTACTTCCCTGGGTATGCGATAAACCTGGAGACCGGGGAGCGCGTGAATATTCTCTTTGCGGAGGCCTCGTGGTTCCGAGGGGAAAATGGGGATGATATGCTGTTCAACCCCACTTCTTCGGCCTCTGGGGATGCGTTAGGGGGGCGCCACTGGATCCTAGTAACTACGCAGCCTTATGATGGGTGCCAACGTTTTGCGCAGTATGTGGCGGTAGCAGATAGCCAGCCGATAGGTCCTCCGGCGGCGGCAAGGGACAGGGGTATTCTCTTCCTTAACGCCAATCGCGATACCCTGCGGATCGATTCGCTCTACAAGTATGTGGCGTGGGTTTCTCTCCCCCGGATAGCGGGACGCCAATATGAGTTTAAACACTACAAGGATATCCCTACAGAGGTGCGCATCCGCTTAGCAGTAAACAAGTCTTACAAGCCCGCTGCTGATGGTACCCCGCCCATCTTTGAGTTTAGCACCGCTGAAGTAGCCGCCCGCATAGGGGATGTGACCGCAGCTAAGAATGCCTTAGACCTAATCCGGGTGGTGCCGAATCCTTACTACGGCCGCTCCGGAGCCGGTCGCGGCGTCTATGAAATCAGCCAGGTAGATACCCGCGTCAAAATCACCAACCTCCCGCAGAAGTGCACTATCCGCATCTTCACCCTCAATGGTGTGCTGGTGCGGACCTTCCGCAAGGACTCCGATCAGCCTGACCAGGAATGGGACCTCAAAAATGAGTACGGCGTGCCAATCGCGAGTGGGCCGTATATCATCCACATTGACGCGCCGGGCCTCGGCCAGAAGGTTGTGAAGTTTTTCGCTATCATGCCACAAGTCGACCTCAATAACTACTAAGCCTTATGAGCTGGATGCGAAGCTTATCGTGGATAGCCCTCGTGGTGGCGCTTGCATGGGCAGGTAATCCCGAACGCGCCGGACAGGCTGGGGCCACCCAGCTTTTGATAAACCCCTATGCCCGTAGCTCCGGAATCGGTGGGCTCAATATCTCCAACTGCTACGGCATAGAAAGCCAGATTATCAACCCGGCTGGGCTGGCTCTTACCCGGCGTACGGAGTTCGTCTTTTCTCATACGCGCTGGCTGGTGGGGAGTGACATAGCTATCAATGCCTTTGGTTTCGCCCAGGGCTTCCGTAATGGGGGCACCTTGGGTATTGGCGTGGTAGCCTTTGACCTCGGACAGTTTGAACGGACTACCATCGATAACCCGGATGGGGGCCTGGGCTACTTCTCTCCGACCATGCTAAACATCTCCCTCTCTTATGCGAAGATCTTCGCAGATGACCGGATTTACGTGGGGGCTACGGTGAAGCTCATCCATGAATCTATTCCAGACGCGGCTGCATCGGGCATTGCGGTAGATGCTGGAGTCCAGTATCGGGACCGTTCGGGGAATTTTAGCCTTGGGGTGGCCCTGCGTAATGTGGGTCCCCAGATGCGCTACCGAGGAGAAGGCCTTAGCGTGCGCACCAACCTGAGCGGCGCAGGGGGTACCTATACCAACGCCGTCCATATCCCCGCCGCTGGGTTTGAAATCCCCTCCGTGCTCCTCATCGGCGCCTCCTACCGAATCGGCATAGGAGGTGAAGAGACCAAGAGCCGAGAGGTAGGCGCCTCTGGAGGACAGGAGCAAAAAGACTACCTCTTCTCCATCATTCCCAGCCTCGGGTTTTATGCCCACTCGTTTCAGAACAACCAGCTTGGGGCGGGGGTAGAGCTGCGCTATAAGAACTACTTCATGGTTCGCGGCGCATACCTGTGGGAGAAAGACATCACCAACAAAGAGAAAGCCCAGAATGCCTTCAACGGCCTAAACCTTGGCGCGACGGTGGAGATTCCCTTCAAGACGGGCGAGAATCGGTACTCCACCTTTGGGATAGATTACAGCTATCGGCCTACCTACTTTTTCAACGGCACGCATAGCATCGGGGCTCGGCTATACATATGAGGAAAGTCCTGACGAAGGAAGCGTACGAGCGGCTTCGGCAGGAGCTTCACGACCTCAAGACGAAGGAACGGGCCGCCGTAGCAGCCGCCATCGCAGAAGCCCGGGAAAAGGGCGACCTGCGAGAAAACGCGGAATATGCGGCGGCCCGGGAACGTCAGCGCCTCTTAGAAGCCCAAATAGCCGAGCTGGAAGCCCTCCTCGCCCAAAGCCAGGTTATAGACCTCTCTAACGTAGATACCTCCAAGGCGGGACTTTTAGCGTATGTCCGAGTCAAAAACCGTAAGACGGGCCATGAGTTTCTCTACCAGCTCGTGCCTGCCGTAGAGGCCGATGTACGCGCAGGAAAAATCTCCGTAGAATCCCCTATCGGCAAAGCCCTTCTGGGCCAAAGCGTTGGCAGCGCCGTTCAGGTACAGGTACCCGCTGGCCTGCTCGAGTTAGAGATTCTGGAAATCCGGTACGGCGAATGAGCACCGTATTTGAGCAAATCGTGCGGGGAGAGCTGCCGGCCTATAAGGTGGCGGAAACGGATGACTACCTGGCGTTCTTAGATATTCGGCCTCTGACGCGGGGCCATACGCTCGCCATTCCGAAAAAGCCCATAGACTACATCCTGGACCTGGAGGAAGAGCTGTATGTGGGGCTATGGCTTTTTGCACGGGAAGTGGCGCGGGCCGTCCAGGCCGCCGTGCCCTGTGAACGTATTGCCTTTGCCGTGGTGGGGCTTGAGGTCCCCCATGCCCACATCCACATTGTACCCATCCGCACCATGGCTGATCTCAACTTCCAGAATCCCCGCTTAGAGCTTAGCCAGGAAGAGTTTCGCTCGATTGCAGAAGCGATTCAAGCGAAGCTGCGCTGAGATACCCCCAGTACGTCTTCTCGATAGGGCCAGCGGCGAGTAGCCAGGGAGTGAGTTCGGAGAGGGGGATGGTCTCCCCTGCCTTGGTGAAAATGTGAATCTCATGTGCAGGGCTGGGCTCGTAAGTGGCGCTATAAGCCCGTCCCTCCACCCAAAAGCTCTGAGCATACGGGCGAAGGGCCGCAGGGAGCTGCGCCTCCCACTGCGAGTAAGTTTCTGGCAGGGGCGTCCCCCAGTGGATTTTGAAGAGGACGCGATTCAAGAGGGCTCGAGAAAGCAGACGTAGCGGTAAGTGCAGATGCTGCGCCCCCGCATGAATCCACGCCCATACTTGCATATCATCCAGCCGCAGGAAAGCCCGGAGCGTTTCCGCCGTCAATGTGGTGGCCTCGGTGGGGAAAAGAGGCCCCGCTATTTCCTGCCAGAGGTCAAACCACCGTTTGAGGAGGGTCTCGGCGGCCAGGACAGTTTTGTGGAGATACACCTGCCAGTACATGAAGCGACGAGCGAGGATGAACTTTTCCACGGAGGCCAGGCCTTTTTCCTCGATAGCGAGGTGGCCGTCGGGGGTAATGGTAAGGGTATAGATGAGCCTTTCGGTGCCCACGATGCCCTCCTGCACGCCGGTGAAGAAACTATCCCGCACGAGGTAATCTAAGCGGTCTACATCCAGCGGCCCTTCTATTAGCTCACATAGGTAAGCTTCGGGATGCTGGCGCTTTAGGATGCGGCGGGTCTCGCTGAGGTCGCCTAAGTCCGCTTCCAGGAGGTCAAGCAGGGCATGGGTGAGGGTTTCATGGGGGTAGGGTAAAAGCACGCCTTCCAAGCTGTGGGAGAAAGGACCATGGCCAATATCATGTAGAAGGGCGGCTAAGAGGGCGGCTTCATGGGTCTCTGGACGAAGGGCGATCCGCCCCTTGCCTGACAAGGTCTGTAAGGCGGTATCCATCAGGTATAGCGTTCCTAACGCATGAGCAAAGCGTGTATGGGTGGCATTGGGATAGACCAGCTGGGCCAGTCCGAGCTGCGAAAGGCGTCGTAGCCGCTGAATAAATGGATGCTCGATCGCTCTCAGCACCCGCGGAAACCGCACCGGGATAAACCCATGGATGGGGTCATTGATGATCTTCACAGGCAAAAAGTACGGTATTCCGGGTATCTTTGTACCATGCGATGGATAGAGGCGGCGCGGGCTTTGGCCAGCGAGAAGGACTTTCAGCGGCATGTAGAGGCCTACGAGGCCGCTTACGGGAAACGAGCCGCCCTCCCCTTAGAACCCCTCTGGTACCCCGAGATGGACGCCCGCACACCCCATCTGCGGGAAGTTCTGCATGAACGCGGGCTACCTACCTACGAAGCGCTCCATCGCTGGAGCGTGAGCCACCGGCCGGACTTCTGGGCTTATACGATCTTTGACCGGCTCAAGGTGCCTTTCTATGAGAAGCCGCAGGCCCTTGTGCGCTTTCCGCTGGGTACGGTAACCCAACCAAGCTGGCTGGAAGGGGCGCGCCTGAATATTCTGGAGGCTATCTTTCGCTGGCCAGCAGACGCCGAGGCCCTGGTGGAGTACCAGGAAGATGGGCGCGTAATGCGTCTGACCTACGGCGAGCTACAAGCGCAGGTCATGGCAGCAGCGGGAGCCTTTCTATCGCAGGGATTAGAGCCCGGTCAAACCGTGGCCATTTGTCTACCCATGCGGTGGGAGGCGGCGGTGCTCTACTTAGGGGCGCTCTGGGCCGGCCTGTCCGTGGCGACTATCCCGGATAGCCTCTCCGGCGAAGAGATTGCCACCCGACTCAAAATCGTCCGGCCCCAGCTGCTCTTCATCCAGGACTTCATCTATCGGGAGGGTAAGGCTATACCGCTCTATGATCGGCTAAGCGGGGAGGGTTTGCCCCGGACGTTCGTGCTAACGGGGGGCCAGCAGCTGGGGGTCCGGCTACGGAATCAGGTGTTTCCTTTTGGGCAGTTTTGGGAGGCCGGGGAGCCGCTTAGGCAGGGGTATGCGGCCAGACCGACGGATGTGATTGGGGTGCTTTTCTCCTCGGGGACGACCGCTACGCCGAAGGCCATCCCCTGGACGCATCTCACGGCCATCAAAGCAGCCGCAGACGGGTATTATTACCATGATCTGGCCCCAGGCGACCGCCTTACCTGGCCCACTAACCTCGGCTGGATGATGGGGCCGTGGCTGCTTTTCGCTGGGCTTGTGAATGGCGCCACCGTGTGCCTGTACAATGGCGCTCCGACGGGAGCAGACTTTTGCAGTTTTGTAGAAAAGGCCGATATATCCGTCCTGGGTGTGGTGCCTTCGCTCGTGCGGCGCTGGATAGAGAGCAGCGCCTGGGAAGGCGTAAACTGGCAGAAAATCCGGCTCTTCAGCTCCACCGGCGAAGCCTCCAACCCTTGGCATATATGGCGCCTCATGGCTAAGGCCGGCTACAAACCGGTCATAGAATACTGCGGCGGAACAGAAATCGGCGGCGGGTACATCACGAGTACGTTATTGCATCCGAATGCGCCTTCGCAGTTCAGTGCGCCGGCGCTGGGACTGGACTTTGTGATTCTGGATGAGGCGGACCAGCCTGCCTCCGAGGGGGAGCTTTTTCTGGTGCCGCCATCTATTGGGCTATCTCAGGTGCTTCTTAATGCTTCCCACGAGGAGGTGTACTACCAGGGCACGCCGGAAGTCGGGGAGGGGTGGGTAGGGGCTTCTGGGGCGCCCATCCCAAAAGCGATAGCGGGCGCGGCGGTTCGTCTGCGGCGGCATGGGGACTACATGCGCCGACTGGAAAATGGCTATTGGGTCTCGGGGGGGCGAGCCGATGATGCGATGAACTTAGGCGGGATCAAGGTGTCGGCCACAGAGATTGAGCGCGTGGTAGCGCAAGTCGCGGGCGTGAGCGAAGTGGCGGCCATCGCCGTACCACCCCCAGAGGGCGGGCCAGAACAGCTCGTCTTGTATCTCGTCTTGCAGCCTCAGGCTCCCAGAGAGAAAGCCTATTGGCTCCAGCAGACGAACGCGGCGGTGCGCGAACGGCTCAGTCCGCTCTTCCATGTGCGGGATGTGGTGGTGGTAGAGGAACTGCCCCGCACCGCCTCTAACAAAGTCATGCGGCGGCTTTTGCGCCAGGCTTATGTGGCGTCGGCGAGTCAGGCTACTTAGTGTGATCGTACTGGGCCTAAGCTGCGCTCGTCATGCCCATCCAGATTTCTACGAAGCGGCATTTTTCACAAGTGGGGGTATAGCTCGGGAAACGCTATTAGGCTTAGCGGCGGACTCTATTTTGCGCATAGAGCGGGAAAAGCCCTACTATCGGGATGCGCTGGGGTATGTGTACCGTGTCCTGGAAAAAGCCGACACGCTGGAGGTGTGGGTGGAGTACTATGTCAGCCAGCAAGGGCGGGTAGAGGCGATGAGTTTCACGTACGAGTCGCCGGTGTTTGGGGTACTGACGAAACGTTATCAAGCGTGGCGGGAGTATCTACGGGGGCGGTACGGGGTGGCGGCGGGCCATGTGGGCCAGGAAGTGTGGGAAACGCCCGAAGGTAAGCGCATACGGCTCCTATTGAGTCCGGAGCGACGATACCTGCAGGTGTCCTACGCCTTGGGGATGCGGCAGTAAGAGCGTTTGGAATGCGGGTCTGGCGTATCTTTGAGGCATGAAGCTCTACACGCGTAGAGGGGATGCGGGGCAGACGAGTTTACTCGGGCCGGGAAGGGTTTCCAAGGCTGACCTGCGCGTGGAAGCCTATGGGAGCCTGGACGAGCTGAATGCCCATATCGGCCTCATAGCCCTGGAAGCCCCCGAATCGCATCAGCCGCTCCTACGAAAAGTCCAGGAATGGCTTTTTACGCTGGGTTCGCATCTGGCGGCCGGCCGCACCGAAAAGCCTGTGCCTCTACCGGCTTTTCCCGAAGATAGCGTTACGATGCTGGAGCGAAGCATTGATGAAATGATGGCGGTTGTGCCGCCCATGCGGTATTTTATTTTGCCGGGCAGCTGCTTATTAGAGGCGCATGTGCAGATAGCCCGGACGGTGTGTCGGCGGGCGGAGCGGCGCGTTGTGGCGCTCCATGAAGCAGAGCCAGTGCCTGCGGTGTTCCTCACTTTTCTCAACCGGCTTTCGGACTGGCTTTTTGCGTATGGGCGGTACTTGACGCACCAGTTAGGGGTGGAGGAGATCCCCTGGCGGCCGGAGAAATAGGGTTTTTCTGGGAGGAAGTGCGGGGCCCTCTCAGAAAGGGGCACTTGGCTGTACATTTGTAGGGATGGAGCCGCAGTTTTCGGAGGCGGAGCTGGCCCGCATTGAGGACATGTGCCGCCGGTATCCTACGCGTCAAAGTGCTGTGATGCCTGTCCTGTGGCTGGCGCAGGAGAAGTTCGGCGCGCTCTCGCCGCCGGTCCTTCGTCTGGTAGCCGAGACGCTGGGTATTCCGACAAGCCACGTGGAGGGGGTGGCCACCTTCTACACCATGTACCTTACCGAGCGGAAGGGGAAGTACCTTTTGGAGCTTTGCACCTGTTTCACCTGCGGGGAGTGTGGGGGGCGGGAAATGTGGGACTATCTGATGCAGAAGCTCCAGCTCAATGACGAAGGTGTCAGTCCAGACGGGCTTTTCTGGCTGCGGGAGGCGGAATGTCTGGGGGCCTGCGATACGCCGCCGGTCTTACAGATTGAAGGTCGGCGAATGGTCTTCAATCTAACTCCCGAGAAGGCCGATCAGGTGATAGACATGCTGCGGCGGGGAGAGCTGCCGCCCTTTGAGTCGGTGCCGGTGCGCAATAGCTCACCGCAATGAAGCGCGGCTGGCTCTACCTCTCGGATGGCTGGCAGGCCGAAGGTACCCTCCATGCCGCAGAAGGGACCTTCGCCGGCGAAGTGATCTTTCACACGGCCCTGACCGGCTATCCGGAGCTTCTGACGGACCCCTCCTTTTATGGGCAGTTTTTGGTGTTTACTAACCCACACATTGGCAACTACGGCACGGATGCAGTGGAGTGGCAACATCCCCGCCCCACGGTGCAGGGGATTATCGTTCGGCATCTGAGCGGTTATTTCAGTCGGGCGGGAAAGGCGGTCGGCCTCATAGAATACCTCCGCACCTACCAGGTGCCTGCGCTGGAAGGGATAGACACGCGGGCGCTCGTGCGGCATATTCGGGTGCAGGGTGCCCAAAAGGCCCTGCTTACCAGTGAGCCGCTTTCCTTAGAGGAGGCCTTAGCGCGTCTGGCGCAGGTGCCAGATATGGCGGGGCAGGAGCTGGCCTCTCAGGTCACCACGCGGGAGCCTTACTTCGTGGGAGAAGCAGCCCCTATCCGGGTTGCGGTACTGGACTTTGGGGTGAAAAAGGCCATCCTCGATCACCTCGTGCGGCGGGGAGCGTACGTGGGCGTTTTCCCGGCCCACACGTCGGTGAAAGAGCTTATCGCTTTTGAGCCGCACGCCTTCCTCCTCTCGAATGGGCCCGGCGATCCGGCAGCTATGGCTTACGCTATTCAGACGGTTTCTGAGCTGCTTTCTCTGGGCAAGCCAATGCTGGGGATTTGCTTGGGGCATCAGCTTTTGAGTCTGGCATTGGGCGTGCCTACGTACAAGCTCCTGTATGGCCACCACGGCAGCAACCACCCCGTTAAGGACCTGCGCACCGGCCGTTCCGCCATCACCTCGCAGAATCACGGCTTTGCTATCTCGGCTGAGGCCTTAGAAAAACACCCCGACCTCGTGCTGACCCACGTGAATCTCAACGACCAGACAGTGGAGGGCTTCATGCACAAGACGCTGCCGATTTTGGGGGTGCAGTACCATCCAGAGGCTTCGCCCGGGCCGCATGATAGCCACTACATCTTTGATGAGTTTTTTGAGAAGGTGCGAGCTGCGGTAGGCGAGAAGGTGTCGTAGGGGCGGCGCGTTTTTAGACGTAGCTATTTTGGGGAGGGTTGGGGTGCAGACGGCGGCAGAGGCGGGGCCGCCATAGACTCCCTACCCCTACCTTTGCTTCGTGGAAAGTATCCTCATTATCGGCAGTGGCCCCATTGTGATCGGCCAGGCTGCGGAGTTTGACTACTCCGGCTCTCAAGCCGCGCGGATCCTTCGTCAGACCGGCTATACGGTGCACCTGCTTAATTCCAACCCCGCCACCATCATGACGGATGCCACCACGGCCGATTACGTGCATCTCCTTCCCCTCACGGAGGAGAGTGTGGAAGATATCCTGCGCCGGCATCGAATAGACGCCGTCCTGCCTACTATGGGCGGACAAACCGCCCTCAACCTCGCCATCGCCTGCGCTAAAAAAGGACTCTGGGACCGCTATGGCGTGAAGGTGATCGGCGCTGACTTGGAAGCGATTGAGATTGCGGAGGACCGGGAGAAGTTTCGCCAGTGGGGGCTCAGTCTGGGCCTACCTATGCTGCCGGCAGGCCTGGCCCGCTCCCACCTCGAAGCTAAGGACTTAGCGCAAAAGATCGGCTATCCTGTCGTCATACGGCCCTCCTTCACGCTGGGGGGAGCGGGCGCCCAGCTCGTCTCCACCAAGGCGGAGTTAGAGAAAGCGGTTGGTCGCGCCCTTGCAATTAGCCCTGTCCATGAAGTGCTCATTGAAAAAAGCGTAGCGGGCTGGAAGGAGTTTGAGCTGGAAGTGATGCGCGATCAGGCCGGCCACTTTATTGTCGTGTGCACCATCGAGAATGTAGACCCCATGGGCATCCACACAGGCGAATCTATCACCGTAGCGCCCGCACAGACCCTCCCGGATTACCTGTACCAGACTATGCGGGAATACGCCAAAAAAATGCTCCTTTCTTTCCCCAACTTCGCTGGCGGCTGTAATGTGCAGTTTGCGCTTAGCCCCTACTCGGATGAAATGTACATCATTGAGATCAACCCCCGTGTTTCTCGCTCGTCGGCGCTGGCCTCCAAGGCGACGGGCTATCCGATTGCTAAGATAGCGGCGCTCCTCGCTGTCGGCAAGCGGTTGGATGAAATTCCCAATCCGGTAACCGGCACGACCTCGGCATTCTTTGAGCCGAGCATAGACTATGTGGTGGTGAAGGTGCCCCGGTGGAACTTTGACAAGTTTCCGGGGGCCAATCGCCGCTTAGGCATGCAGATGAAAAGCGTCGGGGAAGCGATGGGAATCGGCCGCAGCTTCATTGAGGCGCTGCAGAAGGCCGTGCAGTCCCTCGAGCTGCGACGCAATGGCCTGGGTGCCGACGGCCGTGAAATCCAGGACCTCTCGCAGCTCCTCCACGGCCTGGAAAACCCCTCCTGGAACCGCATCTTCTACATTCACGATGCCCTTCTCGCAGGCATACCCATCCGTACTATTCACAAACTCACCGGCATTGACGAATGGTTTTTGCAGGAGATTCAGAAGCTCACTGACATAGAGCGGACTTTATCGCGCTATACCATAGAAGACCTTTCCGAAGACCTCCTATGGAAAGCCAAGACCATGGGGCTGGGGGATAGACAGATTGCGCACCTGATTGGGACAGTGGAAAGTCAAGTGTATAAACGCCGTAAAGCCCTGGGTATTGAAAGAGTCTACAAACGTGTAGATACTTGTGCGGCGGAGTTTGAGGCAGAGACGCCGTACTACTATTCTACTTTTGAGAAGGGGGGGGAGGATGAGGGGGTGCGGTTTGGCAGTGCGGCGGATGGTGCGAAGCCTCGTGTCCTAATCCTGGGAAGTGGCCCTAATCGGATTGGTCAGGGGGTGGAGTTTGACTACTGCTGTGTGCACGGCGTCCTGGCGGCAAAAAACCTGGGTTATGAAGCGCTTATGCTCAACTGCAATCCCGAAACGGTCTCCACGGACCCGGACATTTCGGATCGGCTGTACTTTGAGCCGGTTTTTTGGGAACATGTCTATGAGGTGATCGACCGGGAGAAACCAGTAGGGGTGGTGGTGCAGCTGGGAGGCCAGACCCCGCTTAAGCTGGCCGAAAAGCTTTACCGCTGGGGGGTACCGCTCATAGGCACGGATTATGAGGCGATAGACATTTCGGAGGATCGGGGGCGGTTTTCGGAGCTTTTGGCGGAGCTGGGGATCCCGTATCCGCCCTTTGGGGTGGCGCACACCCCGGACGAGGCCCTCGCCTTAGCCGAGAAGATGGGCTATCCCGTGCTGGTGCGTCCCAGTTACGTGCTGGGTGGCCAGCGCATGCGAATCGTCGTCGATGAAGAGGAGCTGGTGGAGCAGATTGTGGCCATCCAGAAGGAGCTCCCTGGTAATCGCATCCTGATAGACCGGTTTTTAGCGGGGGCGGTAGAGGCGGAGCTGGACGCCATCTGTGACGGCGAAGAGATAGGCATTTTAGGGATCATGGAGCATATTGAGCCGGCGGGGGTACACTCGGGCGACTCGTGTGCCGTGCTGCCGCCTTTCTCCCTCTCGGAGGAAGTTCTGGCAAAAATGCGCACGTATGCGGCCCTCATTGCGCGCCGTCTCACGGTACGGGGCTTCATGAATATTCAGTTTGTCGTGTATGAGGGGGTCGTCTATGTGATTGAGGCGAATTTGCGGGCTTCGCGGACGGTCCCTTTCCTGGCTAAGGCTCTGCAAAAACCCTTCGTTCAGTGGGCCATGCAGATACTTTTAGGCGGCAAAAAGGTCCGAGATTTTGACTTTTCCTCCGCCATGGAGGGCTATGCGATAAAGATTCCAGTGTTTTCGTTTGATCGCTTTCCCGATGTGGAAAAGACCTTGGGGCCGGAAATGCGTTCTACGGGCGAGGAGATTCGGTTTATTCGGGACCTGTCGGACCCGCTTTTTCAGAAGCTGTATAGCGAGCGGGTGCGGTATCTTAGTCGGTGATGGAGTGGAGCCAGTATTTGCGGCCGGTGGAAGAACCGCTGCGGTATTCGCAGCGGCTTTCGCAGGCGGTATCTTTCCCGCAGGGGGCCATAGCGATTGCAGAGGCGCTAAGTAGGGAGCCGCAGGCGGTGCTCATTGGGTATCCCTATTACTGGCGCAATCAGCGGCTGTATTATCGCGAGGGGATTACGCGGCTCATCCGGCGGCGGTTGTACAGTCTGGCGCTCATTTCGTCGGCCCTTCGGCTGGTGGATCTGGGGGATGTAGCCCTCAATGACCTGGATGAGGCGCCCCTTCGGCTCGTGGAGGAGCTGGTGACCGAACTCCTTCGTCGCGGGCATCGGGTGATTTTCTTTGGCGGTGGGCAGGAGGCCGCTGAGGCCCTCTACAAAGCTGTCCAAGCGCAGGAGACGCCCTTCACGTACACCCTCATAGACAAGCGGCTGGACCTCATAGACCCCCTCGACCCTTTGGAAGCCCCCGCCCGCACGTACAACCTCAACATCCTCCGCACGCCACCTGTCGTGTGGCCTACATACCTGCATGTGATTGGCCTGGCCTGGCACTGGGTGAGCCCAACCGAAGAAGATATCCTTCACACCCGGCTCCAGGTCCCCTATCTCCGCCTCCATGAGGTGCTGGAGGACCCGAACCGAGCCGAGCCGCTTTTGCGCACGGCGCGGCTCATCTCGGTAGATGGGGGGGTGATCCGGGCCGCCGATGCCCCCAGTGTATTAGACCCCGACCCCGAAGGCCTCCCCATAGAAGTCGCCACCAAGCTCATGCGCTTCGCCGGAAAAGGCTACTACCCCGATGTGCTGCACATAGCGAACTTCCTCCCCCGGCGGGAAGGAGCCGAACGCACCGCCGCTGCCTTCGCCCTGCTCATATGGTACTTCCTGGAAGCGCTGCTTACGCCCGAAGACGACTTTCCCTTGCCTGACCGCGCTAACCTCGAAGTCTATCCCGTCACCCTCAATACCCCCGAGGTGACGGAAATACTTTTCTACCGGCATCCGGGCAGTGGCCGCTGGTGGATGAATATAGAGCCTATCCACGGCGGCCCAGCGTACCTATTCCCGTGTGATTTGAGTCATTACCGGTATGCGGTAGAGGCGAAAGAACCGCCGCTCCTGTGGTATCAGCTGCAGACATGAGGAGGTAAGACCCTCAACAGCACATGCTTGCCACCTCCATAAGCAAGCAGCAAGCCAAAATCGCCTCCCTTTCTTACGCACTCAGTTTGCGCCGAGGGGCACTACCTCCACGTACCGCCGCCCCTGCCGCTCTCGGAACGAAACCACCCCATCTATCAGGGCAAAAAGCGTGTGGTCTCGCCCTATCCCCACATTTCGCCCGGGCCAGAACCGCGTGCCCCGCTGCCGGACTAATATATTCCCAGCCCGTACTACCTGGCCACCAAACCGCTTTACCCCCAAGCGCTTGCTTTCCGATTCACGCCCGTTGCGTGTGCTACCAAGCCCTTTTTTGTGCGCCATAGCTCAGGAAAATTGGATTTCTATGAGAGATAAGGCTTGCCGATGGCCGATGCGCTTCTCGTAGCCTTTCCGACGCTTTTTCTTGAAGACCCGGATCTTCGGCCCGCGCAGATGTTGCAGAACTTTCACCGTAACCGGATAAGATACCGTCGGTTGGCCTACCTGCACCTGCCCGTCCTTCTCCAAAAGGAGGACCTCCGAAAGGGTAAACTCGCTCCCTTCCGGATGGGGTAGGCGATTCACGACTATCCGATCCCCTGGCGAGACTTTGCACTGCGTCCC
>Ga0308395_1001299_pt1 | contig 16552 bp, 15 predicted proteins | sample Hotspr20SampleP4_FD_202097 | JGI IMG/M metagenome (GOLD analysis project Ga0308395, IMG submission 202097) | Hot spring phototrophic mat microbial communities from Mushroom Spring, Yellowstone National Park, Wyoming, United States - 20050930_P4 ...
AATTTGAGGATCTTTTTGGGAAGTGGGTAGGAGGGGAGCCAAAAAGAATTTTCATCTCAATGCGACCAGGCGACCTTTTTAGGCCGTATGAGGAAATTAAAGCTAGGTACATAAAAGAAAACTTTGAGGCTAAGTTAAAGAGCTTTAATTTTTAATTTTTATCTGGAGCAATCTAGGGGTCAAAGTGTTTATAACACGCAGGTAAAGCCGCGCGCGCTTGATTTTTTTGTTCAAATTATAGAACTAGAAATAATCTATAAACGGAACCAAGGGCAGCGCAGAGTCTTTTGCAAACATTTGAAAATCTTTCTTGTTAAATCAATTGAAATCAGTGTTTGCAAAAAATTAGAGTTTTTTGATTTTCTCACCTCCAAATCGTTAATAAGGTTACGGCACTGCTAGTTTTGTTTTTGTTTTGTTAGTTTGACAAGAGCCATATTAGAGGCCAGCGTGTGTTGTGAGACTTAGTCAGATTAGCTGGATTATTTATGATCGAGCTAACTCGGCTTGGTTTACAGTGATACCGACAGTGTTTTTTCCAGTCTTGCTTCGTGAGTATTGGAGTTCCCATAATTGTCCAACTAAGGGATTAGCTATTTCTGCAAATCTTAACTCAGTTAATGCTAGCCTCTTTCGTGGCCAACTTAGCTAGCTCTAAAAGCTCTTCATCGCTAATCATTTTAGCTTTTGCGCTTCTAGGGAGTATTTTAACCTGCTTACTAGCGTCGACGCTGGCGGGTCAGGAAGTTACAGCATTGACCTTTTTTACAGCCGCAAGCATTCTTTTTTTAATAGCGCCACCTATCTCCTAATTTATTTTTAAACTAGGAAAAAATTAAATTTTATAAAACAATGTTGTATTTAAAAGAGGCTGCGACTAGGTTTTTGTGCAACTTGTTCTTGTACTAATATTAGAACACAGTTTTAAAAAAATAGGCTATAACATTTTCAAACAGATGAGGTTGATGGTTCGGAAAATTCTGCGATTTGAAGATCTTTTTGGAGGGAGTTCAAAGCAGAGGGTTTCGTTAAAACAAACCTTTCCAGGGGATTTATTTAGAGATCCCAGGGCATTGAGAGATAGATGGATTCGGGAAAAATTTGAGTTTGACTTAAGAAATTTTTGTTTTTAAGGTATAAAGATGTTTGCGGTCAACGAAGCTGCCAAGGCTAAGTTGTAGTTTATGTTTAGTCGAGAGTCTCGCAATCCAAAATTAGATCAGCAAAGGCAACTTGTTTTTACTCAAGTAAAAGTTCTTTTAGCCAAGCTTAAAGGCATACTTAAAAGCTATGACGTTGGCGTTACTTTCGCTGAACGACTTGCTTTTTTGAGAGATCTAAAAGTTAAAGTTCAAGGTAAAGTTCAGAGAGCTAGTTTTGAAGTCCGAAGAGCTAGTTTTGAAGGTTATGATCAATCGGATCAAATTACGCTCGCATTGAAGGTTCAGGACTTTCGAGCAACAAACTCATCGGCCGAGCTTTATAAGGTCATTGTCACACTTGAGAATATCTCTGTCGGGAAACGGCCTAATGTGACAACTGGCAATCTGGAATTGAAACTAAATTTTGCCGGGGGCAAATTCGAGAAAGAGCAATCACGAGCTATATTTAAATTAAAAACTGGTTACCCTATAGACTTCTCTATGCCGATCGATGATTTTTGTAAGGCAAGCGAGATTGAACCTGATCAACTGGAGTCTCTGCTAAATGTTATATTTAATTATTTCCATAGTAAATTGGATCGCCCAAAGAGAAACGGATCAATAAAATGACTGATAGGAACACTTATCAGTCATTTAAGGCCGAATTTTTTAGTACCTCCTCCTGCTTTTTTTCTTACCGTTGCGTTTTTTACTAGGCTTAGTCTTGACAAGATGCTGCAGATTCAAAAGTCAGCCAGTGTTGACACAAAGCTTATTTGTCGTTTAAGGGGCTATTTTTCCGCAAACAAAAAGCTCGTTTGCAGATCGAAGCAAGGTAAAAATCCGAAAAACTAAGCCTCTAGACAAGTTTCTGATCACTCTAAAGCCTTTAGACTGCAGGGAGCCAACATTTTCTAGTCAAAAAAGTCTTTGTTGTTTAAATAATAGGCCGTACCTCTGAAAACGCTACATTTAAAAAGGCCTTCTTGCTCTCTTCAAAAGCATCGCTACATCCAAAACGCAACCGTCTTTTATTTTTTGAGTTAAATGAGAGTACTTTGTGCATGATTTGTAAAGATCAGATAGAGCTCTTCGAACAGAGGCTCTTTTTCTAACACTAAAGTACAAACCAAGAGCTCCCGCAACCACAGGCGTTGCCATTGAAGTGCCAGTCCCCAAAGCATATTCATTTTGTAAAAAAGTGCTTGGAATATCTTCCCCCGGAGCGCCTATTTTAACCGCTCTTCCGAAATTTGAAAAACTAGAAACAAAAGGCTTGCCGTTTGACGAATAAATCGAACCTACACTCACAACATTTCCTAAGTCATAACTTGCTGGATAGATTGGCGTGTTACTTAAATTTATCCCATCATTGCCGGCTGCAGCAACTAAAATCACATTTGCATTTAATAATTCCCTAATAGCGGCTCTTTCAACCTCTCCCCCACTTCGATAACCACCAAATGAAGCGTTTAAAACTCTTATGTTTACCCCTCTCTCTCGTAAATCCAACACATAGTTATAAGCTCTGATCACCGCAGAAAGCTTTATTGCCCCGTTACTATCACCCACTTTAATAGGCAAAATTGTGACTTTCCAGTTAATTCCAGCTACACCTTTTTTGTTATTCCCAACAGCCCCGATTATTCCAGCAACATGTGTCCCATGCCCTATACTATCTTCAATATCGCCATCCAACTTTACCGTATTGGCACCGCGGCGGTCGTCAATATATCCGTTGCCATCATCATCCTGACCGTTTAGGATTTCACCTCGGTTAACAAAAATATTTGAACTAAGATCCTCATGTGAGACCTGAACTCCAGAGTCTAGCACACCTATTACAACCTGCTTGGAGCCGGTGGAGATTAGCCAAGCATCTGAAATTTTAATTAGGCTAAACACCGAACTCTGGAAACGCCAAAGAGTATCCGAGGGAACTTTACCTAATACAGCCAAAACCCGATCCTCCTCGCAAATCAAATCCTCTGTAAAAAATCTGTCCCAAAAATTTGATGGCGAAGACCGTAATATAAAAAAACCACGCGCTATTACCTCTGCTTCTTGGCCAAAAATAAGCCTCGACTGAAAACGAGCTCCCGCTAAACTTGCTCCTCGACAAACTAAGCTATCCTGACATACAACCGATAACAATATCAAAAGAGCTGCTAATTTATTCATAACAAATGAGGTCTCAAATAAATTCGACTTTCGTTCTTCTTATTTTAACAAAAAATTTGCATCACAATTTGATTTAAAGCGATAAATAAACTGTATGATCAAGAACGAACCTTCAATAGACCCTGCGGCTAAACTGGAAGATTTCGTATCAACCTTGCAGAACTGGTCGGATTACCTTCTCTCCCAGCTGCCTGAGGAGGAGAGGAGCCTGGCCGAGCACTTAAGAGAGTTGAGTAACGGGAACTTGGCCAGCTCAGAAAATGAGATAGTTCGTTGGTTGGGTGACTTAAAAGCCAGCATTCAAAGTAGCAACTGCGGTTCTGAGTACTACAGCACCTTGGGCTCTCCTCTGGTTAGGGCTCTAATTAATTATCTTAGACAAGGGGGGCCATCAGAAGAAGTGGTTAATGCATGCAAACCGTGCTTGGTGGCAACTTTTGAGAAAATTTGGGGCACGAGTCTAAGAACAAATGCACCAGAAACAAAAAAGAACGAGCAACAACAATTAGAAAGTTTACAGAGATTTACGGCTGCTTTCTGGTTGTTAACGGAAGTTGCAAGTTTAGTGAAGGAGACAAGCGTTTTTGATAAAAATGAAGTTGAACTAATAATGACCCGGACTGCTGAACTTTTGAATTTTTCTCCTCGGGACATGATTTTAGGCAGCCAGCGGCTTGGAAATGAAGAGAGATTCTTTCGCTTAGTAGCGGGTCAGATAATCCCTTATATGATGGGGCAGAAAGAAATTGCTTGGAAAGATCAAATAATGAATTACCCAAAGAAACTTCAAGAGTATTTGGAGCAATTAACACTTCTTCGTCCCCGAACTGGTCTGTTAATAGAAAAGTTTTTAGCTGTTTTAAACCAGCGAGACGGGATAGATAATCTATATGGGGCCCTTCAAACTCAAGCCTCCGGCTCGCAGTAAAAAGTTTGCTTGCCCACTAAAAAGTTCAAATTTTCAGAGCCAATCTCTACAACTCTAGTAGCAAGCTCTCTTAGGCTCTGACTCTGGAGACGCCAAAGAGTATCCGAGGGAACTTTACCTAATACAGCCAAAACCCGATCTTCCTCGCAAATCAAATCTTCTGTAAAAAATCTGAGCCAAAAATTTGATGGCGAAGACCGTAAAATAAAAAAACCACGCGCTATTACCTCTGCTTCTTGGCCAAAAATAAGCCTTGACTGAAATCGAGCTCCCGCTAAACTTGCTCCTCGACAAACTAAGCTATCCTGACATACAACCGATAACATTATTAGAAAAGCTGCTAATTTATTCATAAAAAATGAGCCGTTAAATATATTCGACTTTCCTTCTTGTTAGTTTAACAAAAAATTTGCATCACAATTTGATTTAAAGCGATAAATTAAACTGTATGATAAAGAACGAACCTTCAAGAGACCTTCAGGATGAACTGAAAGCTTCCGTATTACCCTTACAGTTCTGCTTGGATCCCCTTCTCTCCCTGCTGCCTGAGGGGGAGAGCAGCCTGGCCGAGCACTTAAGAGAGTTGAGTAACGGGAACTTGGCCAGCTCAGAAAACATAGTTGCTTGGTGGGGAGGCCTAGAAGCCAGTATTCGAAGCAGCAACTGCGGTTCTGAGTACTACAGGTTTTTGGGCTCTATACTGGCTCGGGCTCTAATTAATTTTTTCAAACAAGTTAAGTTTGTCGGACAAGAAGAGCCATCAAAAGAAGTGGTTGATGCATACAAACGGTGCTTGGTGGCAACTTTTGACAAAATTTTGGACACGAGTCTAACACCAAATGCACCAGAAACAAAAGAGACCGCGCAACAACAAACAGAAAGTTTACAAAGAGCTGAGGATGCTCGTTGGTTGTTACTGGACGTAGCAAGATTAGTAGGGAAGACGAGCGTTTTTGATCCAAATGAAGTTAAACTAATAATGATCCGGACTGCTCAACTTCTGAATTTTTCTCCTAAGAACAGAAAGTTAGCCAAACAGCGGCGTATAAACGAAGAGAGATTCCTTCACGTAGTAGCGGGTCAGATAATCCCTCGTATAATTGGGCAGAAAGAAATTGCTTGGGAGGATCAAATAACGAATTACCCACAGAAACTTAAAAAGTATTTGAGGCAAGTAAAACGTGATCGTCCGTTAATACAGAATTTTTTAGCTGTTTTAGCCGCGCCAGGCTGCTGGATAGATAGGCTACATAAGGCGCTTCAAACTTGAGCCTCCGGCTCGCAGTAAAAAGTTTGCTTCCCCACTAAAAAGTTTAAATTTTCAGAGCCAATCTCTACAACTCTAGTAGCAAGCTCTCTTAGGCTCTCATCAAGAACAGATAAAATTAAAGTGTTACCTCGAAAAGACACCTTGATTAACTTCTGCTCATCATATAGGTTACCAAGGCTATCCTCAAAAACGCAGCAAGACTCTCTTAAAAGATCAGGAAAAACTAACATTAAAAGGCCCTCCGGCAATTTTTTATGTTTATTTAGGAATTCTCTCAAGTCTTTGTCACCAGTTTGAAAGTAAATTTGCGCATCTTTGCTCCAGATCATCAGTAAAGTTTGCCTGAACAAACCTCCTTGTTCAATTTTTATTTGCAGTTTTTTGGAGTCTAAGTAAAGTCTAAATCTCCCTCCATTACAAGTATAACTTGAGTAATAAGGAAAGCTTTGAAAAATCTCGGGAATAGCTTTCTTTCCTATAGCCTGCAGTTTTACAGCACAGCTAAAAAATATTAAGGCGAGAGCAATCAAAAGACACTTTCCGAAGGCCAAAATCAAGTTTAAAGCTTTGGACATTTCTTAACTTGATAACCTCTTTCAACATTTTTTATCAAGTATCAGCGATAATTTTTACTCACCCTGCTTTTACCATCAACGAGTGTCTGACTTAAAAGTTAACGACTACGGAAATTTAAAAAATTGTTTGCAAAATCATCTCTAAAGCCTTAAGATAAAAGGCGAATGGCTCTCCTCGCTGCAGCTATAAAAAGCAGAGAGGGGGACAATTCACCTCAAAATTTTCGTTCATCCTTAGAGAGAAATAGACATGGAGAGTTAATAAAACCCATACTTACGCCGCAGCAAGAAGTTAGAATCAATAACTTGCTGTACGAACCTCGTTATGAGTTCGTGGTTAATGGGATAACAGTAGCCTCGTATCGTCCTGATTTTGTGTATGAGGAGGAAATTTATAAAGTTGAAGAGATAGAAGAACAAGAGTCTCCTGATCAATGTTGTCTAGACAGCTTTGAGATGATAAAAAGAATTTTGTCAAGAAAAATAATAGCAGAGGACGTTAAAGGCACAATCATCGAACCACACAGCAGATTAAAAATGCAGATCTTAGTTGCTTTAAACGCTGACATTGATGAGGGAAGGATTGTCCTAACTGGATCCAAAGGATCGGAAATTTGTGAAAGGTTCACTAAAGATCAGTTCCTAATACAGCCAAAACCGACAAGCCTAACTCAAGCAGCAAATAGCTCTAAAAGCGAGATTGAGAAAATTTCTGAAATTAAACAAATACTTTCACAATTTCCTCCGTTTTTAACGTTAACAGCTTTAAGATCTAGATTAAAAGAACCGGACTTCGCAACCCAGGTAGCCAGTTCCAGAATCATCTCTTTAAACTCCTCTGAAGAGTTATGGGTGAATGCCCTTCAAAAAGCTAAAGAGAACGGTTTGATATTAAATTTCTGGGTGAAACCTAAAATTTATCCAGACTTAGGAAATGTGAGAATCTTTCTTGAGCCCTACGTTCCGCTTTGTATCTATGAAACAAGAAGGGGAGAGCTTGTGCTTGTTGATGTTAAGCATAGCTCGATTACAAAAGAAGATTGGATTAGGTTAAACGTCACTAAGGTTCTACTAAAAGACGTTATAAAAATTTTTAAAACTTATGTGAAAACCACATTAATAGAAGAATGGTCGAGAGATGTGACTGGAAAAATGGGAGTAAAGCCAAGGAAACCTCCCAAGGTTGATCCATATTGGGACCTTGCTAGGGTCTCTTTTTGGGACTCGTTAAAAAGAGCTAGCCGGCAATGACATAAACTCCCAAACATTGGAAGTTTTAACCTGATTGAGCTTGTTGAAAGTACTTGAATTTTTTATGGAACCAAAAATATTGCTCAGGATGTTGTTGAACTACCGCCTCCACAAGGGAGTTCAATCTAGATGGCAAAGTCTGTGCGTTTTCAAGATCAGTTAAATTTAACTCCTCAAAACTGACTTGATAATAGCCTTCCAGCCATCGAACACTCACAAAAAAAATTTGAGGTTTGAATTTATTGATCAAAATTGGCAAAAATTTTGGAAATGTAGAGGGAACTCCAAAAAAATTGCATATTATAGCCCTTTCCTTAGGGACATGCTGATCAAAAATAAAACCTACGCACTGGTGACCTTTCAGTAGTTCTTTGAGTCGAATTAAACCTGTAAACCACTCTGCATTTTTGCCGGCTCGAATTTTTGTATAAAGCTTAAACAATTTAAAAGGCTTGAATGGCTTGGCAAAAAAATAAACTTTTTTGTTTAACAGATGTGCGAGCTGTAAAAGTATCTCAAAATTTGAAAAATGAGCACTTAGAAGCAGATTTGCCCGAGTTGAATCAAGTTTAGGTAGCTTATCTATCTTTACATTTGATTGTAGCCACCTTCTGCTGAAAACTTTAAAAGTGATCAATTCATAAATAGCTTTAGAGTAAAACTTTATGCATTTACCCTTAATATCTTTCACCTGATTTTCCTCCAACTCGGGAAAACAAAGATTAAGATTGTCCACAATGACTCTATCTCTTTTGCTGAGAGTTAAAAAAAGCCTAAAAAAAACTTCTACTAGCCTTAAAATCATCAAAAAATCTATCTAAAATTTATAAACTGGTGTCAGATCGATATTTTATTAATGGTATAACTTGCGCCAAGTGCATTCAAACTGTAGAAAGCATCATCTCTCAAGTTAATCCATCTTTAGAATTAGACTTTGAGTCGCAGGAACTGATAGGCGAAATCTCAGCTGAAGACGCTAGGCAATTAGACCAGCTTTTGTCTCAAAGCGGATACTCGCTTGAAGTTAGCCCTGGTCAAAAGTTCGGGCTTTTTAAACCTTTAATCATGCTACTGTTGGTTGGGTTTTTAAATTTAAATCATTTTGCCCACTTACATATTCAGCCTCTTCTGATTTTTGCTCTTGCAGTAATAACTGTGCTTCTAGCGGGTAAAGAGCTTTATCAAAAAGCTTTAGTGTCTTTGAGAAATAAATCAATAACTCTTGAACTGTTCATAGCAATTTCTGCTACAGCTGGCCTGATTTTAACTGTCATAAGTCTATTTACTGGTAACGAAAATTTGAACTTTTCGGAAGTTTTTGCCTCTGTTGTTGGAATTGTATACCTAGGAAGCTGGTTGGAGAGAAAGGTTTTTGCTTATGTAAAATCAAAAATGCCACAAGCAGTAAGAATTTTTCCAAGATTTTACAAGGCAATTTTGCATGGAATTGGAAAGTCTAAGCATGTTAATCTTGAGACAAAGCTTATATCCGAAAATACGCAATTAATTCTGGCTAAAGGAGAAATCTGCCCAGCTGATGGGATAATCACATCTGGCAAATGTTGGGTGGAGTCAGCTTTCATAACAGGACAAAGTTTTCCTCAATTTAAACAAGACGGCTATATGATACTTGCTGGAGAAAAAATATTGGATGGGGCGATTCAACTTGTTACTACGTCTAGCTTTTATAACTCCTCTTTATTAAAACTTGTTCGCGCTTGTAAAAACACTCAATACAACATTGGCGCAAACAGCTTTCTGCAAAGGCTTTTAGGTTTTTTTGTGCCAACTGTTTTGGTAACGAGTTGCATTTCCTTTTTTTACCACCTTCCAAATTTAAGAGCTTCTATTGAGGCATCTCTGGCAGTATTAGTAGTAGCATGTCCATGTGCTATAGGGATTGCTGCTCCTTTGGCTTTAAGCTTAGGAGTTTTGAAAATGCTACACAATGGAGTCTTAGTTAAAAACGCTCAAGCATTCTTTACCTTGTTTAAACCTCGAAAAGTCTATCTCGACAAAACAGGTACCCTAACTTATCAAAAATATGAAGTAACAGATTTTAACATCACAGATAAAGAAACAATCTCCAGACTTTACAGCGCTCAACTTGCAAGTAATCATCCGTTTGCAAGCTCTCTGATTAGTTATCTAAAAAAATTTGAACCATTCGAGATTTACTCAGTCGAAGAGCTAAAAGTAGATCAACAATCTTTCAAGTGCTATTTTTCAGATAAAGCCTATTTAAATATTAAAAAAAAAGATAGCACTTACGAGTTTTTAGTTACTCTGAACGGCCGCGAAATGGGCACATTTCAGCTGCAAGAAAAACTTAAGAATGATTTTGATAGACTGATTCAGACACTCAATAGAAAGAATATTCCTTTAACTATTTTATCAGGAGATACAGTAAGGAGTGATTTTTTTGCGATGTGTGAGAAACTGGGGATACCTTTCAAACAAGGGATTACAGCTGAGGAGAAACAAAACATAATTAGACAAGAAGCTTTGAGGCCAAATGTTTTTATAGGCGATGGAATAAATGATGCTTTGGCGCTTAAAGAAGCAGATTGCGGTGTAACATTTGAGCAATCAAGCTTCGTTAACTTAGATTCAGCAGATGTTGTGCTAAAAACCGATAGTTTGTTGAAAATAAAAGAAACCTTTGATGTGTCTGAAAAAGTTATTCAAGTTGTCCATCAAAACTTAATCTGGGGCATTCTCTTTAATGCTATTGCAATACCCTTTGCTGCGTTCGGTTATATTCCTCCCTCGGTTGCTGCTATTGCGATGGGGCTTTCTGATATAGTGGTTGTGGGAAATAGCCTTAGGCTTCTATCCAAGTGACTAATCATTTTTTTAGCCGAACTGCATGTTTTAGTCTAAATATCGTTTAAAAAACGGTACTTTCGAACTTAGAACTGAATTAGGCTGAATCACTCGGTTCAAAAAAACTCGTTAAGTCTGAGAAATTCGGTAAAAGGCTTCATCGCCCTACAGGGGTTTAATTTGTTAGCTGCAGTTTCTTGAATTAATTTTTTCAAGCTCACCTAAGAAAATAATATTGTTAAATTTGTGAGCTTCTTAAAATTTAAAAAAATATTTTTACCTTTACCCAATAAAAAGCCAACCAGATTTAATTAGGCCCCCCGGGCCATCTGGCTCAATAAGCAAATGGCATTTATTAGGTACTTCTTTAACATTACACTGCCCTTGTCTTTTATTTTCGTGAAAGCTTAAAATCGAAAACTCGAATAGTCCCCTTACAGGTTTGTAGATATTCGGGCAAACTCGCTGATCTAAATCAAACTTCCTAATTTGCTGCCTCAAAGAGATAAATCTGGATTGAAGCTTCTCAGCTAACACGCTTTTCCTGGAGCTGCTATCCCAAGTTTTATTGCAAAACATTACAAAAATCATTGACGAAACACGACTTAGCTGTTTTTGAAGCCGTTCTAGCCTCTTAAACTCAGCAGTTTCGCTTAGCCCTTGAGTAAAAGATACAATCAGAAAGCAAACTAAAGTCAAAATTTTTATTCGAACCATAATAGATAATTCTAACACAAGCAAGGGAACCTGAGTAGATTGATGCAAGCTCTTAGATTAGTAACATTTCAGTCTTACTGAGCATTAAAAAACCATTCTTTTTAAACTGTTGTTAACTCAGGGGACTTCAATTGGTTTTAAACACTTAAACTTCGAGGCAGTTTAACGTCTAATAGCAAATGGTGCGCGAAGCTTTGGTTTAGACCGATTAATAGTGCGTAATTTCAAACATGCTTTTTAATCATAAATTTCGTGTGCTGGCAGTTACTAACAGTTAAACCTAGTTTGTGTAAAACTCAAAGCAGGCATTTATTTAAATAGGATCTTAAACACTCTGAAATCTAGATTGCTACTTAAAAGCTAGCCCAGCTTTTAAAAAATATAACATTAAATATTAACTTTAGAAAATTGGCTTTAAGCTAGAGATTGAAAATCCTTGTCCCAATATTATGCTCTTCAGTTAAAAATTTATCTCTTAACCTGCAGATTCGCCACGAAAGCAGCCGGGATATACACCAAACTACAAAAGTTCGAAGCAACCTCAAATTCACACCTCACTTGACTGTTGACTAATTTAACAGACTTTAGACCGAGCGCTGGATTAAACTCTGTTGTGCAGGAGGGATTGACTTTACCAACCAACTCAGAAAGCTCTTGTTTGATTTCTTTAAATTCTCTCACAAGTTGCCTAAGTGAAGTTAATTTTAATCTGTTTTTTAAAACTTTTTTTACTCTTATTGAGCGATTGCCTAATGGATTAGGACAAGAAGGTACAATTTTTAGAGCTACACTGCTAAAATGTCGCTCAAGCTTTTCAAGTTCAGCAAGACTATCGTCTGATTGTGCAATAACACAGCTACCACAGATTGAAACCAAGAAAAGCCTGAAAACAAAACTTAGTGACCCCATTTTAGCTGTAAGTATACTAAAATTCCTAAACTTTACAAAATTGCTTCAGAAAAAGAACTTACTCCAAAACTTTCTCTAAATTTTTTGGCCCTGCCTCAAAATACTGTTGAAGGGATCTAGCTAGATTATAACAACCCCTTAAAAAAAGGCTAAATTTATCGTTATATTTTATATCCAGAACACACTTTCCATCTTGAAGATAGTCATAGACTCTTACATTGATACAACCTTCCTCTGGTAAGTAGTCTGATTCTATGCAAAGGTGGTTTACTTGAACGACATCTTTGCCGCTATTAAGCTCAGATTCAAGAAGCTTGAGGGGAGTATCGTCTGAGGTTACAAGTAACTCTTGATTCGATTCTTTTAAAATCCGCTCTACCAACGCGCCAACCTTACATTTATCTCTACCAGTTGTAAACCCTGGCCTTACTAAAACTTTTTTAGGCCGCATAGCGCTCATAAACTACTCCTCCACAAAAATTTAAAAGGTCACCAAAGCATCTAGCTCCAGCAGTGTGATTTACGTGGTGCTCCGAAGTCTTGAGTCCGTGAGAAGTCTCGAGTCCGTCAACTAGAGCTAGGTTATTTTCCTCAGAAGTTCGGTGGTTATTTTCCTTAGAAGTTCGATACTCAATGCTAGTCCCACTTAATCCGGCAAGACCTGCTCTGATCTTTTCGATTATACGCCCTGCCTCCCCTACTATCTTTTCGCCCTCTCCTTGTAAAGTACGCTTTAACGGCGAGTTCGCCGAACTTGCAAGGAAATTTTCGGCTTGATTAGAAGGTGTTTCTTTTCCTGGTGTTGGGCCTTTTTTTACTAACTCTGTCATAAATAAATGTCTACATTAGTTATTATCGAAAAAAACAAAAATGTGATTAAATTTTTTTTATCATTCTGTCTAAGCAACCACTCTTTCAACGAACTCCTCTGGTTCAAGAGGAATTAAAGAGTTCTCATCCTCCCCTATTGAAACAAACGATACAGGAAGCCCAAGCTCAGAGCAAATCCTAAATAAAACACCTCCTTTGAAACTAGTATCCAACTTAGTCACTATGATGCTTGAGATACTTACTACCTCGTTAAAGTCTCTTGCCTGATTAAATGCAGTCTGCCCAGTGGTTGCGTCTACTACCAGTATACACTCTACTTGATGATCCGGAAGTAGTTTAAAAATTACCTTTTTTACACCATTTATCTCCTGTAAGAGATGGGTCTTGTTGTGAAGCCGCCCTGCTAGATCGATAAGTGCAAAGTCGTAGCTTTGTTCGATAGCCCTTTTAAGACCATCAAAAACCACTGTTTGAGGTTTTTGTGCTAGCTTATCTAAATGACAGTCTAAACCGAGTTTATCACACCAGATTTTTAGCTGCTCTTCGGCGCCAGCTCTAAAAGTGTCAGCTGCAATAGCCAGCACCTTAAAGCCCTTGGTTTTCAAGATTTTTCCAAGCTTGGCTAGTGAAGAAGTTTTTCCAACACCGTTAACCCCTAAAAACAAGATAACTCTTGGTTTCCGCTCAACAGCAAAGCGAAATGCCTGCACCTTTAACATTGATTTAAGTTTACCTCTTAAATAGCTTGAAACATCCACATCTTTAATATTGCTCAACTCTGAAACAATCTTGTTTGTAAGCTCCCAGCCTAACTCGCCTGCCAGCAGCTTGTCTTGAAGCGCTTTTGAATCTAGTGAGCTCGACCCACCGCTAAATAAACTCCAGCTCCTTAGTCTTTGCCATATGTTTTTGGTCGAAACATTAGTTTTTTCTTCATCATATTTAACACCAACTCCATTCTGACTGGATGAATTATCGGAGCCACTAGGCTCCTCAGAGGAATCTGAGCCCTTAAAAATATCATCAACATTTATCCTAGCCTGTTGTTCTTCTTTACCTACTTCTTTAACAAAGCTTGACTCTTGGCTCTTATACAACCTCTTTAGGATCTCATAAGCCTTGACAGTTTTTTCTTTTACCACCTCTAGGTTTTTTAAATGACTAGATATCATATGGTTTAAAGAATCTTCCATTCGGTGAAGTTTCCCCAGCAATCCATCGATTTTGTTTAAAGAAGCCTGAAACTTAAACTCGATTGATTTATTAGAGCCGTGGCTCTTTCCCAATGAGTAAATCAAAAGCCAAGATACAAAAATCAACGCAGCAAGCGGCCCGCCCCCAACAGTTAGCCCCTGAAAAGCAATACTAAAAAAATCAACAACCAAAGAAGAGATTTTTGCAAACATTTCTCACACCTTCACTACAAGTTTACATCCTTTTACTGATAATCGAAATTAGCCAACAGCCTCTACTGGAAGATCGTGTAAGGATAACTCAACAACCTGACTAGTGCCACGAGAATCCACCGATACCCCGATTAAATTATCACTGCGCAACATCGAAAGCTTATTGTGAGTAACAGAGAGAATTTGAGTATCCTCACTTAATTTCTGGACTAATTCTAAAAATCTTCCCGTGTTAAAGTCGTCCAGTGGAGCGTCCACCTCGTCAAGCAGCAAAACCGTATTTTTCCCCTCAATTGCCAACGCAAACAAGAAAGCTAAACTTACCAGAGTTTTTTCGCCCCCTGATAGCTTTTGAAGGCCTAACTCTTTTTTAACACCAAGCCGCGCGGCTATGTAGGCTTCGTTCTTCGTTTCGCTCAACCACACCTGACCTTTAGCATCCTCAAACAGTAGCCCTAAATAACTGGAGAACCTTTTAGATGACCTATCAACAAAATCTTCAAGCTTGCTTTCAAATTCTTGCCGAAGCTTGTGACATTCATTCTCAATCTTTGCCATAGATTCGTGGATGTCATCTCTTTCTTCAACTAAAGTTTTCAACTCACTGTCAACTCTTTCAAACTCTTCTAAATTAGTCGAGTCAAAGTATTGAACAAAAAGCGACTCCCTTACATAGCAAGAAAACAATTTATCGAGCTCGGAATCATCTAAGTGCTCAAATTCCCCACTACTCTCTTTTCGCAAATCATCTATTTCAAGCGAAGTCTGCGCCAGAAGCAATGCTTTCTGAGTCTGAAGGTCATGGTCAATTTTCTCAAGGTTGTCTGAAAGATACTCATGCTCGATGTCTAGCTTAGAAATATCTTCCCTCAGCTTCAGAATTGCTGAAGCTAACTCGTTGCTTCGCTGCTGCATTAGATCTAACTGATTGACTTTGCTTAGGTATTGGTCAGAGACAATACTTGCGCTCTCATCCTTTTGCCTTATCCGCTCAATTATTGTATCAAGCTTGATAATTTCATCATCAACTGAGGCTAACTTGCTTGTTAAAGAGGTCGTCAATTGCTGGACATGCTCCAACTCTTGATCAATCGAACTTTTATCAAGCTCTAAACAAACTCGCTCTAGTAAAGACTGTTTAACAGCAATTTGCAAAAGCTCTTCATCCAATTTTTTAAGTTGAACCTCTAATTTATTTTTTACGTTATGATTTTGAAAGATTAAATGCGATACTTTATCAAGAGACCCCTCAATTTCACTAAGCTTAGCCTGCTCTTCATCCAATTTCCTGGCTAAACTAAATATATTCTCGTTATCAATTGTAGGTTTATAGCAAAAATATGGAGAGCAAATAACGCCTTCGGAATTGACAAACAAAAATTTTTTATCTTGGGCCTCGGTTATAATTTTCAAAAAATTCAAAAACGAAGTGGTTAAATTTTGACCCGCCCCTTTCAAGTAAATAACATCGGGCTGGATTTGTTCTTCAGAGTCGTCTAAATCTTCAATCAACCTGATTCCTTTAAAAGCTGGAAAAAGATACTGCAAACATAACACCTCCAAGTTGGTTAAACTAGACACTTCTTCAAAAACCTTCTTTACAGTTTGATCAAACGCTTTAAGCTGACTGGATAAATCTTGCAATCTTTGTTGTATTGCTTCCGACTCATGAGCAAGCTCCCTTTGCCGCAGAACCAAACTTGATAACTCTTCCTCCAAAGCTGATAACTCCCTCGCTAGGTTGCTCTTTTTATCCTCTAACTCTTTCCTGCAAGAATTCAAAGAAGCTATCTCCTGTCTTATTGAATTGGCTTTCTCCTCATTTTCCTTTTTTGTCCTAAAAATACGCTCTTTCTTTTCTTTCAACATTCTAAGTTCAGCCTCTAGCGATCCCTTTTCAATGAGTAGCTTCTCCTTTTGAGTTAACAGTTCTGCCAAATCAAGCTGATCTTGCTCTAAAGCCAATTTTTCTGAGGTTTTTAAATCTTTTAGCTCTTCAATTTCTTGTTGCGCTGAAACCATCTCTAATCTAACTTGAGCCAGTTGATTTTCTAGGGCTTTTAGTTCATTACTCAGAACCTCTTTTTTGTTTTTTAACTCGTGAAGCTTAACTTGTATTGTTTGAGACGAACTCTGTGCCGACTGTTCTAGTCTTTTTAATTTTTCTTTGACAATTTCTATTAATTTCTCTCTTCCTTTTAAAGCTTTGTGATACTTATCCACTTGCTTTTTTAGCGATGATCTTTGGGATGTGAGGGTATCTATTTTGTCTTTTAGCTTTTCAAGACGGGTTGTGCTAGATGCTAATTTAGCAAGACACTCTGAAATTTTTTCTTGGACCTCAACAAGACCGCAAGCCTCTACAAGATAACACCTTAAATCTGAAGGCTTAAGCTCCACAAGCTTTTCAATCTCGCCTTGAGCTATTATGCAAGAGCTTCTAAAAACTAGACCGAGGGCTCGAGCCAAATCCTTTACATCTTTTTGCCTAACTGGCACTCCAGCTATTAGATACT
>Ga0308395_1001301_pt1 | contig 16540 bp, 13 predicted proteins | sample Hotspr20SampleP4_FD_202097 | JGI IMG/M metagenome (GOLD analysis project Ga0308395, IMG submission 202097) | Hot spring phototrophic mat microbial communities from Mushroom Spring, Yellowstone National Park, Wyoming, United States - 20050930_P4 ...
ATTGAGTCAAATAGAATAGAGATAAAAGAGATACTTGATATAATAAATACAATGCCTGAGAAGAGGGCAAAGGTTATGATATTAAGAGGTATTGATAATCTTGACTATCAGACTGTATCTAAGATCATTGGAATAAGTGTTGAATCTGCAAAGAATCTTTATTCACTTGGTGTAAAAGATTTTAGACAAAAGTTTTTCGGCCAAGAAGTAAATAAATAGGAGGTTTTTATGGAAAGAGATTGGGATAAAATACTTAACCAAATAAAGAAAAAAGGTAAAAGAAGAAAGACTTTGGGTAATACTGTTAAGACATTAGTGATATTGATCTTATTTGTTTTTACTTATTTTTTTACTCTTTTATTAATTGATAGTGATAAAGAAAAAACTATTGCAAAAAATACAGTTTATACTGATGATGTTAAGTTAATGATTTTAACTGAAAACTTTTATGATGATGACTTTGGTTTTTTTATTAATAAATAAAATTTTTTTAAAAAAATTTGGAGGTTAAAAGATGAAAAAGATTATTTTCTTGTTGCTACTATCATCTTCTCTTATTTATGGAGTTCCTGGGAAAGGAATGGGAAATAGAGAAGGTAGGGTAAAAGGATTTCCTTTTATAGACAGATTCATATTAAAAGAGATTGGTGTTGATGATAACACTATTCAGGAAATTATTAATATGGCAATAGATATAAGGACGCAGGTGCTTGACCTTCAAGGTCAGATAAGAAAGTCACAACTTGAACTTCAACTTGAACTTGAGAAACCAAATTATGATAGGAAGAAGATAAATGACCTTATAAGAAATATTGTTGACCTTAGGGCAAGACAGCAGTATATACTTGAGTCTAGGAAGTTTAGAATACTTGAAAGACTTACACCAGATCAGAGAAAGAAACTTTTTGAATATATTGAGAAGAGAAGAAATGCTTTTTGGGGAAGGATGATGAAAGATATGGGTGATGAAGTAAATAACAACCAAAATAATGTTAACCAGGATAATGTTTCTAAATAGTAAAACCCTAAAATATTAAAAGACTAAAAGTGCCGTGCCTTCTTGCACGGCATAACTTAGGATCTTTATTTTTTTTAAGCAATTTACTTTTTGATTAAAAGAGATGCTCAAGTTTTATATAACCATAATCATTTTTATTGTACTGTCCAAGGTATGTATCTTCATCACCAAAGAACAGAACTCCACCTAATATTATTTTTGTCTGAGGCCCGATCTTGACCTGAAATGTTGGAGATACTATACCATCTTTGTTTGTGAAGCTATAATTTCCTTTTACTTCAATTTTGTATTTTAAGTTTCCAAACTCATACGATAAGGTGTATATACCAGAGTGATTGTATTCTTTGATCTTTGTTCCATATCTTGAAAGCATGTTATCCTCATAGTCTTTTATATAATTTAGATTATACTGTAGGTTTAGATAGAGATTAGGTATGAAAAGGTCTGTCTTGTCTATGCCAAATGTTAGGTCAATATAGTCTTTCTCTTTATTGGAAATATTATACTTAAATAACATTCCTTTTGTAAAATATGCACCTTCACCTCTTATAACAAAAGATCCAAGGGTTTTTTCAAAGTCAAATCCATAGAACCTTATCTTATTAAGAAATAGATTGATTTTTTTGTTTGTCATATCCAATTCTGTAAAAGGTGTTGGGTCGTATCCATCATAATAACAAAGGGACATGTCAGTGCCTAAAATATTTAGGTACATTTTTATTGCTATATCTGTATTTGACAATTTTTCTTTTGGTAATTTTGTATCTTCTATTGTGAAACCTAAGTTAATCAATTTTTCAATGTTTTTGGGCAAAAACATTGAGTTCTTATCTAAAGGTAATTCAGTTTCTCTGTGTATTGGAAGTAGTATTGTTTCAATCTTTATGTTTTCATACCCAAATGAAAACTTTCCAGCAAACCTTCCTAATTTTCTGTCTATTCTGTCTTCAAGTACAAGAAGGCTCAAGTCTTGTGGGCTTAAAATGTCTGTTGGTCTAACCTCATCAGCCTTTCCCCAGTTTACTATTTGTTGACCTAATCTCATATTTATTTCTAAATTACTTATATATTTAGTGTAGTCAATATATGCTTCAACAAGGTCTAATCTCAAGTTTTCAGTTTTTCTGTTGTCGTTAAACATTGTACTGTATCTTGCATTAGTCTTTATGTAGAAAAATAGGTCGCCATAGTTATCTGTAAACTCAAGTTGTAATCTGTTGTACTGGCATCCTATATTACTGTTGTCAAAAACATCTAGAAAGTATGAATTGAAACTCCCCTGTATTTTTTTGTTGTTTGTCTCATTTTTCTTTGCATCTACTTCTGATTTTTCTGTTTTTTGTTCTGTATAGTCAACTTTAAAGTCTTCAAAGTCATCTCCAGCTATAAGTGTCAGTGGTAGTATTATAAATAGTATAAGTGATACTATTTTTTTCATATTTTATCTCCAATTACCATGGTTTTGACATGTTTTGAGGATTGAACATATTTTTATTTACTTCAGGGTCAACAACAACATTTTTTACAGTCATTTTTGTCTCTCTTTTAGTTTCAATATCTTTTGCTTGTACAAAGAATGGCATGTATATACCTTTCTTTATTTCTTTTATGTTTGCTGAAATACCCATTCTGACTACTTTGCCATCTTTTCCAAATGACTGATATCTTACAGGTATTAAGGTGTTTTTGTCAATCCACATCTTTATTTTTGGGAACCTTGCATTAGAGTCTTTTGATAATGCTTCTATTACATAACAGTTAAATGTTTCAGAACCATTTTTTACTTCTTGATCTTGTAGTCTGTTATAGTTGTAATCGTCTAACTTTTTTCCACCAAGGTCTTCGTTTATAAATACTGTGTCTTCAAAGTCATTTTGTTTTTCTGAGCTTGATATCTGTCTTGGTCTTCCTACATTTGGTATGTAAATGTATTGAATATTGTCTTTATCTCCAGGTTGCTCTATAGATAGAAAAGTTACATCTCTTTTTAGTCCTGATGTGAATCTAAATAATACTCTGTCAAGATTGTTTTCTCTGTATGTTCTTAGTCCTATTCCCCTTGTCTCTATTTCTTTTCCATTTTCCATTACAGTAAGTTCTGCTGTAACTATTCTGCTTTTTGACTTGTTAGCATCTTTTGCCATTTCAGCAATCTGCCTACCTGTGTAGTTCTCACCCATTAATATAAGTGGGGTAAGAATTGTAACTACTAAAGTAACAATTTTTTTCATTTGTTGCCTCCTATTATTTTTTTGTCTAAATTACTAAGACTTAATATTGTTGGTATTAATGTTAATGCTAAAAAGCTTGTTGTAATCATTGTTAATGCTATTATCCAACCTACGTTTATTAGAGGTTTAAAGTTAGATAAACATAATACTAAGAACCCTGCTGCAACTGATAAAGCATTTATGAGTATTGTATATCCATTTAGGAAGTGTATTGTGTAGTCTACTCCTGTACCTATAGCTATATTTGCGATTATTGCTGTTGCAACATCAAGGTGTACATTGAAAAGTGCCATTATAGCAAAGTTAAAGACTATTGCTATTAATAGAGGTAGTATTGATATTGACCCAATAAGTAATGACTTAAACATTATGCCAACCAGTATTGCAACCATTATTGCTGATGATATTATATTCCATATTTGCCCATTTACTATAAGTTTATTTACTTCAAGATATAGAGTGTTTACACCTGAAAAACCTAAGTCTTGATTTATTGTTTCACTTGCAAGTTTTTTTATTTTTTCAGTTACTTCTTTTGTTGCGATTGTGCTTCCTGTTTTTAATATTATGCCTATTTTCAACTTGCTTTTAGTAGAGTCTATCATAAGCCTTGTGTCATCTTTATCGTATTGGTCTATATAACTTAACATTATTGACCTTAATGCTTCTTTTTTATTTTCTTCTGACATTTCAATTTTATTACCTTTTTCGTCAAATACTTCATCTGGTATCTTATAAAAATTAGGGTCACCATAGTTCATTGTCTGGTGCATTTTTTTTATAAAGTCTACTATAGATGTTACTTTTCCGATGTTATCAAAACCTTTTATTTTTTCTTGGAGACTTTCGATTTTTTTCATAAGTTCAACATCAAGTACACCATTCTGTTTATTTGTATTTATAACAATATTTAGGGTTGAAGTTCCTGAAAAGTTGTTTCTTATATATTCATCAGATATATATATGTCTGTTGTCTTTTTAAAATATTCAATTGGATTTATTTCTACCTTTATAAAATATGCACCTATTGCAAATATTATTACTGCAAGAGCATAGAAAACTATTATTGTTTTGCTATTTTTTGCTATAAATGTACCTGTATTTCTTAGTATATGTGATACTTTGTCGCTCTCTTTTTCAAGGTCTTCTTCAGAAGTTAATTTCATTTTTTCAATTTTTTTAGGTAGTCTTCCAAGTCTTAATATTGCTGGTATTAGTATTATAGATGCTAATAGTGCATAGATTACACCTATTGCAGCAAATACACCAAACTCTTTTAAAGGTATTACTGAGCTTGTATATAGTGATGCAAATCCTGCAAAGGTAGTTAAACCTGCCATTATAACACCTATTCCGAAGTCTTTTAATGCTTTTTTTAGTGCTTCTTCTTTTTCCATTCCAAGAGCCCTGTCTTCGTAATAGTGGTGAATTATATGTATACCATATGCAGAACCAACAGCAACAAGTAATACTGGAAGGGCAGTTGTAACAATTGATATTGATTTTCCTAACAGTGCTATTGTACCTAATGTCCATACTGTTGAAATAAATACTGAAAGTAACGGTAAGAAAACACCTCTAAAGTGTCTAAATGACAAATACAAGAAACCACTTAAGACTATAATTACTATAGGAAATAGTATTATTAAGTCTTTTATCATAAAAGAACCAATTGCTGTTATCAATACTGGTTCACCTGCTATATAGTATTTTTCTGACTTTCTTTCTTTAAATATTTCTTTTAAGTCATCTTCAACATATTTTATAAGTGCTTCCCTCTCTTCTTTAAGGAGCTGAGGATAAGTTTCTATTAAGACTAGTGTAGCCTTTGGATTTTTGCTGCTATACACAGCATCTTTATATAGTTCCCATGATTTTAGTCTTTCCCTTATTAAGAAGAGTGACTTTTCCTCTTCATTCTCTAGTTTTTTAAAGTCAACAAGATTTGTTACCTTTATCATCTTTTCTGAGGAACGTAATATTGTACTAAGTTCTTCTGTATTTTTATTATCTAGATTTTTTATCTTTTCTAAGTCTTTATCATCTATATTGAATATTTTTGAGACATTGTATACATCATTATTTAAAAATTTGCTTAATTTCTCATTGTCAGTATAGCCTTTCTCAAGCATATAATTTGCCAAGTCTATAAAAGGTTTTGTATTTTTTATGCCAAGTTTTTTAAAAAAGTTTTCTATTTTAGAAGTTTCTGTGAACTCAGAGAATACTGCATCTATATTTGATAGAGATGATATTTTCCTTATCCTCTTTTGATATAGTTTATTTTCATCAGTATATGAAGTTATTACATTAAACAACTTTTCTATAGTTTTTTTATCTTCTTTTATCTTCATGACTTTTTCTATTTCATCTTGAATATACAAAGAAAGTTCATCTTCTTTTATTATATTCTTAAGGTCTTCTTTTGTTTGTATTTCAAAAGACTTTTCGTTTATAAACTGCATGAATCCATCAATATTTTCTTCTTTTAGGGGTATCATATTTTTTATTTTATCTTTCTGGATTTTATAGTCTATCTTTTCAAGTGACTTTGTTATTTTGTCTATTAACATAAGGTTTGACTTTGTAATTGCATCCTTTTCTGTCTCTATTGCTATAGCTATCCCACCTGACTGACCAAATATTTTTGATATGTCTTGATCATATACTTTTACAGGGTTGTCAGAGGGTAACATGGTTGTCACATCATTATCTATATTTGTTTTTTTTACTGTTAGATAGTCAAAAAACAGCGTTACTATTATAAATAGCATAACTATTGCAAGTGGGTGTCTTACAATTTTTGCCTCTAACTCCAAAAGACTCTTTTTCATCAAAACCTCCAATCTGTAATTTATATTATAAAATTAAACCAATCAGTATAAAAATATACTAAAAAAATTTTAAATGTTAAATTTTTTTTAAGAAATTAAGACATGATTTTTAAATTAGTGGAACTTTAAAAAATAAAAAATAGTTTGTAAGAATTAAACTTTAAAAAATTTATGATAAAAAACTTAGTTTTTTAAAAAGTGTTGTATTTTTTGTAGTCTTTTGTAAAAATATAGATACATTTAAATGTAAAGCACTTTATATCTTTTTCTATTTTGAGCTTAAAAATAAAAAAGCAAAAAAACTAAAATTACAGTTTTTCTCATAAAAACCAAACCCCCGAATCTATATTTCTTAAGTCATTTTACAGTTTCTAAAAATGGAAAGAATAATATCAATTATTAAAAATATTTTTTAAGAGTTTACAAATTTAGATTTTTATAAATTTTATAGTGATTTATCATTTTAATTTTCTTATTATGTAAGGCATAAACTCTTTGTATATTAGCTTTGCTGTTTCTTTTATTGTTGTTCTTGGCTGAATTGTTGATTCTAGTATATGCAAATAACCACTTCCCACCATGCTTATAACCAAGTGCTCTTTTTCTTTATCGCTCATATTAAATCCATTAAATATCTGTTTTAGTATTGTTATGAGTTCATTTAAACTTTCTCTTACAATATTTATTATCTGATTCTCTATTCCTGTACTACCATAGAATATAAAGTGTATTATATAAGGTTCTGAGTTTATATAAGAAAGTGTTTTGTATATAAAATACTTTATTTTTCTTAGTCTGTCTTTTTTTTGAAGACTTGATATGTTTTCAACGTATGACTTTATCTTGCTTAATAGTTTTTCCTTTGAGTGATTAAGTGTTTCTATAAACAGTTTTTCCTTATTTTCAAAGTATTGATAAAAAGTCGCCTTTGATATTAAAGCCTTGTCAACTATCTGATCTATAGTAGTATTTCTGTACCCTTGTTCTTTAAATAATAACTTTGATATGTTAATAATATTTTCTCTTATTCTTATTATCTTAAGTTCTTTCTTTGTCTTTTTCATACTTTACCTGTTTTTTTCTTTTATTAAACTTAATAGTTTAAATTTAAAACAATTTAATATTTTTTAAAAAAATATTGATTTAATTTGAATTGTTTTTTTATTATTTTATACACAAATAAAATGTAAAGGGTTTTTTATGGGTGAAACATTGAAAAGAGTTCTTATGACTTTTTTATTCTTACCTATTTTATATCTTTCTTTTTTAGATAAGTCAAATATTATTTTTTCTGTTCTTGTGTTTTTTATTTCTCTCTTAGGTTTTTTAGAGCTTTATTTTATTTTTAAAAAGAAAGGTTATTTTATAAACCTATGGGTTGGTATACCTTCTATATTTTTAATAGATTACTTAGTATACATAGACAAGACTAATTATCTTTTTATTGTTTTATTAGTTTTTTTTATAATTGAAGTTTTTTTCAGTATCTTTGGTAAAGACTTTTTAAAGTCAATTTTAAGATTGTCTTTAGGTATTTTCTCAATATTTTATATTGGCATAATGCCTGCTTCTCTTATAGTTATTAAGAAGACATCATATACACTTCTTTTAACAATAATCTCTTTTACCTGGTTCTGTGACATTGGAGCATATTTTATAGGTAAGTATTTTGGAAAAAACAAGTTAGGACTTCCTATAAGTCCTCATAAAACTATTGAGGGTTTTATAGGTGGTGTTGTAGTTTCAGTTATTTTTGGTATAATTACAAGTTATTTACTTCATGTTGAATTATCCTTTTATCTATTTTTCTTGCCTTTCCTTACTATAATAGGAGACCTTTTTGAGAGTCTTATAAAAAGAGGTTTTGAAACTAAAGACTCAAGTCATTTAATACCAGGGCATGGTGGAATACTTGATGTTTTTGACTCTTTAATATTTACTGGTTCTATTATTTTTATAATAAATACAATTGGGGTATAGTTTATATGGAAAAAAACATTGCAGTTATTACTGTTGTTGGACAAGATAAAAAAGGAGTTATTGCGAAGATAACAAACTTTTTATTTAAAAATGGTGTAAATATTGAAGATATTGACCAGAAGGTAATAAGAAATCTTTTCCAGATGCTTATGAAGGTTGATATTTCAGAACTTTTGATAAGCAAGGATGAACTTAAAGAAGGGCTTTTTGAGATCGGAAAAGAACTTAAAATGGATATAAAAATAGAGTTTTCATCCAAAAAAGAAAAACCTTCAGTATTGATAATGGTTACAAAAGAAGAACACTGTCTGGAAGCTATATTGTCAGAGACTAAAAATACTCTTAATATAAATATACCTCTTATCATAGGTAGTTCTAATGACCTAAAGTATATTGCAGATAGAGAGAATATACCTTTTTATGTTTTTGATAATATAGACAGGCAAAAGAATGAGAGTGCAATGCTTGAGTTTTTAAAAAACTTTGACATTGACCTTATTGTACTTGCAAGATACATGAGAATACTTTCACCAGACTTTGTATGGAGATATGAGCACAGGATAATTAATGTCCATCCATCGTTATTGCCATCATTTCCTGGTTCTCAGGCATATAGGCAGGCATATGAAAAGGGGGTAAGATATATTGGAGCAACTGCACACTTTGTCACTATGGATCTTGATCAGGGGCCGATAATAGAGCAGGTTGCTTTCAGGGTTAATCCAAGAATGAGTTTAGAGCAGATAAAGAAGATCGGAAAAGAGGCTGAGAAAAAAGTACTAGTAAGAGCAATAAAAATGTATTTTCAAGATAACCTTGTTGTTTATTGGAATAAAGTCTTTTTTAAGGAATAAGTTTTATCTTAAAATTTTTTGTTATTTTTTCGTTTTATGTTATTATTATGTAAGTAGGGCTAATAGATTATTTTTAGAGGGTAGGGTCATGATAAAATATATTATAAAGTTTATTTATTTAATTTTTATTTTAACTTCATGTTCTCTTCATAAAGATGTCACACTTTATATAAATGTAAATACGGGGTCTTCAGTGGCTAATCAAAGGCATGTTTATATAAGGGTCTTTGATTCTAATTATAATCTTGTTGGAAGAAATGCTAATACCTCTAATGGTTATGCTATAATATCAAGTGGGGCACAGTCAGTAAATGTTTTGATCGTTGAGCCTGATAGTAATTATGGGCCTAGCTCTAATATTCAGTCATTTAAAGAGGGAGATTATGTTGTTCATGTTGCTATTAATGATGATGGAGATCTTTCAGGATCTAAAGCACGGTTTGAGCTTGGAGAAAAAGTTGCTTTAAAGTCTTTTAGGATTTCGTCTAATTTTCTTGGGAATAGTTTTACTTTAGACATTTTGCCATCTGACTTAAAAGCATCAGTAATAGATACAGTCAATCTTTCTTCTACTGATAACTTAGGTAGTAAGGATGCTTATTGCTTCTGGCTTCCTTCAAAAGTTTTTCCACTATCAGGCTATTTTGCTCCATATCAATATTTATCTACAACATTTGGAAGTTTTAGTGGTACTACAGGAAGTGTGGGTTCTCTATATTCAACATGGTTTGGTCTTGTCCCAAGTAATCAATATTCTCTTTATTGTTTTGTTGATTACGATGGTAATGGTTTTATAACATATAATGTTGACTATGAAGGTGGTACTACTGTGTCAGTTGGTAGTGGGCCTCACTCTTTAACCTTAAAAAAGGTTGTTCATTAAAATATTTTAAGATAAATAATATTATGGTTTTGGGTTTAAAAATTAAAATGTGCAAATATTTTATTTAACTAAAAAACTAAAAAAGTGTTTTATAAAATTTTAAAATAAAATTTTAGGTGATTATTTAATATTGGCCTTTTCAATTAAAACTAACTTTTTGTAAGAAGATTATAAGCCCTACTAAAAAAAGGATTACTACTTGATATAGGCCATTTTGGTCAAATCTAATTTTTTTAGAGAAAATTATAAATAATATTTATTTTAAAAATACTAGATTATCTTACTGATTCTAATCTCAATACTTTGATGCTTAAGTAACTTAATATAATCTTTCTTAAAAATGTAGCAATTTAAACAATTACCTAAAAAACTGGATTATCTTATTGATTTCAATTTTAGTCTTTTAAAAAGTTAAGTAGTTTAATATAATTTTCCTAAAGTTGGGTCAGTTTAAACAATAACCTTTTATTTTTTAAAAGAACTTATATTTTTTATAGTCTTTGTATAGATATAAAGATTTGAAGTTGGACTTTAATTTATAGAATTATTTTATAAACTCCAATATCTGCTTGTCTATTTCCATTTCTTTTATCGATTTTACTGAATATAAAAACTCTTTTATAGTCTTATTTTCTGAGTATTTTAACTCATATGGTTCACCCTCATATTTTATGGTTTTGTCCATAAGTAGGCCGACTCTATCCACAATGTTAAATAGTATATCATCATCGTTAGATACCATTAGTATTGTTTTTTTAGCATCTTTATATTCTTCTATGATTTCTATAATATAATTTTTAATATGTCTATCTATTAGAGCCGTTGGTTCATCTAATATTAAAACATCAGGGTCATTTATTACTGCCCTTGCAAAAGCACCTAACTTTCTTTCTCCTATTGAAAGATAAGGGGGAGTTACATCTTTTTTATCTATTAGTTCAAACTTTTCTAAAAATTGTTCAACTTTTTCTTTTATCTCTTTATCTTTACTTCTTTCTGGGTTGTGATACTTTAAAACAATTTCTAAGTTTTCATAAAGGGTTAAATTGCTTATCAATGCCGAGTTTTGAAAAAGAAATCCTATCCTTTCCATCAGTTTTATTCTTTTTTGCCTTCTAAGATTATATACATTCTCATTGTTAAAGTAAACAGTACCAGAAGTTGGTTCTAATAACCCACATGCTATGTTTAATATTAAGGACTTACCACTACCATTTTTACCTAAAATACAGTATGCCTCTTCTTTTAGTAGTGATATGTTTATATTATGAATTATATTTTCAAATTGGACATTTTCTAATTTTAACAATTTTGCTCCTCATTTGAATTGATTTTTATGTGATATTTGAACATATAAAAACCACCTATAAAAAATCCTGGCATTAAAGTTATTAAATGAAAAATAAGTGTTATTGAAATTGCTAAAGTTGTCTCTAGATTTAAAAGTGAACCAAAACCTTGTTTTCCTGCTATTTCAAACATACCAATATCACCAGGACCACTAGGTATGATTATTCCAATATTTATTATAAGCATTGGTATGATTGAATGAAAGAATATATTATCTATGTTTATATAAAATGCTTTTAGTACAAAAACTATAGATAAGTTTTCTAGCAACCATATTAAAATAGACATAGAAAGACTATAAGCGAAATTTTTTGGATTTCTAAATATATGAAGTCCATGATAAAACTTGTTGATTATGTTATTAAACTTGTTTTCTATAGCGTTTTCTATAATATAAAGATATTTTTCTTTTTCTTTTAATTTTGGTTTTAATATGTGCAATATATAAAATATAAAAAAGAACACAAATATTATAATAATTATTATCTGAGCAGTTTTTAATAAAAATGAGTTTTCTATTTTTATGAAAGTAGTTGTTATTAAGAATATTATGACAAGGGAGAAACCATCGATTATTTTTTCTGCTATTATTGTTCCTAGTAAGTATGATATGTTTATTTTTGTTTTTGAGTTTAAGAAATATGCCCTTATCAATTCTCCTATTCTAAATGGTATTATATTATGTACAAAATATCCTATCATCATAGATTCATAAACTAGTTTGTAATTTATCTGATGTCCTATTATACTGTGCCACCTTATGCTTCTTAATACAAAGACTAATATCATCATAATTAATGATAAAAAAAAGTAGATAATATTTGTGTTTGATATTGTTTTTATGACAGAGTTTATATTTACTTCTTTTAGGGTTAGTATTACAAGTGTTATACTAAATATTAAACCTATTATTTTTAACTTCTTTTTGTTTTGTTTTTTTATCAAAAAACTATTCCCTATTTTTTTATTAAAAATTTAAATAAAATTAATTTTAAAATTCTAATATCATCTTTATATTTTTATAATAACAAAAATTATTTTTTGGAGATTTAAAATAGAAGGTTTTAATCTGAACTTTGTTTTACCTAGGAAAGAAGAGAAGATTATTTATAACTTTTTAAACTCAAACGAATCATTTTGTGCTATTATTCAAGGTGATTCTGGATCGGGAAAAACTACACTTGTAAATAGAATTGTAAACACTATTAATATAAAAACTTTTAGTTATAAAATGAGCCCAGCATTAAAAAATATACCTTTTTCTCCATTTATATCATTAATCAACACTTTTTCTGATTTTAAAATAGATTATTTCTATGTCTCAAAAGATGATAACAGTTTAGAGACCAATAAAAAGATGTTTTTTGATAATATAAAAACATTTATTATCAATAGACTTGAAAGAGAAAAATTTCTATTTATAATTGAGGACTTTCAGTATATTGATTCTGATAGTCTTGAACTTTTATTTTTCTTATTTAATTCCAAAGAATTATTAAAAAACAGGTTTATGGTAATACTTACATCTGACTATAGTATTAAATATGACTCTATTTATATTAAAGAGATATTAAAGCTTGATATTTTCTATAACATAGAACTTGAGAATTTAACAATTGATGAGAGTATTGCTCTTATTAATGGTATATTGAATGTAGAAAGTAAAATTGATGATAAGTTTTATGAAAAAATATTTTTATACTCAAATGGCAACCCTCTTTTTATAAAAAGGCTTTTAATTACTCTTATAAATAATAAAGTAATAGAAAAGGGTAAAGACCTTAAAATAAACTTTGATAAGTTTTATAGTTTTGATTTTCCAAATGACATTTATGAACTTATAATAAATAAAGTTAATACACTTGATGTTAATACAAAGAAGTTTTTACAGATTGCCTCTGTTTTTACACCCACAACTTCATTTGATCTTAATATTTTAAAAGAAGTATTTAATACTTTATATCCTATAGACTATGACTCTGCTATAGATAATTCAATAAGAATAGGTTTTTTGGAAAGATATGCTGATACTTTAAATTTCCCCCACTTGAAAATAAAAGAAGTATTTTATCACAGTATAGATGATAAGGAGAGGGTTTTTTTTCATAAAATAATAGCTGAATTTCTTGAAAAAAGGAATGAAAATATATTTAACATATGTTATCATTATAACAATTCAGATGATGATAATAAAAAACTTGAGTATAATAAAAAGTGTTATGAAGTTTCTATAAAAAACTTTTCACTTTTTAATGCTTCTTATTTTCTATCTAAAATTATTGAAATAAAGATTAACCTTAAAATAATTGATGATATTTTCTTTAAAGACATAATTGATTTTGCAAAGTTAAGTTATACAGCTGGAAAATTGAAAGAGGCAATAGATTATCTTAATACTGCTATTGACTATAGTTTAGACCCTGTTACTCAGATTAATCTATTTATTGAAAAGGCAAATTGTTTTTATTTCTTAAATGAAATGAGCTCTGCTATATCATTTTATAATAGAGCTTTTGAGATAGCAGATAAAAATAATTTTAAAATAGACACTGCTTATCCTTATGCTGTAATGGGTTCTTTTTATTACTTTACATATCAATTGGATAAAGCCTATTTTTTTTTAAACAATGCAATAAAGTTTATTGATACTGCAAACCTTGAAACAAAGATAAGAATTTATGGTATAAAATTGGCTGCGACTCTGTTGATTGGTAAGTTTGAAGAGTCTATGGAGTCACTTAAAATACTTGAAGAGTTTTTAAACTATGTTTCTAATCCTGTATTGCTCTCACTTATATATCATTATGCTTCAGTTTATTATGTTTTTACAAGGAAAGATGTTGATAAAGGTATAAATTATAGCATAACTGCCGAAAAAATTGCAAGAGAAGTTGATAATGACCTTATAATTTATGCTTCTTATGCACCACGTGCTATTGGTTATTTTTATAAGGGAGAATATGCGAATTCCCTTGACTCTATTGAAAAAGGATTACTCTTATCAAAAAAATATAATATTTATATTGGACTCTATATTTTTTATTCCTACAAGATAAACTCTTTGCTTTATGAAGGTAGGTTTAAAGAAGCCTATGATGTTTCAAATATGATTGACCCTAATCTTATACCTGAAAACTTATGTAAAATATTTTTTCTAAGAGCTAGATCTGTATATTTTTATGTAAACTCTGACTATGATTCTGCATTGAATAATTTGAATACTGCTATAGATATTGCTAAAAATAATTCAATAAATACTTTTCTTAATGCTCTTATTGTATGTAAAAACTTTATTCTTAATAATATTGGAAGGCCTATAGAAGAAAAAGTAGAGTATAGCAAAGATTATTTAGTATTTATAAAAGAGGCTGAATTACTTAATGATATAATATCAAAGAATGTTACTACCTATAAAACAAGCCCTAAGCCATTACTTGACTCTAAAGAAGTTTTTAGTCTGCTAGCATCTATAAACAATATATATAAGTTTAGTTTGACTACACCAGATATTTTATCTATACTTGACAAAATACTAGGTATTGGTGGTTGCTTATATGTTGGGCTTCATATAAAAGATAAGGATTATGAAAGATATAAGACTAATCTAGGAATTGGTCTTAGTGGTTTACCTAATTCTATATTATTGAGAGTTAACAATTCAAAAAATTATTTAAAGATAAACATAATACTTAAAAATGGGGTTAAGCTGACCAACAATATATTTTTTTCCTATTCTTTATAAAAATAAGAATATTGGTTTTTTATGGGTTGTTTTTGACTCTGAGAGAGACAATGATTATCTTGAGAAATTCTCTATACTTGTTGATTCTTTAGTATTTTTAGGTATTAATTTTTCTCTTAAGGTTGAGACAAAGACAGATGTGTTTGAGAAGTATAGTATTACTGATAGGGAAAAAGAGATAATAGAACTTGTTTTAAATGGTCTTAAAAATAAGGAAATTGCTAAAAGGCTACATATATCTGAAATGACAGTGAAGATACATTTACACAATATTTTTGACAAAATGGGTATAAGAAACAGGGTCGAACTTGTTAAGGTATTTAGAGAATAGGACTTTTTGTTCTTTAAAAATTTAATTTTTAAAATTTTATTTTTAAATTTTATTTTATATTTAGTATTTTAAATTATTATTTGAGGACTGATATGAAAAAGTTTTGTTTTTTATTTCTTTTAATTTTTCCAGTATTTCTATTTTCAGAAGGTATTTTAAAGATATCTAACTTTCTTTCAAAAATAGATGACTTTAATAAGAACAAGTCTATGAAGGGTTATATTTCTTTAAGTATCGATTCTAATACTAAAAAAGGTTATTTTATATATCAATACCCAGATAAATTAAAGATTTTTTTCGGTCCAGAAGTTGTTAGAGAAGAAGACAAAGATTCTTATTCTTTTGTTGTTACTAATGGTGAGGTTATATGGATATATCTTCCTCAGTATATGGTTCTTATAGAGCAGGTTATTCCAGAGTATTTTAAAAGAGTCGGGTTTATTCAAGGTGACATAAAAAAGTTAATACTGAGTTATAAAATTGTTGACTTAAAATATAGTGAGGATAATAAGTTTTATATAATTTCTGCTGAAAAGCCGAAAAATAATATACCATTTTATAAAGTTGTTTTTAATGTTTCTCCCGATGGATTTGTTTTTAAGACATTATACTATATTCAAAAAGAGAATAGAATAATAACAATATCTATTGAGAAGTATGGGATAAAAGAATATGAACCTAATCCTAATGACTTTGTTGTCAAACCTTCAGGTGATATGCAGGTATTAAGAAATGTACTTTTTTCTTATAAAAAGTAGTTTAATGGAGTAATCTATGGAAGATTTTAAAACTATAGGAGAGATTTTAAGGTTAAAAAGGGAAGAAAAAAATTATTCTATCTCAGAAGTAGCTAAACTTACTAACATACCTGAAAAGCATATAGTTGCACTTGAGTCTAATGACTTTGAAAAACTTCCAGCAAGGGTTCATGTCACTGGATTTATAAGACTTTATGCCAATTTTCTTGGATTAGAGGAGAGTTATATACTTGAGGTTTTGGATAGACAGTTAAAGATGGAAGAGAAACCACCTATAGAAGAATTGGCATCTATTGTAAAAGAAGACTTTAATGGTTCTCTAAGGAAAAATTATTTTATAATAGGTTTTGGATTATTAATCTTAGTTATTGTTGGAATTATTTTTATTTTACAAGATAGAAGTTCTGTAAGTTCTAATTATTCTTATGAGCATAAGGCAAATATAGTTGAAGATAAGAACAACATTGTCCTTAAAAAAGGAGAAGTTTCAAGTATAAAGATTAAAAATAATATTGTTAAAATTAAATTAAATGAGATTTCAGAAAATATAATCAGCATA
>Ga0308395_1001308_pt1 | contig 16502 bp, 7 predicted proteins | sample Hotspr20SampleP4_FD_202097 | JGI IMG/M metagenome (GOLD analysis project Ga0308395, IMG submission 202097) | Hot spring phototrophic mat microbial communities from Mushroom Spring, Yellowstone National Park, Wyoming, United States - 20050930_P4 ...
ACCCAACCTAGCTCCTCACCCTGAACGGTTTCCACGATGACCGGATCACCGACCTTCAGATCGGTTATCTCACCAGGACTAAAGTAATACATTTTGGTACACTGCTTGAAACGAACACCCACCACTTCAGGCATCGCTCTTCTGTTTTTTCATCCCTCCGTTCTTGGCCAGCCAAGCAACAATACCTCAATCGCCAATCGCGTGTTGACATTCTGCTCAAGGCACTGCATCACAAATTCAACCTGCTCCACCATACGGCGTGCTTGATCCAGTGTAATGTACCGTGCCTGCTCTTGCAAACGTTCTACCTGATCAACATTGCATAACGGAACTTGTGCCCCAGCTTTGAGCAACAAGATGTCATGCCACCAGTTACTCCACAGCATCAGCGTCTCTTCCAGAAGCTTGGGACTGCGGCTGAGCGCAGTAGCGTATCCCAGACGTTGCACGCGACTCTGGCTCATCAGGCTGGAGATCTGCTCCAGAACTTCCGCACGCCGTTCCATGACCTCGCGATCCTGCAACGCATTCACTGCCCAACCGATACGTCCTCCGCATAGGTGTGCCAACAGTTCGGCCGTGGGAGGCTCGGCACCCCACTGAGAGATCAACGCTTGCTGCACCTGATCGATTGCGAGAGGTCGCAGCCACAGAATCTGGCAGCGCGAGACGATGGTGGGCAGCAGCTGGTCAATGCGTGTCGCCGTCAACAGCAACACAACATAGCTGGGCGGTTCTTCCAAGGTTTTGAGCAAGGCGTTGGCCGCTTCAAGGGTCGCTCGCTCGAATTCCGTGAGAATTGCCACCCGCCATTGCCCTTCATAAGGCAATAGGGCAAGTTCGCGTTGTAGTTCGCGCACCTGCTCGATTTTGATGGGCTCCCCCGGAGTGTCCAGGATACGCACATCAGGATGATTGCCTGTCATAACCCGGCGGCAGGACGAACACACTCCACACGGCATAGGGTCGGGCGCGGCACATTGGAGCGCCTGCGCGAACACGCGTGCCAACGTCGTCTTACCAACGTTGGGTGGTCCCACGAGAAGCGTCGCATGGGACAGGCGACCCGTTTGCCATCCGTTCAGCAATAATTGAAGTGCCCAGTCGTGACCGATCAAAACGCTCATCCGCGTTACCTGCATCATCAAACCAGGGACTTGGCCTTATCCTCCCTCACCGGTGCCCACCAAATAGACAGCGCGCCATGGGCGATAGCGACTCACAAATTCATCCTGATGGATAACCGTTCCATCCTGGGTGACGATACGTCTTACCGTGACCTTAGCACCCTCTCTGGGCCATTCGACCTGTTTCACCGTGCCCTTTGGCAAACTGGGCTCTTGGCGATATTCGGGGGCCCCCGGGCTGCTCACTTCTTCCACCAAAGGGCCTTCCACGGCGACCTGGCGCCGGGTGGGAGTTCCGTAAAAACGGAAGGTCAGGGTGCCGGCTTCTTGATCAACATAGCTCTGGATAAGGAGAAAGTGTTCGGTATCGTTGCGAAACTTGAAATCTATGTTGGGGGCATATATGGTGGCGTCTAGGCCAGGGCCAAACTCTATTTCATACCAGCTGACGCGGTAGCCATGGGCCCAACGCTCGACGATCTCGAAGCCCCCGAAGAAAGCCGCACGGAAAAGGGTGGTGGATACCTGGCAGATGCCGCCACCGATACCCACTGCGGTGCGATCTCCCCAAATGATCAGCGAGCTTTCGTACCCCTCCGCTGCTGTGATCGGCCCCAGGTGTTCGTTGAACGAAAAAAGAGCACCTGGCGGCACCACAATACCGTGAAACTTGTTCGCTGCCACCCGGATGTTACGGACCCGAGCTTCCGACGAGCCCTTGAAGGTCGTAGTCGCCTCAGCCACGATATCTGCAAAGTGCATCGCGTTCACTGCATCCGAATGCACCACCGGAGGTATCACGCGCACCGGCAGCTCAAGATGATGGACCGGTCGCTGGATCAACCCGGCGATAAGCGCCAGCGACTGTTCAACATCCAGCTGATAGCCTTCCTGACTTGGCTGCAACACAGATACACCACCGTTCTGGAGATCGATCTGGAAGCGCGCATTCACAGGGGCGCGATCCACTTCGCGGGCGAAGTCGTTCAGATAGGATTTCCATTTGTCCAGATCAAAGGCGACCACGACACGTCCCGCGCCATCCTGATCTGCTTCCTCCTGGATGATCAACATAGACAGCAGCTCATCAGGAGGGATGACACGTTCAACTCGGCGCTCCGGCAACGCAACACTGAGCACCAATGGCGCACTCAAGAGGCCGTGCACAATCTGATAAGCGGGCTCAATCTCAACGATGGCTGGCGGTGTTTCGCGTACCACCAGATCCACCGGCGCCAGGTCGCGTGCAAGCGCGCGTTGATGCACTAGGGAACGCGTCGCATCGATATCTACCGAGAGGCCACTCTGTGCTGGCAAGATCAACACGGTCAAATCCGGTTGTATAATGAGCTCTGCATCGCGCGCCGGGCGATTGACCTGACGGGCGACCTCGGCAAGCAGCGCATTCGCTGGCCCGCTGTCGTAGCGTATCACCGGATTTATCTCAGCCCCGAAGAACAATGCACCTAATTGGTCCAGGATGTTGCCTACCAAGTCGCCCTGACGGCCAAATGCGTAGGCATCTGTGACCGCTCGGGGGATGTCCAGGACAGCCCCCACTTGGCGCAGCGAAACCACCCACGTCTGCCCATTGTGACGAAGCACCACCGGGAAACTCAAGTAGCTGTCACTGCGCGTCGTCAAAGCAGCAAGTGCCTGGGATCGCGTCATACCACCCAGCTCGACCCCCATCGCACGGACGCCGATAAAAATGCGCTCCAAAAAAACGATCTGGTACAACACAATGGCCAGGAAGAGTGCCACCAACAAGCTGGATAGAACTATTAGCGCCGCCGCAAACATGTGACGCAGCGCAAAAGCAGTCCGAAGGTGACGCGGTGTGAGCAACCGCGTTGGATAGGATATCCCAACCATGTGTTGCCGTACTTTGTTCATCGCCTATCCCCTCACAAGAGGATTGTAGTGCAGAGACATTTCTGCGACAAGGTGACGCGGATGAAAAAGGTGATCGTCCACTATTCTGAATCACTACAGACCTTTTTGAGATTCAAAGTGGTGTGCATCGAGGCATTGACTCATGACACCCGTTGAATTATCCTTGTTTCGTAAAGAAAGTAACTCGGCCATGCGATTCTAGGATGGGGCGCTCCAGTGCTTTCTCAAACGGATGCAATGTTCCAACAAGTATTGAGTACAACGGCATTTGCCAACCCCCAAGCGGCACGTCATGCTCTGGAACGCATTTTACTGATGTGCCACGACTATAAGGTGGCGTGGCACGCACTCTTGCACCTCAGTAATGCCCTTTCCTCCTCTGCGGATCCGGACCGAGCGCTGGTCAATTTAGAACGTTTCATCGCGGCGGCGACTGAACAGCGGGTGCTTTGGAAAGCTCTGGCCGCCTCACCTCGCCCGATGGAAATGTTGACAACTCTGTTCGCAGGCAGCCAGTTCCTCACCGAGATCCTGCTGCGTCACCCGGAATATTTTTGGCAGCTTATGGAACGTCGTTATCTGGCGCGTCCCAAGGATCGCGAGCAGATGGATCACGAGGTGCATGCCCTGCTCGGCGCGCAATCCACCATTGAAGCCCAATGGAATGCACTGCGCCGGTATCAGCGACGCGAGCTGTTGCGCATCGGAGCCAGTGATATGTTCGCCCTCTTGGATCTGCCCTCGGTCACCGGCCAGCTGTCTTACCTTGCCGACACTCTGATCCGCATCAGCCTGGAGCTGGCTGCGGAGCAAACCAGCACATCGCCAGATGGTTTTGCAGTGATCGGTCTGGGCAAATTGGGCGGGGAAGAGCTCAACTACAGCTCGGACATCGACCTGCTCTTTGTGACCGACCGCGATTCTTTTTCTTATCAGCGACTGGGCGAGTGTCTGATCGACATCCTTTCGCGTGTGACCGCAGACGGATTCCTCTATCGCGTGGATATGCGCTTACGCCCATGGGGACGGAGTGGTCTGTTGGTTCCCTCGCTGCGCGGATATGAAGAGTATATGCGGCACCATGCGCACGTCTGGGAGAAACAGGCTCTGCTCAAAGCCCGTTTCGTGGCAGGCGACGAAGAGGTCGGCACCAAGTTTCTGTGCCAGGCCGAAAAGATCTTGCTCGAGTTCGGGAGCTCGTGCGATCCCTGCATGGACATCCACACGATGAAACAGCGCACCGAAGCATTTCTGCGCTCCCAAAACCGTGTGTGGGGCGAGGTTAAGCTAGGGGTAGGTTCGATCCGGGATGTTGAGTTCGTGACCCAGTATCTTCAATTGATCCATGGCCCAAGGCAACCTCATCTGTACTTCCCCAACACTTTGGAAGCATTGCGCCGTCTCGCAACGGCGGGGCTGCTGTCCACGGAAGACTATTGCATGCTCCTGGAAGGATACACCTTTCTGCGCACGATCGAACACTACCTCCAGATTATGGAGTATCGCCAGACTTCCACATTGCCTCGTGATACAAAAGCGCTGCAATATCTCGCCAGGCGGCTGGGCTTTACCGGAGAACGGGCGGATGAACAGCTGTTGCTGCGCTATGAGCAACACAGCACTGCCATCCGTCGCGTTTATCAGCGTTTTTTGGAAGGGGAACATATGACTGCATTGCAACCATCTTGTACGGCTGGATCGGCCGATGATGTAGACCGCCACGTGGCGCGCATGGACGCCTCCTATACGAGTATCTTCAGTCAAGCAGAGATCGCACGCCACGTCGCTTTGGCGGAAATGCTGAGTGATGAAAACCTGGTCGAGATCGACGCGCAGCCTCTGGAACAGGGACGTTGGCGCGTCACGATCGTGGCATATGACTACCCCGGTGAGCTATCGCTGATCTGCGGTCTTCTGTTTGTCTATGGGTTCAGCATTCTGGATGGCTATGTCTTCACCTACGAGCCTCTGCCGGATGAGCATCAGGCAGAGAAGGCACCCCCGTCCGAAGAGCGCTTCGATGGCCCTAAGAAGATAGTGGACGTGTTCACCGTGGAGCCGGTGCGCGGCGACGGCCGACCCGAGTTATGGCACAGCTACCGAGATGACCTCGCAGCGTTACTCCGCATGATGCAATCCGGTGAACGCCGCAAGGCGCGTGGTGAGCTGGCGAAGCGCGTCGCGGCAGTGATGCGCGACACGGACATGGCAGTTCCGACGTTATATCCGGTGGACATCGAAATCGATAACGCGCGCTCAGCACGCTATACCGTTCTCACCATTGAGACATCCGACACACCGGGATTCCTCTACGAGTTCTCCAATGCGTTGGCACTCAATCGCATTTACATTGCCCGAGTCATCGTCTCCTCGGTCGGCAATCGTGTGCGCGATATATTGTATGTGACCGACGAGCATGGGCAGAAAATCACCGCACCTGAGAAGCAGCGTGAGCTGCGCGCGGCCACCGTGCTGATCAAACATTTCACCCATCTGCTGCCACGTTCGCCTGATCCAGAAACCGCTTTGCTCCACTTTCGCGAGTTCCTTGCTCAGCTGTTTACGCGTCCTGATTGGCCGGACGAACTAGCTTCGCTGGAACGCCACGACGTGTTGGACGCGTTGGCGCGGTTGTTGGGCGTGAGCGAGTTTCTGTGGGACGATTTCCTGCGAATGCAGCATGCCAACCTTTTCCCGGTGGTGCGCAATGTGGATGCCCTGGCCACGGCGCGTTCGCGCGCGCAACTGCGCGAGATGCTGCGTCGCGAGCTTGAGGCCGCTCCGGATTATGCCACGCGCTGTGAGGCGCTCAACGCTTTCAAAGATCGAGAGATGTTTCGCGTGGACATGCGCTACATCTTGGGGCATATCACCGAGTTCGGGCAGTTTTCTTCGGAGCTGAGCGATCTGACCGAAGAAGTGGTCGAAGCGGCTGTCCGACTGTGCGAAGACGAGCTGCGTGCCCGTTTCGGCGTGCCGCTCTGCGCGGACGGACAGCCAGCTCAGCTGTGCGTGTGTGCTTTGGGCAAGCTCGGAGGACGGGAATTGGGCTTTGCTTCGGATATTGAGCTGATGTTTATATTTCAAGGCAGCGGTCAGACATCCGGGCCACAATCCATCAGCACGGCGGAGTACTACGAACGACTGGTGCAGTTGTTTGTCACCACGATCCGGGCGCGTCGCGAGGGCACATTCCACATAGACTTGCAGCTGCGACCATATGGTAGGCATGGGAGTATGGCCGTGCCCTTAGAAGCATTTCGGCGCTATTTCGCACCCGATGGTGAGGCGTGGGCCTATGAACGACAGGCGTTGGTGAAGTTGCGCCCGCTCTTCGGTGACGCTGCCCTGGCCCAAGAGATCCTGGCATTGCGCGACGCATATGTATACCATAGCGAGTCGTTCGACGTGACAGCGATGCGTGCGATGCGCGAACGACAAATACGACATTTAGTGGCCGGAGGTACGTTGAATGCGAAGTTCAGCCCCGGTGGACTGGTCGATCTAGAATACCTGGTACAAGCGTTGCAAATCAAATACGGTGCAGACAATCCTGCTCTGCGCGAGACCAACACCGGCCGTGCCCTCACGACACTGGCAGAGGCGGGCATCCTCTCCACCGAGCAATATACACGTTTACGCGAAGCGCTTATCTTCCTGCGGCGGCTTATTAACGCGCTGCGCGTCGTGCGCGGCAATGCTCGCGACCTGAGCGTACCACCAGCCGATAGTGAAGAGTTTGCTTTTCTAGCCCGTCGGTTGGGCTATGGTGATAACTTGACGCAGCTGCATCAGGATTTGTTACAACATACCAGCAATGTCCAGGAACTGAGCCACCAATTGTTGGGTTCGCTGCAACTCAACCTGTAGCTTTCAGTGTATTAGTAGAAGGCATAGATATCAGGGATCTGGTTTGTCTATCTATCGGAATGTGTAGTTTTACATATATTTGACACGTGCCGTGCATCTCGATATATTAGCCTCCAAAACTTGGCATAGGCATCGTTACAGGCAGACAAATTGTTGTCCCTCGTCTCGCCGTTGAGACTCCCCAAAGGCGAATAGCTAAATATAAGCCCAAGTCTCTCCTAGTTGCTGATCTGAGAGACAACACGCTGAAACGGGAGCACACTCCCTAAACGTTACATATAAATTGCAGAAACAGCCGAAAGTGCACCAAAGTTTCAGCATAAGGAGATATCCAGGATGATCCAATGGCCGAAGTCCAACGATGTATTGGGTACCACCAATCGCGGTGACGCCACTGAGTCCGGTCTGTGTACTTTGTGTCGCTCGGATTGCAAAGGACGATGCGAGACATGGCTGGCTAGCTTGCGCGGTCGCAACCTGCTCTATCCGCGCAGCTTTGGGCATGTCACGGCAGGCAGTCGTAATCTCACCCATGTGGGAGTCAACTACAATGCCCTGCGCATCCAGGGTTATAACTATGGCGCCGTAGGGCTACCCCCAGGCCTTTCTAACTCGCCAGATGACTGTATCTTCCCCAATGTGCGCCTCGAAACAGAATTTGGGCAGCAGGTCAAAACCAAATGTCGTCTCCCCTTGATGACCGGCGCGCTGGGTTCCACTTTCGTTGCAGCCAAGTATTGGGATCCACTGGCCATTGGCGCAGCACTGGTAGGCATTCCCATAGTTGTGGGCGAAAATGTTGTAGGTGTTGACCAACAAGCTGAGATCAAGGACGGTCGTGTGGTCAAATCGCCCGAGCTGGATCGTCGCGTGCAAACCTACCTGCGCTACTTCGACGGTTATGGTGCCATCCTCGTGCAAATAAACGTGGAAGACACACGCAACGGGGTGGCGGAATATGTTATCGAGCGCTATGGGGATCAAGCCGTCATCGAGTTAAAGTGGGGACAAGGCGCTAAAGACATCGGCGGCGAAATTCAGGTCACGAATATTGAGTATGCTCGTTTCCTCAAACAGCGTGGCTATTTGGTTGATCCCGATCCGGACAGGCCGGAAGTGCAGGAGGCATTCCGTTATGGCGCTATTCGTTCCTTTGCGCGGCACAGCCGACTGGGTTACACCGACTTGAGCAATGCCGGCGCGGTGCGAGAAGCTTTTATGGAGCAAGTCGCTTATCTGCGCCGGTTGGGATATCAACGGATCACTCTCAAAACCGGCTCGTACGGCATGGAAGCGCTCGCTATGGCTATCAAGTTCGCAACAGAAGCACAACTGGACTTGCTCACGATAGACGGCTCCGGTGGCGGCACAGGTATGAGCCCCTGGAACATGATGGAGCACTGGGGTGTGCCCTCGATCTTCTTGCACGCCAAGGCATATGAGTATGCCGCCATCCTGGCAAGCAAGGGACATCGCGTGGTGGATCTCGCATTCGCGGGTGGCCTGGCACGCGAAGATCACATCTTCAAGGCGCTCGCCCTCGGTTCACCTTATGTAAAGCTCGTCTGTATGGGGCGTGCCTTAATGATCCCGGCCTTCCTGGGATCTAATATAGAGGGAGCGCTCAACCCTGATGCACGGGAACGAGTCCACGGCAACTGGGATACGATGCCACCCAATATGGTCGAGTTTGGCACACGACCCGAGGAAATTTTTGCCGGCTATTACGACGTGCGCGCTAAAGTGGGCGCCGATGAGATGAAAAACATCCCTTACGGCGCGATTGCGCTATGGACACTAGCCGACAAGCTGGCAGCCGGTCTACAACAGCTGCTGGCCGGGGTCAGGAAATTCTCCGTTTCGGAGATCTCACGCCAGGACATCTTTTCGGCCAACCGCGAGACCGAGCGGGAGACAGGCATCCCCTTTATGACCGACGTACAGGATGAGGCTGCGCGCGCTATTCTGAACATGTAACAACTTGTGACGGGCTGTGCTCTCGCTTCCAGAGAGGCTGTATATCCGAGCAAAAGTGCGTGGCAGAGGAATGGATGTCGAGAGGTTTGGAGGATGGGATGGAGATGTCGAGTGAATGGTCATGGCATGATGGGTTCCGTATACCACGTTTCGAACATGCGGCATGCGGAATAGGGTTTGTCGTCAACGTCAAGGGAGAGAAGTCCAACGCTGTCGTGCGCCAGGCGCTCACTGTGTTGCGTAATCTGGCTCATCGTGGAGCCACCGGAGCCGATCCCAACACCGGCGATGGTGCTGGGATTATGCTACAAATCCCCCATGCTTTTTTCAAGAAAGCCTGTTGGGAAATCGGGATCGATTTGCCACCACCCGGCCAGTACGGAGTAGGAATGCTTTTCCTGTCCCCTACAGACAAGGCGCGTAGTGAGCGCATCTGCGAGCAATGTTTGGAACAAATCGTCCAAGAGGAAGGCCAACGTGTGCTCGGATGGCGCACCGTCCCAACAGATGCCACTTGCCTGGGCGAAACAGCCCGCGCTTCTAAGCCTTTTGTGCGGCAGATTTTCATCGGCCGCGATCCTCGTATCGAAGATGACCTGGCCTTCGAGCGCAAGCTGTATGTCATTCGTCGCCGCATTGAGAACGAAATCCGGATGCGCCGTATGCGCGATCTGGCCAGCCGTCCCGGTCAGCTGCCCTTCGGCTCGTTCTTCTATGTGAGCAGCTTGTCACACCGCACGATCGTCTACAAGGGAATGCTCACAGCGAACCAACTTGAGTTATTTTATCCCGATCTCTCTCATCCAGCGGTCGAATCGGCCTTAGCACTGGTGCATTCACGTTTCAGCACCAACACCTTTCCGAGCTGGGACCGTGCCCATCCCTATCGGATGATCATCCACAATGGCGAGATCAACACTTTGCGCGGCAATCTGAACTGGTTTCACGCCGGTCAGGCAATGTTCAAATCCTCCCTGTTCGGCGAAGACTTGCACAAAGTGCTGCCTGTTATCAACCCAGAAGGGAGTGACTCGGCCATTCTTGATAATGTACTTGAGTTCCTGGTGCTGAGCGGGCGTTCGCTGCCACACGCAATTATGATGCTCATACCAGAGCCGTGGTCGCACCACGAGAGTATGAGCGACGAAAAACGCGCTTTCTATGAGTTTCATAGCGCGCTTATGGAACCGTGGGATGGACCGGCGGCCGTCGGCTTCACAGATGGCATTCGCGTGGGCGCAGTGCTTGACCGTAACGGATTGCGCCCCGCACGTTATTATGTGACTCAGGATGATCTGGTCATTATGGCATCCGAAGTCGGCGTGCTCGACATCCCACCTGAGCGGGTGCTCTACAAAGGTCGCCTCGAGCCGGGACGCATGTTACTGATCGACACCGAGCAGGGGCGCATCATCAGCGACGAGGAGATCAAGCACCAGATTGCCACAGCCCAACCATATCGCCAGTGGCTCAATCAACATTTGGTTGAACTGGCACATCTGCCAACAGACCGTGATGTGGCAGTGCCTCCACTGCCGGATCATGCCACCATAGTACGCCGCCAACGGGCATTCGGGTACACATATGAGGATGTGCGTATTCTAATCGAGCCAATGGCGAGAGAGGGGGTCGAGCCGCTGGGCTCTATGGGAAACGATGCCCCACTGGCAGTGCTTTCGGAGCGACCGCAACTGCTCTACAACTACTTTAAACAACTGTTCGCCCAGGTAACCAATCCCCCCATCGATGCGATCCGGGAGGAACTGGTCACCTCGACCGAGCTCATGCTGGGCAGCGAGGGCAATCTGCTCGAGCCAGGTCCAGAGAGCTGCCGTCAGATCAAACTCAATTCACCGGTGTTGACCAATACCGAGTTGGCGCGTCTGCGTCATATCCGCTTGCCAGGATTCAAATCACGCACGCTGCCGATCTTGTTTGACCCTGCTGGCGGCGGCAAAACGCTGGAACAGGCAATGGAAGAGCTTTACCGGCAGGCAGATGCAGCCATTCAGGAAGGTGTCAACATTCTCATCCTATCCGACCGTGACATCGGCCCAGATAGGGCAGCTATTCCGGCCTTGCTGGCAGTATCAGGATTACATCATCACTTGATCCGGCACGGCACGCGTACGCGTGTCAGCTTGGTGCTCGAATCCGGTGAGCCTCGCGAGGTGCATCACATCGCCACATTAGTCGGATACGGTGCCTCAGCCGTCAATCCTTACCTGCTCTATGAGACAGTAGCCGATATGATACGCGAGGGTCTGCTCGATGGTATTGATTACGCGCAGGCAGAGCAAAACGTGGTCAAAGCATTGGTCAAAGGCGTGGTCAAGGTGGCTTCCAAGATGGGTATTTCCACCCTGCAGAGCTACTTTGGGGCCCAAATCTTCGAGGCAGTGGGCCTGGATCAGAGTGTCATTGACCGCTATTTCACCTGGACACCATCTCGCATTGGGGGGATTGATATCAACATTATCGCGCAGGAGACCATATTACGCCATCGTCAAGCCTTTGAAGAACACTCGCCGGAGTATCTCACGCTAGACACGGGGGGTGATTACCAATGGCGCTACGATGGTGAGCACCACTTGTGGAATCCTGAAACGATCTACAAGCTGCAGCTGGCATGTCGCACCGGCAATTATGCAGTGTATAAAGAGTACGCGCAGCTGATCAACGATCAAACGCGACGCCTGGCTACGTTACGTGGACTGCTCGAGTTCAAGTTTGCAGATGAGCCAGTGCCACTTGATGAGGTTGAGTCGGTGGAATCGTTGTGCAGGCGTTTCAAGACCGGCGCGATGTCCTATGGTTCGATCAGCAAAGAGGCACACGAAGCGCTGGCCATCGCTATGAACCGCATTGGGGGTAAGAGCAACACGGGCGAAGGCGGCGAGGACCCAGCGCGATACCGGCCCGATCCCAACGGCGATTCGCGCAACTGTGCGATTAAGCAAGTCGCTTCAGCACGTTTTGGCGTGACCAGCGAATATCTGGTCAACGCGCAAGAACTGCAGATTAAGATGGCTCAGGGCGCCAAACCGGGCGAGGGAGGGCAGTTGCCTGGCCACAAAGTGTATCCGTGGATCGCCCAGGTGCGCCATTCTACGCCTGGTGTCGGGCTCATCTCACCACCACCGCACCACGATATTTACTCCATCGAGGACCTGGCACAGTTAATTTATGATCTGAAATGCGCCAACCCGGAAGCTCGCATCAGCGTGAAATTGGTCTCGGAGGTCGGGGTGGGCACCATCGCCGCCGGGGTAGCCAAAGCCCGCGCCGATGTGGTGCTGATCAGCGGCTACGATGGCGGCACTGGTGCTGCGCCACGTTCCAGCATCAAACATGCGGGCCTGCCATGGGAGCTCGGTCTCGCCGAGACGCATCAGACACTGGTGCTGAATGGATTGCGTGACCGCATCGCAGTAGAGGTCGATGGACAATTGAAGACTGGCCGCGACGTGGTCATCGCAGCCTTGCTCGGTGCAGAGGAGTTCGGCTTCGCCACCGCCCCGCTGGTAGCGCTGGGGTGCGTGATGATGCGCGTCTGCCATATGGATACCTGCCCGGTCGGCATTGCTACGCAGAATCCCGAGCTGCGCCGCAAGTTCGCCGGTGACCCGCAACACGTGGTGAACTTCATGCGCTTCGTAGCGCAGGAAGTGCGTGAGCTGATGGCACAGCTGGGCTTTCGCACGCTCGAGGAAATGGTGGGGCGCACCGATCGGCTGAAGGTACGCGAGGACATCCAGCACTGGAAGGCAAAGCATCTCGATTTGTCCGCCATCCTCAAAATGCCCGATGCCCCAGTAACGGTGGGACGATACTGTCGCAGGAGCCAGGATCACGGGCTGGAGAAGACCCTCGATTATCGCGTGTTGCTCGAATTGTGCCGACCAGCATTGGAACACGGAGTGCCGGTCGTAGCAACGCTGCCCATACGCAACACCGATCGCGCTGTCGGCACCATGTTGGGCAGCCGGGTGACACGACGCTACGGCGGTGCCGGCCTGCCGGACGATACCATTCGACTGTACTTTGAGGGATCAGCGGGTCAGAGCTTCGGGGCTTTTATCCCGCGTGGCCTGACATTCTATCTCGAAGGAGATGCCAACGACTATCTCGGTAAAGGTCTTTCCGGAGGCAAGATCATCGTCTATCCGCCTGCTGGGAGCAGGTTCGCAGCCGATGAGAATATCCTCGTCGGCAATGTGGCATTGTATGGTGCTACCAGTGGTGAAGCATATATTTGTGGTGTGGCTGGTGAGCGCTTTTGCGTCCGGAATAGCGGTGCATATGCAGTCGTGGAGGGCGTTGGAGACCATGGCTGCGAATATATGACCGGCGGACGCGTGGTTGTGCTGGGCAAGACAGGCCGCAATTTCGCTGCCGGCATGTCGGGCGGCATCGCCTATGTGCTCGACGAAAGTGGCGACTTTCCGCGGCGCTGCAACCAGGCTATGGTCTGGCTGGAAAAGCTCGAGAACGCCGATGAAATCGAGCAAGTACGCCGGATGATCGTGCGGCACGCCGAATATACATGTAGCCAAAAGGCTCAGAGAGTGCTCGCAAACTGGGAAGAAATGGTGGGCCGGTTTATCAAGGTGATGCCCAAGGACTACAAGCGTATGCTGGAAACAGTCGAGCGTGTCAAAGCGCAAGGTGTGCCCGATGATGAGGCGTTTATGATTGCGTTCGACCTTAATAAGATGGATCAGGCACGTGTGGGTGGAAATTGAGGCTATGAAGGGAGTGACTAGACCAAATGGGCAAGCCAACGGGTTTTCTGGAGTACGAGCGTCAGGCAGCGCCAGCCCGTTCACCGGAGGAGCGCATTGCCGATTGGAACGAGTTCCATCTTCCGCTGGAAGACGAAGTGCTGCGCACTCAGGCAGCACGATGTATGGATTGTGGCACACCTTTCTGTCACACGGGCACACTGTTATCCGGTGTGGCCTCTGGATGTCCCCTTCACAACCTCATTCCGGAGTGGAATGAGCTTGTCTATCGCGGTTTATGGCGTCAGGCACTGGAACGTTTGCTGATGACCAACAACTTTCCAGAGTTTACCGGCCGCGTCTGCCCAGCGCCTTGTGAAGGCTCGTGCGTACTGGGCCTCGAGAAACCGCCGGTCACGATCAAGGAGATCGAGTATGCCCTTGCTGAGCGCGGATTCGTCGAGGGCTGGATAAGGCCCCATCTACCCCCTGTGCGCACCGGGAAACGGGTAGCTGTGATCGGCTCCGGGCCGGCTGGGCTGGCTTGTGCGGACCAGCTCAACCGCGTTGGCCATACAGTCACCGTGTTCGAGCGTGCAGACCGTGCGGGTGGCCTGTTGATGTACGGTATCCCCAACATGAAGTTGGACAAACGGGTGGTGCAGCGTCGTATTGACCTGATGAGCGCGTCCGGGATCATCTTTGTTACCAACACCGAAGTCGGACGGGACTATCCGGCCGAGCGGTTACTGAACGAATTCGACGCTGTGGTGCTGTGTGGTGGCGCCAGGCAGCCCCGCGACTTGGCGGTGGAAGGACGTCATCTGCGCGGTATCTATTTCGCGATGGAGTACCTGACAGAGGCTACACGTTGTCTGCTGGACACGGGATGCGCCGACCTGGGATCGGAAAGCCCGCTCAGCGCTCGCAACAAGGATGTAGTGGTCATTGGGGGCGGTGACACCGGCACCGATTGCGTAGCGACAGCTCTGCGACAAGGTTGTCGTAGCGTGGTACAGTTTGAGATCCTGGAGCGCCCTCCCGACACGCGTCGGCCTGACAACCCGTGGCCGGAATGGCCGCGCGTGTACCGCCTCGATTACGGACACGAAGAAGCTGTCGTGCGGTTTGGCAACGATCCGCGCCAATATACCACCACGGCCAAGCGATTCGAGGGTGATGCGACTGGACATGTGCAGGCAGTGCACACTGTGCGTGTGGTGTGGAGGAGACAGCCAGACAACGGGGGTCGTCCGTCCCCATATGAATTGCCCGGCAGCGAGCAAGTATGGCCGGCGCAGTTGGTGTTGCTGGCTATGGGATTCACCGGCCCCGAGGCAGAATTGCTAGACCAGCTGGGCATCGAACGCGATGCACGCTCCAATGTTAAGACCCCTTCAGAGAGCCATCGCACCAACTTGCCTGGAGTGTTTGTAGCGGGTGACATGCGACGCGGTCAGAGCTTGGTCGTGTGGGCTATCCGCGAGGGTCGTGCCGCCGCCCGTGAGTGTGACGCTTATCTAAGGGGCTACACCAACCTGCCGTAAACTGGTTGAGCATTTGCTGCAACCCCTCTTGCAACTCCCGGTTGTGAAACTGACCGAAGGCTAAAAAGAACAGCGCCACCGCGATTGGTGGCGCTGTGCAGGACAAAGTCCATCAGGTTTTACGCCGGCAACGGCGTGGTCGCTGCCGGTTCTACCATCCCTCTGAGGACACGTTCGAGCGTCATTACATGGCTACACACGCCACGCGCTGCGAAGAAATCACAGTCGCAACTCCACTGACCTTCATGATAACCTACTAAGTGCACCTTGTGATCTCCGGTAAAATGCACCCTGAACTCCTGAAATGTGATTCGGTCTGGCTCTTGAGCATATCGCATCGCTTTTTCGATCTTGCCGATCATGCTCGAGTCCATCGATCCACCCCTTTCATTTTCAAATAATGGCCCTATGCAGGGCAGGGAAAGAACAAAAAGAGCACTGGGAACTACATCCCACTGCTCGAAACAACCGCTATCCAATTGTCACAGGTCAGAAGATTCATAGCCGAACACTTTCCCCCACACCCTAAATATACACCGAGACAGAGGAGTTGTCAATCCCTGGGGCAAACCACTTTGGGACTCCGCACCCGAATCTTCGAGTCTCGAGATAACTGAGCTCTATCCCTTCACCGGGCCGCGGATGAACCTGCTGCGATCTGAGAATAAGCACCCGGTCTTATGGGCTATCCCGAGATCTGTGAACCGGTGCGCACGCGAGCACGCAACTCTTTCAACCGCTTCATCACATCGTTGGCACCGCGACCGAAATAATCATGCAGGGTCAAATACTCACGATAGAGCTGGTCATAGATGCGTTTGTTCTCCGGTATGGGATGGTAGGCTTCGTCGCGCAAAGAGGCCATGCGCTTGCTGGCTTCAAATATGGAAGCATACCCTCCGGCTTCAGGGCCGGCAGCGACAGCCGCATGCATCGCGGAGCCGAGCGCACCGCCCTGACCTGTACCGGCGATGTGGATGGAACGCCCGGTCACATCGGCGTAGATCTGCATCAGCAATTTGTTACGGTCAGGGAGTCCTCCTGTCGCCACAATTTCGTGGACGGGGACACCCGAATTCTCAAAGGTTTCGATGATCACGCGTGTTCCGTAGGCAGTGGCCTCGATGAGAGCGCGATAGATTTCTTCAGGACGTGTCGCAAGCGTGGCACCTAATAGCATCCCGGTCAGATCTACATCCACCAGCACGCTGCGGTTGCCGTTCCACCAGTCCAAAGCGACAAGCCCACTCTCACCCGGTTTGAGCCGTGCAGCTTTCTCTTCCAGTAGCTTATGGATATCCATACCGCGCGCGCGTGCTTCGCTTTCATACGCTGCTGGCGTGGCATTCTCCACGAACCAG
>Ga0308395_1001316_pt1 | contig 16472 bp, 16 predicted proteins | sample Hotspr20SampleP4_FD_202097 | JGI IMG/M metagenome (GOLD analysis project Ga0308395, IMG submission 202097) | Hot spring phototrophic mat microbial communities from Mushroom Spring, Yellowstone National Park, Wyoming, United States - 20050930_P4 ...
AACGAAGACCACCCCGACAATACACCAACACCACCGCCTTCACATGCGAACGTATCCGACGTATCTCTGACCCACGACGAAACTGCGCATAAAACGGCGTGTCAAAACCCACACCCGTGCCGTCCACAAACACCACAGGCACTTCAAACGGCACCTCCACCACCTCCCGCGCAATCCCCTGCGCCGCCAGCCAATGCAGCAGCGCGTGCCAGCGTTCATCGGGGATGGTCTGCAGACGATACATCAACGTGCCCAGCGCGGGCAAAGGCTCCTCCGGCAAGACTTCGGGGGCGACGCAGAAGAGTAGTTGCCGATACGAAAGGCGTCGGGCGGTGCGCAGCAGGGCGAGGGTGAGGATGAGGGCTTCGGAGTAGATGGGTTTGCGTCCTCTGCTACGAGGCAGCGGGTGCTGCTGGGTGAACTGGGGCACGGCTTCATAGATAACGCGTGCGGGCAATGTGCTGGGCGTGATGCGATAGTTTCGGTGTTTCATGGTATGGAGTATACCCCACTGCACTACCGAATTTCGAACACCCTCATTCTAAGAATAACATGGCAGGCTTCTTACGGAAGGAAACAGGCTCGATGGTATCGTATTCTGCGAGCGGTTGGCTGTCACCAGGTCACAGGCTACAGTGTTCGTGAGGCGGTCTGGGGTGTCGCGGCTTTCGTCTCTCGGTGACCTGGTGTGAAAACCAATCCAGTTCGACAGCATGCCACATACGGAGGAAAATGCCATGCGCAAGATTACCATCATTGGGGCGGGTGGATACGTCTTCCCCATTCGGTTGACGGTAGACATCCTTTCGTTTCCCGAGTTGCAGGATTCGGCCCTTTACCTCTACGACATCGACGGGGAACGGTTGGCACGTTCCAAGCGACTCATTGACGGCATTGTAGAGCGCAACAACCTGCCCACGCGAGTCGAAGCGGGATTAGACCGTCGGGAAGCCCTGCGCGACGCCAACTATGTCATCGTGGCGTTTCAGGTCGGAGGCGTAGAGGCTTACAAATGGGACGTGGAGATACCGCGTCAATACGGATTAGACCAGTGTGTGGGCGATACGCTGGGACCTGGTGGAGTGTTTCGAGGTTTGCGTTCCATCGCCGTCTTCGAGGACATCGCGCGCGACATGCACGAATTGTGCCCCGACGCGCTGATGCTGCAATACGCTAACCCGATGTCCATCAACTGCTGGGCGCTGAACCTGATGGGCATCAAAGTGGTTGGCCTTTGCCACAGCGTTCAGGGCACCAGTAAGATGCTGGCGCACGAGCTCGGCGTGCCCTACGAGGAGGTCTCTTTCAAATGCGGCGGTATCAACCATCAGGCATGGTTCACCGAGTTCAAGCACAAGGGCGTGGATGTCTATCCGCGCCTGCGTGAAGTGATGTTCCAGAAATATCCCTCTCCGCTGGAGGTCAACGCGGATACCAAACTCCCGCAGAGCCGCTTCGCGCAGCGCGGCCTGGACCACCAGGCGGAAGACGAAGTGTACTACTACGAGCGTGTGCGCACCGAAATCATGCGCACCTTTGGCTACTTCCACACCGAGAGCTCGCATCACGGCAGCGAGTACGTGCCCTGGTTTCGCAAGAACCCCGACATCGTGAAAGCCTATATCCCCGTGCGCTGGGATTACTACCAGATTTCCTGTTCATATCAAGAGGAGAGCCAACAGGATTACCTGCGCCAGCTGTGCGAGGGGCCGCTGCACTGTAGCGAGGAGTATGGTGCACATATCATCCACGCTTGCGAGACGGGCGAGCCAGTGGTCATCTATGGCAACGTGCCGAACTGGGGCGCCCCAGGCACTGACCCCAAACACTCGCGCTCGCACATCATCTCGAATCTGCCGCACAACTGTTGCGTGGAGGTTGCCTGTCTGGTAGACCGCAACGGGGTGCAGCCGGTGGTTTTTGGAGACCTGCCCCCGCAGTGCGCTGCCATCAACCGGCAGAGCATCAACGTGCAGGAGCTGGCGGTGCTGGCAGCGATGCACCGCGACCGCTCGCTGGTGTATCAGGCGGTGGCAATGGACCCGCTGACTGGAGCGTTGCTCACCCTGCCGCAGATTCGCCGCATGGTGGACGAGATGTTTGAAGCAGAAAAGCAATGGCTGCCCCAATTCGGGTAGTATGTTCTGGTACTGGACATCGTCGGGTAGCCTCCCAAAGGATAGACACTCATCGAAACAGTTTCATAATTTGGCTGAGGTATAACGTGAGTGAACCCTGATTGGGAGGTTAGACGACAGTGAAAACGGGTTACGAAGTAGCTCAGGTGATAGAAGAGACCTGCCCACGTTGCGGCAGCAACCTGGCACTGCACACAGCGGTAGACCTCCGGGGAAAGGACACTGTCTACGTGCTGAAATGTACCGATAGACGGTGCGGTTACCGAAGGGTAAAAGAGGTGTTCCGGGTCGTGCAGGCAGCGTAGGGCAAAACGATACAAGGGGCGGCGCACAGCCGTCCCTTCTGTTTTTCAAGAGCAACGCCCTCGTAATGCACAGGTCAGGTCACAGGTAATACGCAGATGATGCTTGCGAGGGAAGGTCATGATAGGGAGCAAGGATGGGGACAGCTGGAGCCGACGGGCGGACTCGAACCGCCGACCTACGCATTACGAGTGCGCCGCTCTACCGACTGAGCTACGCCGGCCCATAACAAATGGTGCCGCGGGGCAGAATCGAACTGCCGACACCAGGATTTTCAGTCCTGTGCTCTACCAACTGAGCTACCGCGGCATCTGGCAAAGGTGGCGGGGACGACGGGGCTCGAACCCGCGGCCTCAGGCGTGACAGGCCTGCGCTCTAACCAGCTGAGCTACGCCCCCGCGCAGGTTGTAAGCATGGTGGGCGAAAGAGGGCTCGAACCTCTGACCTCTTCCTTGTAAGGGAAGCGCTCTTCCACCTGAGCTATTCGCCCCCTTTGAAGGAACATTTCCCACCAGCACCGTATATTATTCCAAAAATCTTGCGATTTGTCAACGGGGTACACGCGATTTTCTCGCCCCCGAGACACAAAAATTCTCAACACAAGGAGGTCTTCCCATGCGCAAGTGGTGGACAATGCTCGCCCTGACTGTGGCGATCACCGCCGTGTTACCGGCAGTCGCACAGGAGGAAACCGGGAATAACAACCTGTGCGTGCGCGCGGGTGTCTTCTTCCCGCAAAAGTCCGATACCAGGGATGTGGCGGATAAAGCGTGGTTCACAGCAGGGATCGAGTACGCCTTCCTGCCGCTGGTGGCGCCCGGCTTTGAAGGCAAATGGACGCTCAGCGCCGATTTTATGGGCAACAAAACCATGCAGAACGTGCCTGTCCAGGTCAACCTGGTCAGTACGTTTGACCGATTCACCTGGAGCGTCGGCGCGGGTATCGGATTCGCGAAGGATGTAAACGGAGAAGCCAAGACAGGCTTGACCTACAGCGTCGGAGTGGGCGCTGAACTGGGGAATACCTCCGTTCCGCTGGAAATCGGCGTGATGTGGAGAGGCATGACCAATGTCAACAACCAGCTGGACGGTATAGCGGTGCACTTCCAGCTGCGCTTCTAAGCCAGCATGTTGCCGGTCTGAAAGGCGAGGCTCCCGCCGAGCCGTACAACTCCTCCCCGCCCACGTGGGCGGGGATGTTTTGGCTCACGAGAGGGTTAGCCCAAACAACAAAGCTCACGGCTACATGCCGCGCATGTTCAAACACTCTCCTGCGTGGAGTTTCAGGGCTCGCCATCGCTGGAAAGGAGCAATTCACTGACCGTTACGACACGATACCCCTGCGCATCCAGCGCGTTCAACAGTTGCGGCAAAGCCTGTGCGGTTGCCGCGCTACCGCAGTGCATCAGCACAATCGCGCCCGGGCGTACCTGGCGCATCACCCGGTCGGTAATCATCTGCGGGGTGATGTCCCTCTTGACGCTGTCCCAGCTGTCTACGGTCCAGTAGATGGTCAGATACCCTTCCTCCGCGACCACTGAACGCACGCGTTGGTCGCGCGCTCCAAAGGGGGGACGGAAAAGCGGCTTGGTACTGCGTCCGCACACTCGCAGGGCAATCTCTTCTGTACGGCGGAGCTGCTCGCGGATTTGCTCATCCGAGAGGGAGGTAAACGCAGGATGAGACCAGGAATGGTTACCCAGCTCATGTCCTGCATCGGCGATGTGACGAGCCATGTCCGGGTGGCGTTCCATCCATTGCCCCGTTAAGAAGAAGGTGCACTTCACCCCGCGCTGCGCCAGAGCGCGCAGGATGGTGGGCACAGGCTCGGCAGAACTGCCCGCGTCAAAGGTCAATGCCACCAGCTTCGCCGAAGGGTTACCAGCATCCACTTCACGTGAGGAGACTTTCAGACGCGCAAGGGAAGGGGTCGCCCTGTCGGAGTTACTCTGCGATGGCAGGCTCTGAGGGTTCTGCACCATCTCTCTCTGCGATGCTGCAGGCACCGACTGCTTTTGTGATTCATGTGGTTCCGCAGTGCGTGCGTGCTGCACTCGCCTGCTGGTAGAGGGGGACGCCACTTTTTCCGGCTGGTCTTGTTCTGGCACCAGAGGGACGACGCGCGAGACGTAAACGGCTACGGCAAGGATACCGACGACCACCAGCAGAAGCTGGATTATCCCCCACACGAACCGCGTGGTTTGGCGCGGTCGGCGCCGAGTGGATGTTCGCTTACGGGATGCCATTGTCCTACGGCGCAGACGCCACTTTGGGCGCCGTCAGCTTCTCGCGCAGGTACTCCACCGCCTTCTGCAGCTGCACATCATGGGCGCGATCGTCGATATCGGTCATTTCCTCGCTCTGTTTTACCACAATATCCGGCTGAATACCACCACGCCTGATTTCGTTTCCGTCTGGGTCCACTTTGCGGTTCAGGTCGTGCCCGCTAGGAGTCAGATATTTCGCCGTTGTGATGGCAACCGCGGAGCTGTCCTGCAACTGAAAGATGGTCTGTACCAGCCCCTTGCCAAAGGTTGTCTCGCCGATGATGACACCACGCTTGTTGTCCCGAATGGCTCCCGCCACGATTTCCGACGCGCTGGCGCTCCACTCATTCACCAGCACTACCAGAGGGTAGGGCTTGAGGGCTCGTCCGCGCTCGGCATGGAGTTTGGTAATCTGTCCGTTCTTCTCTTGAATGAGTACCACCACACCGTTGTCAATGAACCGGCTGGCGACGTCCACCGCCACGTTCAACAAACCACCGGGGTTGTAGCGCAAATCCAGTATCAGCGCACGCAACCCCTTTGCTTCCAATTCGCGTACCTTCTGCACCAGTAGCTGGTCGCATTTCTCGTTGAACTGCTCCAGCCGTATGCGTCCAATACCGAGTTTCTCATCTTCCATGTAAGAATAGACCACCGGCGAGGTAATCAAATCGCGCACAATACTGATATGCAGCAGCTTTGCCTCGCCCTTGCGCCGGATGGTCAGCTCCACCTTCGTGCCGCGCGGACCGCGAATCTTTTTCACCACGTCGTCCACGCGCATACCAGCTACTGGCTTGCGGTCTACCTCCACAATCACATCTCCAGCCTTGATACCTGCCTTATCTGCAGGGCTTCCTTCAATGGGACGGTAGATCACAATCTGTCCCTCTTTTTCCTGCAATTGCGCACCGATACCGAAGAAATCACCGCGCGTGTCTTCCTGCATACTTCGGTACTCGGTGGGGTCCATGAAGCGGGTATATGGGTCGTGTAGCGATGCCAACATCCCACGGATCGCGGCGTAGGTGAGCTGCTTCTCGTTCACCTGCTGATAGTAGTGGCTGCGCAGGCGCGAAAGCACATCCCAGTACAACTCCACGGGCCACAGGTAGCCCTGCTGAGCGCCCTGCTCTAACTGCAAGGCGAGATTCACCTTCTGAGGCACGGTCTGTGCGGCGTACAGCGCACGCCGAACACCCCCCGTTCTCAAATCCGAATAGAAAAAGCCCGCCAGAAAGGCAAGCGTGACGAGAAGCGGGGCAAATCCCGACAGTGAAAAACGCTTTTTCCGCATAGTCCCTTTCCCTTCCTACGATGCCCGTGTGGTCGTGCGCTGAGTGAGAAGACTCATGGCTTTTTCTAGCGCCAAATCGTGTCCCTGCTTGGGAACGGTCGGAGCGGCTATGGCAGGGTAAACTCCCTTAACGTGAAAGTCGCCGCCGCTCCATGTTAGGAACTTACCGGTGGTCATCGTAAACCCGGAACCGTCCGGCAACGGCACAAAGGTCTGCACCAGCCCATCGCCAAAAGTGCGCTCGCCCACCAGTTTCGCCCCTGCTTTATCACGAAGGAGCACCGCCAGAACCTCCGCCACGTTTGCCGTCCCTCGGTTCACCAGAACCACGATTGGCGCCTTTACGCGAGGGTTCGCATTGATGTTCACCCGCTGGCGGCGTGTGCCCTCCCCATCGCGTGTTTCTATGACTGCCAGTACGGGGCTTTTGACCAGCATCGCTGCCACCTGCGACGCCGATTCTACCGAACCACCCGGGTTATTGCGCAGGTCGATCACCAATCCCTGCAAACGATTACCCAACCCCGCGAGTGCGGATTTCACGCCCTCTGGCGTCTGCGCGTTAAACTGTGCGATGCGCAGGTATCCTACCTGACCTGGAAGCGTTCGGTATGCCAGCGGCTCTAATTGAAGAACGCCAGAGGTCACCTTCACCTTGAGGGTAGAGTTGCCCCGACGGACGGTCAGTGTCATCGCACCTTGGTCTTTGTTAGTCAGCGCATTCATCGCCTTGCGCAGGTCCAATCCTGCCAGCACCCGTTTGCGGGCATCCTCCAGCGCCTTCACCAGCTCGTTACCGCGTACTCCCGACCGCTGAACCTGCCGCAACGGGTCATACGCAATGACCCACTTGCCGTCGATCTCGGTGATGACGTCGCCGGGCTGCAAACCGGCTCGTTCCGCCGGGCTACCGGGTAGAGGAGCAACCACAGTCAGTTCGCGCCGCTCGATATCCTGCGTGACGTTTCGGACAACCCTCAGCACAGCGCCGATGCCATGGTAGTTACCCTGCGCAGCCTCCTGAAACCGCCGTGCTTCCTCTGGCTCCAGAAAGCGGGTGTTGGGGTCATTGAGCGACTGCAACATCGCCCGCACCGCACCGTACGCCATGGACTTTGTCATCTCTGGCGTGTAGTCCACATGCTGCTTCTCCACGTACTTGAAAACGCTGTAAAAGAGCTGCATCAGGTCCATGCTGACAGGAGACGCATTATCGCCCGGAGACAGCGCCATCGAATAGCTTTGCTTGGGAGAGTACTCCTGCAGCGAGGTCAAACGGGCTCCGGGATTGGCCGTTGCTACGGGCAGGGTTGCTATTTGTTGACGCAACCACCATCCCACAGCAAAGGCGGCTATCGCCAGCAGGAACCACGGCACAACACGCCGAGAGGCACAAACAGCCATTGATGAACCTCCATTTCGTATACTGGTTTGTAGTCGCTGGCGGGCGAAGCGATGCACTTGTCCGGTATTCGTATTATAGCACCCGTCGGAGCGCAAAGTCAATCGCAAGAGAGGGTGTTCGAGAATTGTTGAGAAGTTGATTGTAGCGCACCGAGAGAGGCGTTCTTGATGCCCCTTTTGTTACCTCACCCCCGTCCCCTCTCCCACGAGGAGAGGGGCGTTCCCCCTTCCCTCGCAGGGAAGGGGGCAAGGGGGTTAGGTGGTCTATCCATTCAACCACCGATTTCGAACACCCTCATCGGAAGAATACCAAAATAGCCCTCCTTACCTTACTTTAATTCCTTGCTGTAGGCGATGAGCAAGCTAATGCGCCGGTTGGAGTAGTGGTAGGGGTCAGTGGGCACGCGCAATTTGTTGTCAGCGTAGCCACGCACCTCATAAATCTGTCCTTTGCGCAAACCGCTGGCTTCGAGCACACGCCGCGCGCTGTTGGCCCGATTCACCGATAGCTCCCAGTTGGTCATCCCTCCTCCCGAGAAAGGACGGCTGTCCGTGTGCCCCTCGATAATGATGCGGTTAGGTAACTTTGCAAGGTACTTGGCAATGCGGCTGAGAAGGTGGCGGGCTGCCGCATTCAGCTCCGCACTCCCTGTCTTGAAGAAGACAGACTGGGAGCTCTCCAACAGTTCCACCCGAAGCCCTTCTTCTACAATCTGTATCTGCACATAGGGCTTCAGGTGTTTGAAGTCGGGCACGCTTTCCAAGACCTTCTCTATCTCTTTTTTCGCTGCCTCCATCCTTTGCTTTTCACTGATCTCACTCGGCTGGGGCGGTGGCTTCTCACCCACTTTGGCTGCTCCAACATCCGGCGATATGCTGAACGCCAGCTTTCCCTCGTTGACCGCCTTCATAAAACCAACCGGGTCCTTGAAATACGCCGCGATGGCCTCCTTGATGTCCTTGCTCAAGCCGATAATCCACATGACCAGAAAGAACGCCATCATGGCGGTCACGAAGTCGGCGTAAGCGACCTTCCACGCACCGCCATGATGACCGTGCCCGCCGTGCTTTTTTTTGACGATGCGGATGTCGCCGCCCTTCTCGCTTCCTGCCATCACTGACCTCCTACGCCGCTGCGGCCTGTCGACCGCTTCCCTTTACGCCTTCTTCCATCTCGCGGAAGCTAGGACGGTAGGCAGGTGAAATCTGACGACGGGCAAACTCCACACAGGTAATGGGCGACTCGCCACGAGCGAAGGAAAGCAGCGCATGGCGGATGCACTGAAGATACTCCTCTTCCGCCTGCACACGCCCTTCCACCGCCTGCGAAAGCGGCTGGAACACGCCATATGCCAGCAACACGCCCATAAAAGTACCCACCAGCGCAGCTGCTACTTTTTGACCAATCTGCTCCGGGGGACCGTTAATCGCCTGCATGGTGATGACCACACCCAGCACCGCCGCCACGATACCATAGCCAGGCATCGCGTCGCCAGTTTTGGCAAGCACGTGCGCCGGCTTCATCGCTTCCTCTTTATGCGTCTCCAGGTCTATCTCCATCAGGTCGGAGAGCTCGTAATGCCCAACTGCTCCCGTGAGGATGACCTTCACCGTGTCACACAGGAACTCCATCGCGTGATGGTTCGCCATAATACTGGGATACTGGGCAAACAGTTCGCTCGACTCGGGGTTTTCCACGTGCCTTTCCAGAGCAAGAAGCCCCTCCTTGCGCGCCAGGGTGAACATGGCAAACAGCATCTGCAGCAGTTCCATGTAGCTGTCTTTGCTCACTGGAGGCGGTTTCAGCAGTGCCAGCACGGCTTTGATCAACTTCTGCACGCCGCCAAAGCCGTTGCCCACAATCACAGCGCCGAACGCCGCGCCACCGATGATAATCACCTCCGAAATCTGAATGAGCAGAGCGACCTTGCCGCCGTGCATGGTGTAGCCCACCAGCAGGGAGCCGAACACCACCGCCAAGCCGATCAAGACAAACATGGATGCTGTTTGACCTCCTCGTGAAATCGCGCAAAAGGGTGTCATTAACTATGTTGGCTAAAAGAGGACTTTTGTGCAGAGGTAGGTTGGCAGCAATAAAATGGGGGCAACCTTGCTGCAAGGTCGCCCCCACTGCAAAACGGTAGCGATCACCTTACTGATCCAGCGGCTTCCGCCGGAGCCCCGCCCTCTACCTCAGGGGACGGCTGCTGCTTCATCAAACCCGCCTTCCCGCCGGGGAACATATCCACAAAACCCACGTTTTTTCCCTGCTGTGGTTGAATCAGCGATTTGTACGCCGAGAAGGCGGCGATGATTATCGCCACGACCGCGATAATCACCCAGATGACGGTCTTACTGCTACTGGAAGGTGTTTTGGACATGGCTCTTCTCCTTAAGGCTTGAACGCTTCGTTCCAGTGCAGATAATTAAACCGCCGCTCCGCCACCGCCTGGTCGTTCCAGGGCCAGTGCATAATCTGGCTGCGTCGCAGCGGCTTGGCATGTCCATCTGCCCACCCAAGCGTCATGAGCCTGCTGTGGTTGCCCATGGCAAACCGCCCGTCGCCCTGTCCGCACCAGTTAACCGTCAAGTAGTTCGGTGCCTCTGGCCAGGCGGGGTCGGCGATGTTGCGGTTGTCCCATCGCCAGTGCGTGAAGTTACGTCCGTAGCTGACCGTTGTCCACAACTCGTACATGATCGCGGTCTGGCTCGGTCTGCCGATTTCCGCCATGGTTTTGGACTCGGCGGTAGCCGCACCCTGCGCGGTGCTGATGGGATAGTAGGCACATACACCAAAGGTTGCCGTGTTCTCCCAGGTGCCCGGCTGGAAATGGGTGAAGGAATAGCTAATCTTGTACCACGTACCGTTCGGTCCCGTGCAGTCGTCACGGGGGATGTTATCACTTGGGCACGCCCAGATGCCCCTGTTCTTGATGTAGGGGTTCAGCATATCCTCCGGACCGATGGTCTGGTCAGGACCGTTGGGATCATTGTTCCAGCAACGCGCAGGACAACCGCTGGTACATGCGCTGGGATTGGTGAAACACGCGGGGTTCCATACCAGCAATCGGTGGAACTTCTCATCTGTATTTCGCTTACAGAGGTATTATATAACGCTTCAGGAGACCTGTCAAGAAGCGCCTTCATAACACGGCGATGTACCCTGTTCCAGTTTTCCCAGCGCCTCGCGTGCCGCCGCTTGCTCCGCTTCCTTCTTGCTCTTGCCCGTTCCGGTGCCCAGTACGACTTCACCCAGACGCACCTGCACACAGAAGGTTTTATCGTGGTCCGCTCCAGTGGTGGAGACCACCTCATACTCCGGCGTTTCATGCAGCAGGGCGTGCGTTTTTTCCTGCAACCGCGACTTGTAATCGTGAGCGCGAGAGGCTTCTGGCGCCCTCTGGATGACGTCACCCAGTATCCGCAGCACAAACCGTCGGGCTTCTTCCATGCCGGCTTGCAGATACACCGCCGCAATCAACGCCTCTACAGCGTCTGCCAGGATACTGCTGCGCTGGCGTCCTCCCTGTGCCTCCTCCCCTGCGCTCAGGCGCAACACCTGGTCCACGCCGAGCTGCTTTGCCACCTGAGCCAGCGTCCGTCGGCTCACCACGAGCGCACGGGCACGTGACAGGTCACCCTCCGTGTGATTGGGGAAAAGATGAAACAGCTCTTCGGTGACAATCAGACCCAGCACGGCATCGCCGAGAAACTCCAGACGTTCGTTGCTCTGCGTTGCTCCCTCAGCCAGCACGGAGCGATGCGTCAACGCCTGTTCCACCAGCGGGGCGCAGGTTTCTGGAATCTGGATTTTCCGGCAAAACTCCCGCGGGGACATGTCAAAAACGTTCGAAACGCTCCACGTTCACGACGAAGACAATCGCGCCTCCCACCAGCACCTTGACAGGGTTCGGCACGAACGCCCCTACCGGTGCAGCATCCGGCGGAAGTACGTTCACATACTGCTCGCGCGTCTTGCAGCTCTCTCCGATGAGGCGAAGCACCTGTTCGAGGTCTTCGTCCTCCACGCCGATGAAGAGGGTCACGTTGCCTTCGCGCAGGAAACCGCCGGTGCTTGCCACCTTCGTGAACTTGAAGCCGTTGCGCAGCAGCGCGTCCGAAATCCTGTTCTTGTCGCGGTCATGCACGACAGCGATGACCAGTTTCATGGATCTCCCCTCCTGCCTTGCGGACGCCTCTATTATACAGGAAGTGTTGCGGGGGTTCAAACAGCGCCCTTACCAGAGGATGACTCGGCACAAGCCCCGTTCTGAGAAGGAACGGATACGCTGGAACTCCGCAGACGGCTTATATCCGCCCAGATCAGCTCCTGTAAATCCGCCAGCGGTCGCGTGCCGTTCAGCACCAGATACCTCTGTGGTTCCCGCTGCGCTTCGGTCAGAAACCCCGTGCGTACCCGCTCATGGAAGGCTATCTCCTCCGCCCCGATGCGGTTACGCTCACGCTGGCGCGTCAAACCGATTTCCACAGGCACGTCCAGCAGATAGGTACGCACCGGTTGCAACCCACCGGTAGCGAACCGATTCATCTGCCTCACCCAATCGATGTCCAGCCCACGCGCGTAGCCCTGATAGACCAGCGTGGAGTCGGCATAGCGGTCACAGATAACTGTTTTGCCCTCGGCGAGAGCAACCCGAATATGGCGGGTATGAATGGCGCGGTCAGCGAGAAAAAGCAGCAGTTCCTCCTCGCGTCGCAGGTCGCTGTGTTCCAGCAACACCTCGCGCAGGCGTGGTTCCCAAGGTTCGTATGTCAGCCAGTTGGCAATGCCCTCTTGCCGGAGACGTTCTGAAAGCCAGCGGGCAAGAGTGGTCTTGCCCGCTCCCTCCACACCTTCGAGGGTGATAAACAGCGCGTCCATTTACGGCGGTGAGATGCGCACGCGACGGTTCGGCTCGACTCCCACGCTCTCCGACACCAGCCGGTACTTCTCGACCAGCTGGTGCTGCAGGCGACGGATGTAGCTGTTTTGCGGAGAGAGGTCTACCGGCATCGAGGTGCGCAGCACCTCCTGAATGGCGGCTTCCGTCTCCATCAGTGCGGCTTCCGTCGGGTCAAACGCGGGTTCCGAATCTTCCCAGCCCTCCGGCGGGCACATCGCGAAGATATCCTGCACGCTACCGGCAATCTGCGCGTAGGTGTTGCTCTTCACCACGTACACCGGCAGCCCCCGTGCCGACACTTCCTTCATGCGCGTGGGCTCGCGGCGGGCGTTCGCCTTCAGGGCAATCACCACATCCGCCTGCTGCACGTCTCGCACAATGTAGGCAGGCACGCGCAACTCGCGTATCGCGCGCTCCAGGCGGTTACGACTGACCCCGTATGGAAAGATGCGCACGGTGGAGGGCAGCTGACGCCGCTCACGCACCTGGCTGGACGAACGCACCATCAGCGTGCCGGTTTCGCGCGCGGGTTCGGGTGCATCTCCTGCCTGAACAACCTGAATCGTGCCATCCGGCAGGCGCACACGCACCTCCGGACGAGGCGTCTCACCGCGCAGGATGCGGTCCACGGTGCTGGCAACGTCATGGTGTATCGCCAGTTTGTCCTTCTCGATCATCTCGATGATGATGTCGAAGGTAGGTGGCGCCTTCCGCTCCAGCACCGTTTTCTGCGTGCCGCGTCGGCGTGCCTCCTCGTCGGAGAGGGTCACCGCCTGAATGCCTCCCACCAGGTCGCACAGGGTGGGGTTCATCAGCAGGTTCTCGAGCGAGTTGCCGTGCGCCGTACCGATGAGCTGCACCCCACGCTCGGCGATGGTGCGTGCGGCGAACGCCTCCGCCTCCGTGCCGATTTCGTCGATCACAATGACCTCCGGCATGTGGTTCTCTACCGCCTCGATCATCACCGCGTGCTGCAGTTCGGGCGAAGCTACCTGCATGCGCCGCGCCATGCCAATCGCAGGGTGCGGGATGTCGCCATCCCCGGCGATTTCGTTGGAGGTGTCCACAATGACCACACGCTTGTTGAATTCGTCGGCGAGAACGCGGGCAATTTCCCGCAGCTTGGTGGTCTTGCCGATGCCTGGACGCCCCAGCATCAGCACGCTCTTGCCGCGCTCGATAACGTCCTGAATGATGTCAATAGTGCCGAAGACCGCCCGTCCCACGCGGCAGGTTAGCCCGATGATGCGCCCCTGCCGGTTGCGGATAGCGGAGATTCGGTGAAGGGTACGCTCGATGCCCGCACGGTTGTCCTTGCCGAACGCACCCACGCGCTGCACCACGTAATCGATATCCGCCTCCGTCACCTCCATGTTGCTGAGCTGGAGGGTGCGATCCGGAAAACGTGCCTGAGGCTCCCGACCAAGGTCCAGAATGACCTCCAAAAGGTCTTCCAGACTCGGTTCCTGCTCGAGGGCGCGACGCACCTGCGGAGGCAACACCGCCAGCAACTCGTCCAGATTGTCGGTGACACGCAACTGCGTCTTCGGGCGCTGCAATATCTGCGCGCTGGTTACGGAAGTGAAGCTGCTCATGCAGTCTGTAGAGACTCTTTTCCCTCCTGCCGATTACGGCGTGATGCAGAGTGTTTTTCTATCTTTATGATACCGGATGGGGCGCCCCGGAAGCAAGTTTTCGCCCTGTCAAAATCCACCCCGCCACATACACTATCACCGCCACCGCTAACCCCGGATACATCGGCTGCAAGAAGGCAGGGTCCTCCAGCCTACTGCTCAGTGACCCGTAAACCATCCAGCCCAGTGACGTACCAAAACCCAGCACCATGGTCGCCAGCGCAAACCCAGGCGATACCCGAAAGCGACGGGTGTAACTGCCGACCAGAGGCAACAACAAGCCGGGAATAAACAGCGACCCGATGAGATACCACAGGTTCACTACCGACTGCACCCGCCATGCCAGCACAATCGCCACCACGCCCACCAGCGTGATACCCCAGCGCGTGTAGCGCATCGCCTCCGCCTCTTCGCCTCCGCGCCAGCGCCACATCAGGTCGCGCCCGAACGTCACCGCCGACAGAAAGGTATAACTCACCACCGTGGACATTACGGTCGCAAACATGCCCACGAAGAAGATGCCCTTCGCCACTGGAGGAAGCACCCGCTCCGCCAGCACGGGATACGCAAACTTGGGGTCTTGCAGGCTGTCGCCCAGAATAGCCCGTGCGTAAAGTCCTGCACTGGTGGTCAGCAGATCGAACACAAACCAGCAGCAGACGCTCACCACAATCCCCCACCGCGCCACTTGCGGCGACTTCGCTGCGTAGCACCGCTGGTGAAAGCCAGGGTCGATCAGCGTCCACAGCGCAATAAAAAACCAGACCACAATATACTGGATGGAGTTCCCCCCGTGCCATGTCAGGTGCAACGGGGGCAGGTGTTGTCGTAAAAACTGCAGACCACCGTACTGCGTCAGCAGATACGGCAGGATGATGGCGAAACCGCCAAACATCATCAGGAACTCCAGCACGTTCACGCGCACATCTGCCTGCAGTCCGCCACGATACAGATAGACGGTACTCAACACCATGCCTGCCACGAGCCACAGCAACAGATTACCGCCGAACAGCAGCTGGAACAACACACCAAGGATTAGCGTATAGGGTGCAGGCGTGGTCATGCAAAAGGTCAACAAAGAGCCGAACAGACCGCAGGCGCGCCCGTAGATGCCGTACAGTCGATCAGGGATGGTAAACAGCGCAGCCTCGCGCACACGCGGAGCCAGCAGCCACGCGAAGAGCAGAGCGAAGACGTAGTAAGGCAACCCAAACACCACCCAGTTAGAGACGCCGTAGGAGTAGCTGAACTCGCCTACCCCCAGAATGCCGCCGTACCAGGTGGCGACCAGCGTGGCGACGAATGCAGGCAGGCTCACTGTGCGCCCCGCCACCAGATAGCCTACCGCATCGCCCTCACGCAGGTGGCGCCGCGCCGCAAAGCCCACCCACAGCACCGCCAGCAGGTAAAGCACCAGTACCGCAACATCACCCGCCGAAAAGTGTATCAATGGCTCCACGCAAGCCCTCCCTTCCTGTTGTAGCCGCAGGCTTGCGCCTGCGCCCAACCACACCACCTACCGAAGCCGAATCACCACCAGATACCCCTGCTCCCACGTCACGGATACCGGCGAGGAAACCACCACGTTGCTCACGCCGCGCGTGCCGATGTTCAGCGTCTCGCCGTGCAACGCCCACTTCAATCCTTCGGTGCGCACACCTTGCACCTCCCCCAACGGCAGCAGCGAAACGGTCGCTCCGGGCGGGGCATCGAACTGCACGCGCCGATGTCCAAAATAGGCGATGGAGTTGTCCTCCACAAAGCGAATATCTGCCCTGTCCGCATAGCGCACTGCCCCGCAAATGTTCCCCAGCACGTGGTCCAGCCTGTCGCCAGTGGTTCCCACCACCACAATCTGCGGGTGTTCCCAGCGGGTTACCGCAAAACGCAACGCCTTCTCTAAGTCGGTATCGTCCTGTCCGGGGTCGTGCACCACGCTTTCCGCAGGGAGCGATTGCAACAGTTGCGCGGGCACCGAGTCGAAGTCGCCCACCACGTAGTCGATACGCAACCCCGCCTCGCGCAGGCAAACAGCCCCTGCGTCCGCCCCTATCAGCACATCCGCCTCTGCCGCCAGAACATCCAGCAGTTCGCGCCGCGGCGGTTGACCATTGAGCATGATGAGCACACGCACTTCCCTATTACCTCCTCTGTGTAATACGTGACAAGGGGCTTGGGATTCCTGTCCGTGTACCTCACTGCTCAAACCACGCCACGAGAAACCGCAAGATTTGGATAATTCCTCCCTGCGTAAACGCAGCCTAAAGCCTGCCGCTACATTCTGCGTATTTTTTGAACACCCTCAGACATACTTGACTTTTTTGTAAGGATTAGCCATAATAACAGTGGAGGTTGAGACGGGATGAAAATCACCGCGCAAGAGGAGTATGGGCTGCGGTGCATCATGCACCTTGCCCGCAAGCCGTTTGGCGAGACCGTGAATGTGCGCCAAATTGCGCAATATGAGGGGCTTTCCGTCGCCTACGTGGAGAAGCTGCTATACCTGCTGAACCGCGCCGGCCTGA
>Ga0308395_1001320_pt1 | contig 16455 bp, 17 predicted proteins | sample Hotspr20SampleP4_FD_202097 | JGI IMG/M metagenome (GOLD analysis project Ga0308395, IMG submission 202097) | Hot spring phototrophic mat microbial communities from Mushroom Spring, Yellowstone National Park, Wyoming, United States - 20050930_P4 ...
TTCACAGCCTGGGCACCGACGGTTTTGGCCGCTCCGAGACCCGCGAGGCCCTGCGTGATTTCTTCGAAGTGGACGCCAGGCACGTGGTGGTGACGGCGCTATCGGCTTTGCAGGATGAGGGCAGGGTAAGCGTTAGGACCGTTCAAGAGGCTATCAGCTCTTTGGGCATTGACCCTACGCGGGAGGCCCCGCACAAGCGCTGAAGGCCCGAAGAGCAGAGGGAGCTTTGCATGGCAGAACTAAAACTACCCGACTTAGGTGACAACATAGCCTCTGCCGTGGTGGTGGGGGTCTTGATCAAGGAAGGCGATAGCATTACGGCAGGGCAGCCGGTGCTGGAATTGGAAACCGATAAAGCGGTGATGGAAGCTCCGGCCTCCGCAGGAGGAACAGTTTCTAAGGTTTTGGTAAAGCCAGGCGACGAGGTGAGAAGCGGACAGGTAATTGCCGTGCTAGGTGAAGAGGCTGCTGCACCGGTGGTAGAGAACAAGCCTGCACCCACGCCCCCTCCAACGCCCGCCCCGGCGCCTGTTTCTCCACAGCCTTCCAGTACGCCAGCCCCCCAGCGCAGCGTGGCCCCTGTGCCCAGCCCGCCGACAGGCCAGCGTAGGCTGATTCCGGCGGCCCCCAGCGTGCGCAGGCTGGCCAGGGAGCTGGGCATCAACCTGCTGGAGGTGGTGGGCAGTGGCCCGGCCTACCGCATCTCCGAAAACGACCTCAGGCGCTTTGCTGCGGGAGAGGCACCTGCAGCCGTGGCCGCTCAACCCCCCAGCACGCCAGCGCCCACCCTGCCCGACTTTAGCAGGTTTGGGCCGGTGCGCCGCGAGGCCATGTCGGGCATTCGCCGGGCCACCGTGCGCAGCATGGCCCAGGCTTGGAGCACCATCCCGATGGTGACCCATTTCGACAAGGCCGACATCACCGAGATGGAGGCGCTGCGTAAACGCATCAACCCCAGGGCCGAAAAACGGGGGGCCAAGGTCACCATGACCGCTATCCTGCTCAAGATTGCTGCCGCGGCCCTCAAGCAGTTCCCCAAGTTCAACGCCTCGATAGATACCGCCACCAACGAAGTGATTTACAAGGAGTACATCCACATTGGCGTGGCTGTAGACACCCCCAGCGGCCTGCTGGTACCGGTGGTGCGCGACGTGGATAGGAAAGGGGTTATTGCGCTGGCCGCAGAACTGGGTGAGGTAGCGGCCAAAGCCCGCGACCGCAAGCTAACCCCTGAAGAAATGCAGGGGGCTTCCTTCACCATCTCCAACCTGGGTGGCATCGGCGGCATCGGCTTTACGCCTATCGTCAACTGGCCCGAAGTAGCCATTTTGGGCGTCTCACGTAGCAGCATCGAGCCCGTATGGAACGCCGAAAAAGCCACCTTTGAACCCAGAAACGTCATGCCCTTTTCGCTCTCCTACGACCACCGCCTGATTGATGGTGCCGATGCGGCCCGTTTCTGCCGGTTTGTGGCTGAGATGCTGGAAGACCCCTTCTTGCTGGGGTTTGAAGGCTAGCACGCGCTTCGCAATTCAAAAGAACCGCTTCAGGCTCGCTTTTGCGGCCGGGTGTAGCGGTAAAAAAGCCAAATAGGGCCGCGGCCAGCCTCGAATGTTGCTCCAACCTGGGCTTGGGAAACCCGAAGGTTGAGGCCAATCAAGAAAAATTCTGTTTGGGCGGCCCCGACGAAGGGGCGATGTGCTCGAGCACAACCCGCACCACCCCATCCAGGTCGAGCTGGCTGGTGTCGAGGATGAGGGCATCCCTGGCGGGCGCACTCTGTTTTTTGTCGGCCTCGTCGCGCCGGATGATCTCGGCCAGCACGGTCTCGAAGGCAGCACCGCGCTCGGGAACGCGACGCATGGCGCGCACTTCGGGACTGGCGGTGAGGTAGAACTTGTAGCGGGCCTGGGGAAACACCGTGCTGCCCATGTCGCGCCCATCTACCACAAAGGGGGGCGGAATCTGGCGCAGCACCTGATTGACGTACTCGCGGATGGCCGGGCGCACCGCTACCGCAGAGACGATCTGGTCTACCTCGAGGCTGTGCAAAGCCTGGCTCACCTCGTGCCCGTCCAGAAAAACCAGGTTTTGGGTGGGGGTGGCCTTTAGCTCGAGGCGGTGCTTTTCCAGCCGATGCTCAATCTCCTCGGCAGAGGCCTTCTCGAGCAAGCACATCAGGGCCACGGCCCGGTACAGCAGGCCGCTGGAGATGTAGGGAATGCCCAAACGCTGGGCCACCAGCCTGGCCACACTGGTTTTACCTGAGGCGGAAGGGCCGTCAATGGTGATGATCTCGTTCATAGTTTGAGCAGGGGATTCCTGGCGAGGTCTGCGAGCGGCTCGGCATAGCCGGACAGTACGGGCGGTTTTAGTGCTGCTAGCTTTCGGCTATTCCCTGCCAGCCAGGCGATCTAAGTCCTGCCAGAAGCTGGGAAAGCTGATGCTGGCCCACTCGGCCTCCTGCACCGTGACCCCTTTGGGCAGACCACACACCGCAAAGGCCATGGCGATGCGGTGGTCGTGGAAGGGTTCGACCACCCCGCCCCCGGTCACGCTTCCCCCGCGAATCCTAAGCCGGTTGGGGCCCACCTCCACCGGCACCCCCAGGTTTTGCAGGTTTTTGGCGATGGCCGCTACACGGTCGGACTCCTTGACCCGCAATTCTTCCAGATTGGGAATATAGGTCTCGCCCTCGGCCCAGGCCGCCGCAGCCGCCAGGATGGGCACTTCGTCCACCATCAGGGGAATCAGTTTGGGGTCTACCGCCACCCCTTTGAGCGCCGAGGAACGGGCCCGGATCCAGCCCACCGGCTCGCCGTCCTGCCCCTCGGTGACTTCCCAGCTCAGGTCGGCCCCCATCGCTTTGAGCACCGTAAGCAGCCCGGTGCGGGTGGGGTTCAGGCCCACCCCCTCGAGGGTGATCTCGGAATCGGGGGTAATCAGCGCGGCCACAATAAAGAAGGCCGCGCTGCTAAAATCGCCCGGAACGGTCAGGTCTTTGGCGGCGAAGGGTTCGGCCCGGCGGGTGCGAATCAGGTTGCCCTCGAGCTCGAGGGGCAGGCCGTAGTGCCTAAAGACCCGCTCGGTATGGTCGCGGGTGGGGGCAGGCTCCACCACTTCGGTGTCCTCCTCGGCGAACAACCCCGCCAGCAGAATGGCACTCTTGACCTGGGCGCTGGCCACCGGCAGCTCGTAGTGGATGCCCCGCAGCCCACCCCCCCGGATAGCTAAAGGGGCCAGCTTGCCGTTTTCGCGGCCTTCGATGCGCGCGCCCATCTGCCGCAAGGGGAGGGTCACCCGGCCCATGGGCCGCCGCCGCAGCGAGGCATCGCCGGTGAGCACTGCAAAAATTTCCTGCCCCGATAAAAGCCCCGCCACCAGCCGCATCAGGGTTCCGGCGTTGCCGCAGTCGAGCACATCGCCGGGTTCTTTGAGCCGCAAGCCCACCCCCTTGATGCGAAAATGCTCGCCCTGCTCGGTAATCTCGGCCCCCAGCTGGCGCATCACCTGGGCGGTGGAGAGGGTGTCGCCCGCCTTGAGCGGGTAGTAGAGGGTGCTTTGGCCTTGGGCCAGCGCACCCAGCATAAGCCCCCGGTGCGTGACCGACTTGTCGCCGGGAACGCGCAGGGTGCCCTTGAGGGAGGGGGTGGGAGAGATGTGCCGTTCCATAAGTCCAACCGGGATTATAGCCTTTGGTGGGAAAATTGACGCGCTTCCCAGCGTGTCTGAGAGTGAGATTCTGTTCAACTGTCTCCCAGGTACTTTTTCCCCTGTGGCTGGAAGTGCAAACATCTCCTTACTCCCGATGGCGTTTCAATTTTCGCCTATGAGAAGCCATTACCGAATACACGCTTGGAGCCAAAGGCCTCATCTACACCGCAGGTGACGTACGGTTTGTTGATGCAGGAGTGTTGATGTGCTTCAACACCTTCAATGGCACTTATGATGGCCCCGTCAATGTGGATGAGATTTTGCCCTGGGAAGTCGAGTACAAACGCGTGAGCGGTGATCGTTACCAGATAAAAAGTACACGACAGTTCAAGGCCGAGGGCATTTTGGTAGAGGCTCGTTGGAGCGGCTACCTGATTGTCAAAGACGAATCGAAGTTGCCAGACTGTGCGATAAGATTTATTCAGGAGAAATTCCAGTGGGTGAATCCTACGAAAGACGCAAAAGCCCTCTACCAGGAGACCCTGCGCCTGCCAACGACCCTGTTGTAGAGGTAAGCGATCTGCATAAAGCGTATCCCCCTCGCAAGGTGCTGCGGGGGGTGAGCTTGCGTTTGTATGGGGGCGAAATTGTGGGGCTGCTGGGCCTCAATGGGGCGGGCAAGACCACCTTCATCAAACTGCTGGCAGGTCTGCTCGAGCCCGACGAAGGCCAGATAAAGCTGCTGGGCAGACCCCTCCACCCGGCCACCGTTCGAAGCGCCGTGGCCCTACTAAAAGAGGGCCAGCCGAGCTTTTCGGAGTTCATGTCGCCGCGGCAGTGCTTGCTGTACTACGGCCATCTTTTGGGGATAAAGAACCTCGAGGCCCGGGTAGCCCAGGCGCTCGAGCTGACCGATTTATTACCGGTTGCCGAGCGACCCCTGCTCGAGCTCTCCTTTGGAACCAAGCGCAGAACAGGCCTGGCCTTGGCCTATTTGAAGGAGGCCCGGCTGCTGTTGCTGGACGAGGCCAGCGCCGGACTGGATGTAAAGAGTGTGGCCACCTTACGCTCCGCGCTGCGGCGCTACGCTGCGCAGGGCAACGCGGTCTTGCTAACCGGTCACGAGATGGGCTTTATGGAGGCCGTCTGTGACCGGGTGGTTCTGCTGCACCAAGGCCAGGTCAAAGCCGATGGCCGGCTGCACGAGCTCGGCAAAAAATACGCGCTCAAGCAGTTCGTGGAGGTTTGGTACGAGGGCCAGCCCACGGTGGGCGAGACCTTGGAACAAGAGGGCGGGCTGGTCAGGCTCAAACTCGACCTGCGCGAACTGGGTCTATTGGACAGCCAGCGCGTACGCCAGGTAAGGCTTCATCAATCCATTCTGGAACATCTGCTGCAGGAGGTGGATCGTGTGGAGGGCCGAATGGCTTAGGTTCTGGGCGGAGCTAAAGTTCTACCGGCAGATGTGGATTGGCAACCTGATCAACCAGGTACTCATTACCGCAGGGTTTTTTTGGGTGGTTTCCCTGCTGAGCCAGGCCACCCTCTCGGGCCTTTTAGCCCTGTTCTTCTGGCAGTACGTGAGCATCCCGCTTTCCAAGATATCCACGGACATCTGGGAGGAGTCCACCAGCGGGGCCTTCGAACAGATGTACCTTCATGCCGCCCAACCTGCGTTGGTGCTGGTGGTGCGGTTGTTGAACTACCTGGTGCAGCAAACCGTGGTTGCGCTGCCGTTGTTCCTGGGGATGGCGCTGCTGTTTGGCTTTTCTCTAACCGATCTCCTTAGCTACAACTGGGGAGGAATGCTCCTAACCCTGGGGGTTAGTCTGGCTGGATTCGTCGGGCTGGGGTTGGCTATGGGTGGAATTCTGCTCATATACCGGAACGCCATCGGCTATGCCAACGCCCTGGAGTACCTGCTGCTCTTTTTGAGTGGCGCGGTGGTGCCGCTTGGTCAGCTTCCCGCCTTCATCCAACCCCTGGCCTGGGGGCTGCCCTTGTCGCTGGGCATAGAGACCATTCGGCGATTGGAAAACGGAGGCCAGTGGGAGCTGACCCTGATGGCGCTGGTGGTGCAGTCTGTGTTCATGCTGGTCCTTGGCCTGGCCCTGTTTAACCGCTGCCTGCGTCGCGCTTTGCGGCGGGGTTTTGCCATGAGCCGGTGATATGCGGAGGATGCGCGCTAGCAGGCCCCCGGAGGTATTCACAGGGGGTATTTTGGGTTACAGTACGGTCAACCCGGTATAGTGACGCCATGGATGCTTTGCACAATGCCCCCGAGCCGCGCTATTGGGAGAAGGTGCGAACCGTTGCGGCCATCTTGCGCGAGCTCGAGGGCCCCATCTTCATCGTTTCGCACGTAGACCCCGACGGCGACGCCATTGGCTCTTCTTTGGGCCTATTCCGCGCCCTGAAGGCGCTGGACAAAAAGGTCACCTGGATTGCCGACCCTCCGCGCTTCCTGCGTTTTCTGGTTCGGGAAGACGAGTACAGCGACCCCGTGGACCATCTGCCGGAGGGGGCCACCCTGGTGGTGCTGGACTCGGCCGAACCAAGCCGCGTGGCGGGGGCGCCGGTGGGGGGGTTTGTCATCAACATTGACCACCACGGCACCAATCCGCGCTTTGGCTACCTTTCGCTGGTGGATCCTTCCAAAGCGGCCACGGCCCAGATCGTCAAAGACCTGATTGACGCGCTGGGGGTAAGCTGGACCGCCGAAATTGCCACCCCGGTGCTGACCGGCCTGATTACCGACACCGGCAACTTCCGTTTTGCCAACACCACCCCGGAGGTGCTGCACACCGCTGCCGAGCTGGTGGGGCACGGGGTGAAGCTGGCCGAACTGACCGACCGCTTACAGTGGCGTCCGGTGGGCTACTTCAAGGCCATGGGAGCGGTGCTTTCCACGGTGGGGTTTCACTTTGGCGGTCTTTTGGTAACGGCCCACATGCCCCCAGGCATAAGCGTGGAAGACTCCGACGACTTTGTGGGCATCATCCGCTATGCCGAGGGTAGCCAGATTGCGGTCTTCCTGCGCGAACGCGAGGAGGGGGTAAAGCTCAGCATCCGCAGCCGCGGCGGGGTCTCGGCCCAGGCGGTGGCGGTGCGGCTGGGCGGCGGCGGCCACGTGCCGGCGGCGGGGGCCACCCTGCGGGGGGTGACCCTCGAGGAGGCCTACCGGCAGGTGCTGGCAACGGTAGAGGAAGAACTCAAGCGGGTGGGTTATATCTAGCTTGACGCCCACCCTTCCAGCACATACCATTGCATAGAACCTTACCCCGCCAGGGTAAGCAGTTCTTCTATCAAGAGCAGCGGAGGGAACGGCCCGACGAAGCTGCGGCAACCTGCGGGGGCTATCGCCCATTACCGAGAAAACCCCGCGTTTGGTGCCAAATCCGCCCCGGTGTCGCTAGGCACAGCAAAGACCCCAGGGGAAAGATGGAAGAAGGGAGAGAAGCCCTTCTTCGAGCAGAACTGAAGGAGGGTGCATGGATTTTTCGAGCTTGGCTGTTTTAAGCGGGCTTCCCGCCCAAGACCCCTACAACGCGGTAGGCGTGCCCATCTACGCTACAGCAGCTTATGGCTTTGCCGACCTGGAAGACGGCGCTTACAAGTTTGCCACCAACCAGGGCTACACCTATACCCGTATCCAGAACCCCACGGTGGCGGCCCTCGAGGCCCGCCTAACGGCCCTGGAGGGGGCGCTGGGGGCGGTGTGTCTGGCCTCGGGGCAGGCCGCCAGCTTTGCCAGCCTGCTAGCCCTGGTGCGCGCAGGCGAGGAGGTGGTGGCCAGCCCCGGCCTGTTTGGCGGCACGGTGGGCCTCCTGAATCAGGTATTCGGCCTGATGGGGGTTCGGGTGCACTTTGTGGAGCCGGAGGTGGCGGCGGTTCGCGCAGTTTTGAACGAGAAGACCCGGGCCGTTTTCGTGGAGGTGCTGGGCAACCCCTCGCTAAAGCTCCCCGACCTGCAAGGGCTGGCCCGGCTTTGCGAGGAGCACCAGGTGGCATTGGTGGTGGACAACACCTTTGGCGCGGTGGGGGCGCTGGCCCGGCCCTTGGAGCACGGGGCGCATGTGGTGGTACACAGCCTGACCAAGTGGGCCAGCGGGCACGGCTCGATTCTGGGGGGTGCGGTGCTCTCGCGGGAGACCGCCCTCTGGCAGCACTACCCGCAGTTTTCCAGCCCCGATGCCCAGGGCAAAATTCCCTGGGAACAGTTCGGCCCGCGATGTTTTCTGGAACGGGTGCGCCAGCTAGGGCTGTCGCTGGGTGGAATGGTGCTGTCGCCCTTTAATGCTTATCTGCTGTTTCAGGGCCTGGAAACCCTAACGCTGCGCCTGGAGCGGGCCAGCCAGACCGCCCTAATCCTGGCCCGCTGGCTCCAGGCCCAGCCCCAGGTGGTCTGGGTGCGCTATCCAGGCCTGCCCGGTGATCCGGCCCATCCACGGGCCGCCCAGTACCTGCGTGGGGGGTTTGGCAGCATCGTGACCTTTGGAATCCGGGGGGGTATGGAAGGGGCCAGCCGCTTCCTGGCTCATCTGAACATCCTCCAGGCCCCCAACGTGGGGGATGCCCGCACCCTGGCCGTGCACCCCTGGACCACCACCCACAGCCGCATTCCGGAAGAAGCCCGCCGGGCGGCGGGGGTGGGGCCGGAGATGATTCGCCTTTCGGTGGGGTTGGAAAGCCCCCAGGACCTCCAGCAGATGCTGGCCGCGGGCCTCCGGGCAGTGGAGCAGGTGGGCCATGAAGGTTAGTACCCTGCTGCAAAGCGGCCGACCCCTCTTCTCCTTCGAGTTTTTCCCGCCCAAAACCCCCCAGGGCGAGGCCGCGCTGTTTCGCACCCTGCACGAGCTAAAGCCCCTGAAGCCCGCCTTTGTCTCCATCACCTACGGGGCCGGAGGCGGCGAACGCGCCAAAACCGCCGAGTGGGCGGGGCGCATCCAAAACGAGGTGGGTCTGGTGGCCATGGCCCACCTGACCTGTGTGGGCAGCACCCGCGAGGAGCTCTTGACCATACTGCACGAGTATGCCCGGGTGGGGGTGCAAAACATCATGGCGGTGCGGGGCGACCCCCCCAAAGGGGTACGGGAATTCAGGCCGGTGGCCGGAGGGTTTCGCTATGCCTCCGAGCTTATCGCCCTGATTCGGGCCGAGTTTGGCGACCGCTTTGCCGTGGCCGGAGGGGGCTACCCGGAGGGGCATCCCGAGGCGGTGAGCCTCGAGGCCGACCTGCAAAACCTCAAGCGAAAAGTGGAAGCGGGGTTGGATCTAATCATAACCCAGCTCTTCTTCAACAACGCCCTGTACTTTGGCTTCGTGGAACGGGCCCGCCGCATCGGGATTCAGGTGCCCATTGTGCCGGGCCTGATGCCCATTACCGACCTGGCCCAGATTCGCCGTTTTATGGATATGTGTGGGGCTAGCATCCCGGGGCCGCTGCTCTCGCGCCTCGAGCGGGCCCAAAGCCCCGAGGAGGTGCTGGAAATTGGGGTCGAGCACACCACCCGCCAGGCCCAGGAGCTGATCGAGGCGGGCGTCCCGGGCATTCACCTCTACACCCTCAACAAATCGCCCGCTACCCGGCGGGTGATGCAAAACCTGCAAATGGTTTTACGGTGACCTTTCGCCAGGACACATTTGGGGGCAAAATGAAGGGGCATGCAAACCTCGACAGCGGCTCCAGTTACCCAAAGCCTGACCCGCCTGAGCACTGGTCCGCGGGCACTCATGCGCGGTTTGCTTTTTACCCCCTCGGTTCCCCGTTATGTGGCGGCCAAGCTACTGGGCAAGCGGTATCCCCCCAGGGCCCTGTCCCTTCAACTGGCAAACCTGCCCGAGCCAGAACGCCCCCCAGGTTTCGAGCGGCTAAAGGTGCGGCTGGCAGGCATCTGCGGTAGCGACCTGGCCCTGCTGTATGGTAAACAAGCCCCCACCCTCTCGGGCATGTTTTCTTTTCCGGCAGTGCTGGGACACGAAATCCTGGCCGAGCTGGGAGGGGTACGGGTGGTGGTCAATCCGGTGCTGGCCTGCCTCGAGCGCGGTCTGCCGGACTGCCCGGCCTGCGCCAGGGGCGATGACCACCTTTGCCTCAACGTGGCCGAGGGCAACTTTGGCCCTGGCATGCTGGGCTTTTGCAAAGACCTGGGGGGTGGTTGGGCCCAGCGCATGGTGGCCCACCGCGAGCGTATTTTTCCCATTGCCGAGGGCGTGCCCGACGAACGCGCCGTGCTGACCGAACCCGCGGCGGTGGTGCTGCACGGGCTACGGCAGGCCTGGGGTGAGGGCAGGCCCCAGGCCAGATCCCGCGCAAACCCGCACACCCAGCGCATGGACTGGCCCGCCCAGATACTGGTCATTGGTGCTGGAACCATCGGCCTGCTGGCCGTCAAGATGCTGCGGGTACTGGGCTTTCAGGGGCCTTTGTTTGCCGTGGCCCGCCACCCCCGCCAGGCTGAGCTGGCCCGGCTGTTTGGGGCCAACCAGGTCTTTCCCTCGACCCAGGAAGCTCAGCAAGCGGCCCGGGCCAGGCGCTACCGGGGCATCTTGGGCTCGGTCTCCTGGCGCGGCGGCTTTGAGGGGGTGGTGGAGGCCTCAGGCTCGCCTGCGGGCCTGCAGGAAGCCAGTTGGGCGGTGCGCGAAGGGGGGCGGGTCTTGCTGCTGGGCGCCCCCGCCACGGCCTTCCACGACTTTTCGCCCTACTGGTTCCGCGAGGTTGGGCTTATTGGAAGCTATGCCTACGGCTGGGACGACTTCGCCCAGACGGTTGGGCTTTTGCCCGAGATGAGCGGGGTGGAGCAGATGGTTACGCACCAGTTTGCTCTGGAAGCCTGGCCCGAGGCCATCAAAACCGCGGTCAGGCGGCGGGGCGTCAAGGTGGTGTTCAGGCCATAGCTTGAACAAAAGGTACCCTTTGCTTGCACCCGCCTTTGCGCTAGTCTGGAGGCAGTATGCCCATCCGCGAATTCCGTATGGCCGACTACTCCAGTGTGCTGGCCCTCTGGCAGAATGCGGGCCTGGAGATAAACCCCTCTGATAGCTTTGAGGGCCTGCAAAAAAAGCTCGAGCGCGACCCCGACTTGTTTTTGGTGGTGGAGGAGGACGGCCAGATTCTGGGGGCTTTGCTGGCAGGCTACGACGGGCGGCGGGGCTGGCTGTACCACATGGCCATCCATCCCTTTGGTCAGGGGCAGGGCTGGGGTAAGCGGATGGTGGAAGAGCTCGAGGCCCGCCTAAAAGCCAAAGGCTGCCAGAAGCTGAACCTTCTGGTCGAGCCTTCTTACGCCGAAGCCCAGGACTTCTTCGAGCGACTGGGTTACCGCCGTGATAACCTCATTTTTATGGAGAAGTGGCTGGGGGAGTAGCCCCTGTAGTACCACATGTTGGTTGGGCTCCAGGCCTTTCTGGTGGGTTTATCGCGCTCTTCGCAGAGGTTACCTTCCAACCGGGGGGCAACTGTGCTGCGCCGGACAAAGCAATCAAGTTTTGAGCAGCTCAATATTTGTGAAGAATGCTCCGGTGCCCCAACAGGCCAGATTTTTTCCCGACTCTGATGGCACCCATCCTAACTATTGGTGACTAACACCGCTGCCCCATGCACCCGGCCTTCCCGCAGGGCCGCCAGGGCCTGATTGGCCTCCTCCAGGGCGAAGGGCTGCACCTGGGGCCTGACCCCAGCCTGGGCGGCCAGCGTCAGAAGCTCCTCGCCGTCCTGGCGGGTGAGGTTGGCTACCGATCGCACCGTGCGTTCTTCCCACAGAAGCCGGTAGGGGAAAGAGGGGAGGTCGCTCATGTGGATACCCCCGCACACCACTACCCCTCCTTTGACGGTTGCCCGTAGGGCCTGCGGTACCAGGGCCCCCACCGGGGCGAAAATCAAGGCGGCATCCAACGGTTCGGGTGGAAGCTGGTCGGAGCCCCCCGCCCAGACTGCCCCCAGCCGCAGGGCGAGTGCCTGGGCAGCCGTGTCCCCTGGGCGGGTGAAGGCATACACCGCTTTTCCCTGGAAGGTGGCAATCTGGGCAATCAGGTGGGCGGCGGCCCCGAAGCCGTAAAGCCCTAGGCGCTCCACCCCCGGCCCGGCCAGCCGGTAGGCCCGGTAGCCAATCAGCCCCGCGCACAAGAGGGGGGCGGCCTCGAGGTCACTATACCCCGCTGGCAGGGCAAAGCAGTAGTCTTCGTGGGCCAGGGTGTACTCGGCATAACCCCCGTCCAGGGTATAGCCGGTGAAACGGGCCTGGTCGCAGAGGTTTTCCTGGCCCTTGCGGCAGTAACGGCACTGCCCACAGGTCTGGCCCAGCCAGGGTACCCCCACCCGCTGACCCGGCGCAAAGCGCCGCACTTCCGGCCCCACCGCCACCACCTCGCCCACAATCTCGTGGCCCAGCACCAGCGGTAGCTTGGGTTTTTGGAGGTCGCCCTCGAGGATGTGCAAGTCGGTGCGGCAGACCCCACAGGCCCGCACCCGCAGCAGAATCTGTTGGCCCTGGGGTTGTGGAACATTTAGCGCCCTAAGCTGTAGCGGCTGGCCCACCGCTTCCAGCAACATGGCCCGCATAACAGAAGGCAGGTTCATGCTGTTTTTTGTAATGCAAAGCCAGTTTCTTTATCGTGCTTTTATTGCCCATCTGGGTCTCGATCGCGCCCTTCACAGGCCCTGTGCAGGAGGCGGCAGTAATGTTGGTGAGGGGCTCAACGATGATGAAGAGCGCACTAGAAACCTCCGAATCTTCCTAGGCCTTACGTTTGGCTGCCAAAGCCCCATCCACAATAGTCAGCACAATGCCCACCATCAGATACACGTCCCCCAGGCTAATCACGTTGGTATATCCCAGTAGGCGCACCGGAATCACGTCGGCCAGAAACCACAGCGGCGTGGAATCGGTCATCAGGGTGTGCACTGCGTCGTACTGCTCTTGTAGTTTGGGCAGGTAAGACTCCATCCCTACTTTGTACAGCGCTTCGCTGCTAACGGGCATATGCCCTTTGTTAGCGAAAATAACCAGTGCGTTGCACAATAGCCCGAGCCCCACAAACCACAGCCCGCGCAGGTGGGTGTTGACCCACAACCCGTATCCCACCAGCAGCAGCACCAGGGTTTTTGCCACAGGGCCTGCAATGCTGGGGGCGATCAGGCCGCGCGAGGTGGCGTAGGCCAGACTGCCCTCGAGCCCCGCTGCCACCACGAAGACCCAGGCTACTTTTAGCTCGAGGTTGGCGATGTCGCGGAGGCTGGCCCGGAGGGCGAGAGCGAGGGCGATTCCGATGAGTGCGCTGGCAAGGTATAGCGTCGTAAAAACTCCTTCCGATCTTTCCAGATGAGATTTTCTCGCCACAGGGCCTCGAAGTGCTTTACCACCTGCGGGTCGAACTGCCGCCCCGCCTGCACAATTATCTCATTCAGGGCTTCCTGGGGGGTTTTGGCGGGGCTGTAGGCCCGGCCCGCAGTCATCGCTTCGTAGGCATCGGCCAGCGCCACAATGCGTGCCCAAAGCGGAATGGCCTCGCCCTTTAGCTGAGCGAGATAGCCGCTCCCATCCCAGCGCTCGTGGTGGTGCAGGATAACCCCCTGCACCTCTTTAGACAGCCGGTGCTTCATGGGGCTCAGCACCTCCAATCCTTTTTGGGGATGGGTTTTGATGAGCTCAAACTCCTCTTCGGTCAGCTTGCTGGGCTTGAGCAGGATAGAGTCCGGGATGGCTACCTTGCCGATGTCGTGTATGCGGGCCGCATAGGTAATGCGCTTTACATCGTGCTCGTCGAAGCCCATCCGCTCTGCAATGCTTTTGACAATGGCCGCCACCCGCTCCGAGTGCAGCCTGGTGTAGGGGTCTTTGGCGTCTAATGCGGAGACCAGTACCTCGATGGTGTCGTCGAAAGACTCCTCGACCTTTACCTTTTCGTCCCAGTAAAAACGCGAGAAATAGAGCAACAGCATCATAAAGAGCACCGTAAACCCACCCCACCCCCCAATCAGGGGCGTCTGGTAGGCCTTGGCCAGCAGTAAGCCCATCGGCGCCTGCACCAGGTAGCTCACCCAGAGCCAGCTAAAGTTTTCGAACCACACCTTGCGCAGGCGGGCCCCGCTGGCCAGGTGAATCACAAAGGTAACGGTGCTCACATTAGCCAGAAAGTACACAAGGGATGCCACAAGGATGCCCGTTATCTCGCGCAGGTGGGGGTCAAGGTTCAACTGCGTTTGCACCGCCCACCAGACCCAGGCCGCAAGGCCGGTGGCCAGGCCTTGTTGTGCTCTGTTGAAAAGGTCTTTGTACCAGGGATACTCGGGTTTGCCAAATTTTTTACTGAAACTAAAGATAAAAACCAGGGCCGGAGCCAGCCAAGGGGGGAAGAGGACCACGGCAGCTAGGGCCACCACGAAGGTGTGGGACATGGAGGCGCCAAAAGGCAGTTTTACCGTTGTGCGCTGTGCAAGCCATATCAGCCCTGCCCAAAAAGCCAGGTTGAGGGCGTTTAGGGTATAGCCATCCGCTGGAAGCCTGGATAAAAAAAACACCAGGCCGAAAAAGACCACCAGCAGGCCCAGGATAAATAGCAGGATACGGGGCGGCGGCAGCGAAACCTTCACTGCCCCAGTCTAAGGGGGGCACAAAAAAAAGCGGGTGCGAATTGCACATCCGCACCCGCACAAGCGTTACGTGATTATTCCCAGGTAGCGCCAGCACCAGCAGCAACGGCCAGGGCAACCAGGGCGGCAACCAGGGTCATGATTTTGAAGGCGAGTTTTTTCATGTTTATCTCCTCCTAGACGGCTTGGAAGCGCTTTTGTTTTTTGACTTCCGGCCTTGGGGAAGACAATACCCCATGATCCCCTGTGCGGTCAATGCGTACAGGGAAGACTCATACTTGGTTCATAATGTGCCTAAATCACAGTACGCTCACCCCTTGCCTGTCTGGGCAGGCACCCACAGCTTATAACCCCCCCTGAATGCAGTCAGTGATATTTGCACCAAAAAACCCCGTCTGGCGTTACGTGGCATTGTTCGCAGCCTCTGGACGGTTTTGGGAGTAGCAGTTTTCACTGGAAAGATGCCAGTGCGTAAGTGTTATGGTCGAGGGTGAGCTCGAGCCGGTGTGCACTTAGATCGCCCACAAACATGCGAAAGCCTTTCTTGGGCAAAACCTTTGCGCTTTGCAGGGGGGTTCCTTCAGGGCTCACAAGGGTTATTGCGGCTGATTTGAGGGGAGGCCTGCCCTCGCACAGCAACTGCCCAGCCAGTAAGCCTTGTTGCCCCTCTAGCTTGTAGCTCAGGTCAAGGTAGCAGTCAGCAACCCAGTAAAGCCTCACCCAGCCAAGGCTAGAGGCTTCTTGACAAGAGATGTCCTCAGAGCTCACGATGAGAACAGCATTCTGCTTCATATGGGCCTACCTCGTGTAACGCCTTGCTGGGGATGTGCAGCTTCTTGCAAGTTGTTTACTGGTGTGCAACCTTCCCCACCAGGGTTTGATAAGTGATTATAATCAAATAGGGCAAGAGGGTTTATAGATGCCAAAAAAGACCCCAGGACAGTATTTCACGAGCAAGGGCATCTCGCCGAGGCGGCTGGTCGGCCATCTCGAGCAGCTTTATCCACTCGAGCGCGAGGTTTTGCTGGCAAGGGCTATGGGCGAAACGTTGCGGGCCATTGGTCAGCGGCTCAACCTGACTCCGGAGGGGGTGCGCCAGGTGGAGATTCGGGCCCTAAAAAAGCTCCAGGGAGAAGATACGCCTACACAAGTACAGGGTCGCCGCTTTCGCCTGGCGGTTGAGCACCGTTCTGGGGTGTCGCTCGAGGCGGTGGTCAAGGAATTGCCTGAACCTGAGGCTACTCTGATCTTGGCCTATGCCAGGGGTGAGCCGGTGGCCGCCCTGGCCCCAAAGCTGGGCCTGAGCATTGCCGGGGCTGCTGCCCTGCGGGATAGAGCTATAGCACGTTTGCTGGGTGAGGAGCGGGGCTCGAGGGCTAGTGAGTGGGTCGAGCTAAAAGCGGCAGTGGTGGAGGCGCTACGCGAGCGCTCCCTCACCTACGACGACCTCGAGGCCCGCTTCCCCATGTCTCGCCGGCGGCTGATGAAACTGATGCTCGAGCTGGTGAACGAAGGCCAGGCCGAGCTAACCGACGAGTACCCATTCCGCTTTATGGGTGTCAAACCGGCCTAGGTTGCTTTTACCTACTGTTTCGCTTCGCTCCGGCCCTACCCTGTGCGCTCTAGACTAGTGAATTGCGCCCTCGCTGCGCCCAAAACCCCTTTATGCAGTTTTTGCATAAAGGGGTTTTTGCGTCTGGGACGTGGTGGGCGCGATTGGACTCGAACCAACGACCCCTACCGTGTCAAGGTAGTGCTCTAGCCATCTGAGCTACGCGCCCGCTCGAGCTGGTTTTGGTTCCAGCTTTCCCAGTAAACGGAAGGCATTGGAGGCGCTGACCGGATTCGAACCGGTGAATGGAGGTTTTGCAGACCTCTGCCTTACCACTTGGCTACAGCGCCAGGTTCAACTTGCACCCGAGGATACCTCGGGTAGCTCAGCAAAAGTTAGGTTAGCACTAGCGAAAGGGTGTGTCAAACCTTTGTAATCGGTCAACACATCTGAGACTCTTGGGGAACCGACTCCGCCTGTAGTTTAGCCAGGAACTCCAGGGGAGCCAAGCCCTCCAGGGCCATGTGGGGTCTATGGCCGTTGTAGTACGCCAGGTAGTCCTCCAGCTCGGCCTGGATTTCACCGATGGTCGTGGGCAAGGGCCGGGTGTAGAACTCGTCCCGGAAGGTCCGCTGCATCCCTACATGGCCGTTGAGCT
>Ga0308395_1001324_pt1 | contig 16425 bp, 17 predicted proteins | sample Hotspr20SampleP4_FD_202097 | JGI IMG/M metagenome (GOLD analysis project Ga0308395, IMG submission 202097) | Hot spring phototrophic mat microbial communities from Mushroom Spring, Yellowstone National Park, Wyoming, United States - 20050930_P4 ...
AGGGACAGCGGTCAAAGGTTTTTAAAATGCCCTTTGCTCTTAAAAACTTTTCTGCTTCCTCTTCGGAAGAGGTTACTTTGACGAGTTCTACTAAATTCATCTTCACCCCCCATGCTTTATTATAGCACGGTGGAATATATTGAGCAATCACCAAAGTTTATCATACTAGTAAAAATTCTCAGAGAGGAGGTTGAAAGATGAAAAAGGTGTTAGCCTTTGTAGGTGGGGTTCTTCTTTTAGTTAATACTGCATTTGCCTACGATGCTAAGCTTGTCAAAAAACTTGACGAAGTGTTTTCTAAGCAGACTCCAGAACTCATTAAAGTCACCAAGCTTCCAACTCCAGATGAGCTTAAACCGCGTCCCTGCGAGATTAGTCATAAGAAGTGGGTTGAGACGCTTGCAAAACACGACGCTGAGCTTGCTAAAAGGCTTGATGAAGTGCTTTCTCAGTTACCTCCACAAATTAAGCAGACTCCCTGCGAAGTTGATGGTAAAAAGCTCTTAGACATGATGCACAAGAAAGAACCTTTTGTATTCTTAGACATTAAAACTCCTCAAGAAATGGCCATCACTGGTATAACCTGGAAAGACACTTTAAGGATCCCCATGCATGAGCTTTTTAAGGAGGAAAATCTGAAAAAGCTTCCCAAGGATAAGAAGATCCTTGTAGTATGTCACGGAGGGGTAAGAGCAGCAGCTGCTACCTTGGCTTTAAGAGCTTTAGGCTTTATGAATGCCTACAATTATGAAGGGGGAATGTCTGCGCTTGGTAAAGATGTTACAAGAGCTTTTATCCCCGTTGTCGAAGTCGAAAAATAATTAGTTCCTTTCCAGGGATGACCTTTTGGTCATCCCTCCTTTAACTTTTTTAAGGCAAGATATGCGGCTTTGTTCTCGGCTTCCTTTTTAGACCTTCCTTTAGCCTTGGCAAGCACCTCATCCCCAACCCTAACCGCAACCTCTATCCAAGGTTTGTGCGAAGGTCCGATTATAGATAAAACCTTATAGGTGGGCGTGAGTCCCTTTTCTTTTTGCAGATATTCCTGAAGCTTTGTTTTATAGTCAATAATTCTTTTAATGCTTAGTCCTCGAAGATAAGGTTTTAACCAATCTTCAAGGAGCTTACAGGTTTTTTCAAACCCTAATTCAAGGAATATGGCTCCGATTAAGGCTTCAAGCGCCCTTGCGGAGATGTTTTTGAGGCTTCTTTCATCAAGCTTTCTTTCTCGGTCTCCAAGAAGTAGATAGTTGGGAAGGTTAAGCTTTTCGGCAATTTTGCTCAGCCTTTCCTTGCATACAAAATAGGCCCGCTTCCGCGTTAAATCACCCTCTTTATCCTCAGGGAATTTAGCATAAAGAAGTTGAGAGACACAAAGGTTTAAGACTGCATCCCCTAAAAATTCAAGCCTCTCATTGTCAACAAGGTTAGAGTCTTTTTTCCTTAAACGATAGGAGCTATGAGTTAACGCTGTCCTAAGGAGGAACTTATCTTTGAAGGCAATACCAAGCTTTTCTTCAAGCTCCTGAAGGTTCTCTGTCACCCTTATTTAGCCACAAGAAAGCCTGTCCTAAACCTTTCCTTTTTTAACCTTTCTGCATGCTTGTAAGCAAGATAAAAGTCCTCTCCCAAAAAGACCTGCACACGATACATTAACCCGTGCTGAGGATGCTCAAAGGGAACGATTTCAACCCGGCTAAAATCCCTTTCAAGCTCTTCCTTATATCTTAAGGCATTGGCATAGTTTTTGAAAGCTCCTACCTGAAGGTAGAATTCGTTAAAACGGAAGTTTGGCTGGTTTTTATAAACATAGACGCCGTTTGAAGGTTCTGCTTCGCTTAGAGCAGTGATCTTAACCCTTGCCGTTCCTTTTCCCACAAGTCCTAAGTCTAAGGCGCTTGCATAGCTTAGGTCAATGCACCTATCCCCTACAAAGGGACCACGGTCGTTTATCCGGATAACAAGATTTCTTCCGTTTTCTAAATTTTTAACCAAAACATAGGTCCCGATAGGCAGGATCTTATGGGCTGCCGTGTATTCATACATGTTGTATACCTCGCCGCTTGCAGACTGCCTTCCATGAAAGCCAGGTCCATACCATGAAGCAATGCAGACCTCTTCGTAGCCCTCTGCTGACGGCAAGGGATAATAAACTTTCCCGTCTACCATGTAGGGCTTCATCCAGCCAGGGACCTTTTGCGGAACATTTTCTTTATCTGCTGGAGGAGGTGGGGTGTAAGCTACAGGCTCTCTAGGTGGTCTTGCGCAGGAAAAAAGTAAAAGGCTTAGTAAAATTAATAAGAAATTAAAGGCCCTCATTTTTTTGCAGGGTTTCAGCAATTTTTTTGGCAAAGTAGGTGATTATAAGGTCAGCTCCTGCCCTTTTAATTCCGACGAGGCTCTCCATGAGAATCCTTTCTTCATCAAGATAGCCAAGTTGAGCGGCTGCTTTTATCATCGAGTATTCTCCGCTAACCTGATAAGCTGCTATGGGATGGTAAAAATTCTCCCTAAGCATCCTTATTATGTCAAGGTAGGGCATTGCTGGCTTCACCATTATTATATCGGCACCTTCCTGAACATCTAAAGTGGCTTCTCTCATAGCCTCTCTGGCATTGCCTGGGTCCATTTGATAGGACCTTCTATCGCCAAACTTGGGTGCGGACTCGGCAGCATCCCTAAAGGGTCCATAAAAGCTTGAACAGTATTTGACTGAGTAGCTCATGATGGCTGTTTGATGAAAACCAGCCTCATCTAAGGCTTCGCGAATTGCTGAAACCACACCGTCCATCATCCCTGAAGGGGCAACGATATCCGCGCCTGCCTTAGCCTGAGAAACCGCAACCTTGGCGATTATCTCAAGCGTCTCATCGTTATCAACTTCAACTGACCCCTGCCCTTTCTTTACGATACCGCAATGCCCATGCGAGGTATACTCACAAAGACAAACATCAGTTATCACTACAAGCTCAGGGAACCTGTCCTTTATGGCTTTTACTGCCCTTTGAATTATACCTTCCTTAGCAAAGGCAGAAGTTCCCATCTCATCCTTTTTGTCTGGCACCCCAAAAAGAAGCACAGCCTTAATCCCAAGGTCAACGGCTGACTTTATCTCCTCTAAAACTTTATCGATAGAAAAGCGATAGACATCTGGCATGCTCTTTATCTCTTCTTTTATCCCCTTTCCCTCTACGATGAAGAGAGGATAGATCAAGTCGTTTAAAGAAAGCGAGGTTTCTCTCACTAAATTCCTTATGGCTTGAGTTCTTCTTAGCCTTCTTGCTCGGTATTCTGGAAACATCATACCATTTCCCCCTTAAAAGCTTTATGCTGATAGAGCCTTCTTTATAAGCTCATACAAAGTCTTTAAGTCCTCTTTATAGTTTTGAGTAAGGTGAACCATGATGACCGGTTTTTTCCTTTCTTCAAGGGATCTAAAATCACCGCAAGCTTGGGCAAACATCTGGTCCCAGAAGGTATATCCTTCGCCGGGAATAACCTGCTCTGCCTTTCTTCCTCGGTAGGTCAGGATGATGAACCTGCTAAGGGGTGGACCACCCTTAAAGAGCTGACCCGTGGAATGAAGATATCTCGGTCCAAAGCCAAAAACGGTGGCGCAGTTTTTCTTCTCCCTTATTAAAGTTCTGATATCCCGAACTAAGTCCTCTACTTCATCATCAACAGGAAGATAGGCAAGGATGCCAATGAAGAACCAGGGTGCAAAATCTGAAAAGAGCTTTTTCAAAAGGGCAGTAATCCTTGGATAATCAATGTTCACCGTTTTATCGTAATAAAACCCAAGACCCGTTGCCTCATCAAGATAAAACTCGATACCAAAGTCTCCTGTGGTCTTAAAGGTTTCTAAAAACTCCTTGGTTTTTTGTTTAGTCAAAACAACATCCGGCTCATCGAAGGGGTTGACAGTTAAAAGATAGCCTGAGATGGCGGTAGCTAACATCCAGCGATAGGCTTCACCAAAGACCTCATAGCGGTCATCAAGAATAAAGGTCTTGATGGAGAAACCTTCTTCCTTTAGGTCCTGAATAAGCCGTTGGTAGATCCCTTCTCTGCCCCTTAGGGTTAAGTAGATAAAGGCTCTGTCCGTGGCATAAACTGTGGGGGAGCCAGGGGACTCGCCAACAACTGGCACGATGCCCGTCCTATCCTTACCAAGGGATTCCGCAATAAGCTGCTCAATCCAAAGGACAAAGGGCTTAAGAATTGGGTCAGCGATGAAGGTAAGCTTGTCCTCTCCCCTTATGTAGTGCTCAACCAGATACTCAGCTAAGGTGCTTGCGAGGTTGTAGCCCCAGGATATGCCGGGCTCGCAAGCACTATACATCTCTTTGGCATAATGTAGAGCTTTATCTAAGTCAAGACCAAGCAAAGCAGCAGGCAAAAAACCCACCTCTGTTAAAGCAGCATACCTTCCGCCGATGTCAGATGGATGATGAAAGACCCTTAAAAAGGAGAGCTCCTTTGCTAAAGTTTCAAGGGGTGAGCCCGGGTCGGTCAAAGCCACAAAATGCTCTCCAGGATTTGACAGAGCTTCTTCAGCTCTTTTCCAGAAATATTTGAAATGGGCTAAAGTCTCGATGGTTGTGCCAGACTTTGAGGCAATGACAAAGAGAGAGTCTTCTATGTTTAGTTTTTCGACCTCCTCTATGTTTTCCGGAGCGTTTGTGTCAAGAACGATAAGGTTAGGGAAGCCTTCTTTTGGGGCAAACATCTGGGAAAGAACATAAGGGAAGAGGGCAGAACCACCCATTCCGCACCAGACAACCTGCTTAAACGTTGCTCTTACAACTTCAGCAAAGGTCTTAAGCTCGGAAACCTTAGGTTCAATGTAGCGATAGCCATCAACCCAGCCCAGACGATTTTTAACCTTCTCGACAACTTCGGGAGAAAGACTAAAAAGGGTAGGGTCCTTTGCAAAAAGCTTCTGAAGAATTCGCTCTTTTTCCTCTTCGGAGAGTTTAGATGGTCTTTTTACTAATCCCTTTTCTTCGTAAACCTTGACAATCCTCGGGAAGGGCTCGTCCATGGGAATTCTCCTGATGATTAAAATTTATTATGATTATACCACGAGCTGTTTTGCTGACAAACTTATACCGCTGCCTGCCTTTTATCACCGTCCCCTTTGAAGCGGAGAGGCTACATCCGCCTGTTACCCAGAAAACTCTGCCCAATGGTTTCATCAAACGGTGTTTGCTCCTACACCAAATTTCCTACAATGACATTTTTAAAAATTATTTTATAATAATGAGCTCAAATTTTACCGTAAGGAGTAATACCATGCCCAAGGTCTACACCATAAACGACCTATCTTTGATCCTTGGTGAAGCCGTAAAAGAGGTCTTAAAACTTAACATCGGGAAGGAGGTAAAGCTTTCGCCTACGATCCAAAAGATAGGGAATGTTGCCTTAAGACCGGATATCTCGTCCTTTTTAGACTTCTACGGGGATTACAACGGTCTTATCTGTTTGAACTTTACCAAAGATGCTGCCTTAGAGCTCTGCAGGCTCCACTTTACCACAATGGGGTTTGCCGAAGAGGACCTGCCCAAAGACCCTTTTTCTGATGAGGTTATAAACTTTATCGGAGAGATGACAAATCAGATAGCTGGTAATTTCCGAAAGAATATGGAAGAAAAGTTCGGGCTTTCAGCAAAAAACCCTCAGCCTAAAGCCCTGCAGATAAACCACACCATCCAGATGTTCATTGAGTCTGCTCTCAAATCAACCCAGTGCAGAAAGCTTTCCTTTTCAACCCCCGCTCATAATTCTTTTTACGCTGAGCTCTCCCTTGAAAAAACCGAATTTATCCTGATGGAGGAAGTTTTAGCTGAAGTGAAGAAAGAAGAGAGTGTTGATGACCTTCTTTCTAAATTTTTCTAAACAATGGACGAAAGATTTCTTAAGTCAAAGCTTGTCTTCAGCAGATGCTTTTACGAGAGGACACGTTATGATGGCGGCGAAATAAAGGACGAAATCATTGAAAGGTTGAAGCCTTTCGTTGAACCAATCCTCGTTTGCCCGGAGGTGGAAATCGGGCTTCCTATTCCTCGCCCCAAGGTTCACATAATCCAAGAAACAGGTTCAAAAAGGCTTGTTCAAGAAGGAACAGAGCTTGACTTAACAGAAAGGATGAGAACTTTTTGTAAAGCCTTCCTTGAGAACCTTCCCCAAGTTGACGGGTTTATCCTTAAGGCAAAGTCGCCATCTTGTGGGCTTGGGCAAGCTAAATTCTACCGCCAAGGAAAGATCGCTGGAAAAACTTACGGATTTTTTGCAGAGGAGATAAAAAAGCTTTGTCCATATCATCCTGCGATAGATGAGGGAAGGCTGAAGGACAGAGACCTAAGGGAACACTTTTTAACCCAGGTCTTTGCCTTGGCTGAGCTTAGGATCTTAATCTCCAACCCTTACCCAAAAGGCTTAGTAGAATTTCATACCAAACATAAATACCTCCTTTTAGCGATAAGTCAAAGGGGACTCCAAAATCTTGGACGCCTTGTAGCCTCAGGGAATATTTCCTTTGAAGAAAAGCTTAGACTTTACGAGGAGGCTTTCCGTTCTGCCCTTTCTAAAAGAGGCACAAGAAAAACACACTACAACGCCCTACTTCACATAATTGGCTACTTTTCGAAAAACCTTAACCGAAGAGAGAAGCTTTACCTGCATCATGTCCTCGAAAAGTTTAAAAAGGGTGTCACACCTCTTTGGTTTGTTAGAGAAATTATAAAAACTTATGCCCTAAGGTTTGAATTGGAGTATCTTCTAAAACAAAGCTATCTATATCCCTTCCCAGAAGAGTTAGATTTTTAAGGGACAACATCGGTCAAAAGGTTTAACCAACCATAAGGGTAATATAGAGATTCTTCGGGGAGATTGTTGGTAAAGAGAGCCTCTTTAACCAAGGGTAAAAACTCCTTTGTGATGGAGACAAAATCTTGGGTTAGAAGGCAGTATTGTTTTGCCCTCTCGGGGGAGGTTTTTATAAGGATTGGGCATCTACCTCCGCAGAAAAATTCAGCAATGCAGGCTTTACAGACTAACCAATCTCGATAGGAAACAATATGACTTAGCCTTTCCTTAAGCTCATACTCCGCGGTTTTCTTTAGGTCTCCGTTTGTGAAATCGGCAAGAATTAGCTCTTCCCCCATGTCCAAGCAGGGTAATACCTTACCAGAGAGAATATCAAAGTTTCTAAGTTTTTCTACTCCACAACCTGTTTGTCCTCGCCATATACCCTTTAGACAGAAATAGATAAGTTCAAGGATGGGTAAAACAGGAAGGGTTTCTCCTTTGAAGATGGCGTTAACAAAGTTTTCTAAAAGATGCATTAAGTCTTCTTGATAAAGCCTTCTAAAAGTTTGTAGGTCCTCTATGGATTTATCAAGCTCAATTAGATGCCAGAAGAAGAAATCACAAAGCTTAGCCTGATAGAGTTTTAAGAATTCATCAACGCAATCTTTAAACCTCATTCCTTCTCTTAGGGTTGACCACATGAGGACTTTGGTTTGCGAAGCTTCTTTTTTTAAAATTTGCAAGTTTTTTTCGATCCTTTCTAAGGATGTCCCTTTGCGAAAGCGATTATGCTGTTCCTTCGTTCCGTCAATAGAAACAAAGAGAAAATCAAGTTCTTCGAAGAATTGTGGGTCTTGGGAAATTGCCTTATCTAAGAGCATGCCGTTTCTGTAGAGTATGAAGCGAAGCTCTTTGTCCTTATACTTTGTCTTTAGCTCCTTTGCGATCGTTCTAACCTTATCAAAGACCAAGAGGGGTTCTCCACCGTAGAAGTCAACAAAGGCTGGGGCTTTGGCTGTTTGCCTAATAAGCCAATCTAAGGCTTTCAAATTAGCTTCAGTGTCTTCTTCCCAAGATTTAGCAAAGCCCTCTCTATCCCCGTAGATCAGACTGTTTAGACAACCCTCACATCTTGCATTACACCTTCCGGTGACGGTAAGATGAAAGACCCTTGGGACCCCATCCTGCAGAAAATCGCTTAATGCTATCATTGTAGCCTTCAAATAACATTTAATACTATTCATAATAATTAATTTTCGCACGCTGTCAAGGTTAGAGTAGGGTTTAAACTGAGGCTGTTTTAAAAATTTGTGCAAGCCCCCATGTCACCCCGAGCCGTCCTATGTGTCGCCCCGACCCACGCGCGGCGCCCCTCCCTTCGGTCGGGGCAACAATAAGGAGGACGAGGAGTATAGGTAAGATTTCCTTTATACCTGAAAAGTTGCAGAAAAAATTTACGGGCAAACAAGCTTTTTCTCTTCTTTAACAAGCTTACCATACTCATAATACTGGACGGTTACCCATTCGCATTTACCTTGGGAACCAACAGGCTTGGCGTAAACTCTTTGAACCTTGTCTTCGCTAACATATTCTACGGGTTTTTTGGTTGTTGCTGCCTCTTTGCTTGCTCTATCCATAATGGTTGCCGCTGTGCCACCGATTAGCGCTCCAAGAGCTGCCCCAACAACAGCCCCGCGCCAACGGTTATTTTTGTCAAGCAAAACCCCTAACACTCCTCCGGCTACCGCTCCAACTGTGGCCCCTTCTTTGGTCTTCTGCTCGAGCTCAACGCAAGAGCTAAGCCCAGTAAGCAAAAGAGCAAACACCAAAAGGCTTGCCAGCCACTTTGCCCATCTTTTCATGGTCAAACCTCCTTTAGTTTATTTTAGCATCCTTAGGCGGAGTAAAATTAAATATTTTCTCCGGCAGGTTTACATTGTATTCAAGCTTGCGAAAATTAACAAGCACCTTATCTCCAGTCTTATGCCAGACTATAAACCTTTTTACCTCGCCGGTTGAAAGGTCAACAAAGAGCGTGAGCCTTTCTACCTGATTTTCCTGAGATAGGGTTAGAAAATTTAGCTCCCAGAGGTTCTCTGACAAGCTCTTGTAGCTTTCAATCCGAAGGTCTTTCCTTATGTCGCCTCTTCCGCTCATGAAACCAAGGGCAAGCTGGGAAGATATGGCCTTACCCGTAGGATAAACAAACACCCGCTTTTCTTCAGGATAATAGACATAAAGGTTTGTCCCGTCAGAGATAACGATAAACTTTTCGGGAGTTAGGTATTCCCAGCGGAAAAGCCCGGGCTTTTTGATCCAAACTCGTCCAGTCCGAATGTCCTTTTGCCCGTTTGGATGGATGGTTTCCTGCTCAAACTCAGCCCTTATGTTTTTGGTGTTTTCATAGAAGGCTTGAATAGTATCCAAAACTTGGTTTATGCTTTGAGGATAGCCCTTATAAGGGTTTACGAGGAGGAGCGATAATAGGACGAGGACGAACACCGTCGCTTGGACCGATGATGCCTTCCTTCTCCATCCTTTCAACAAGCCTTGCTGCGCGGTTATATCCAATGCGGAGCCTCCTTTGAAGCATCGATGTAGAAATTTTACCGTATTGGTAGGCTATCTTCAACGCCTCTTGATAAAGCTCATCTTCCTCATCACCTGGGCTAAGAATGGCTTCTTCCTCTTCTTCATCCTCTGCTAAGCTCAGGTCGGCAAGATAGGTAGGCTTCTCAACTATTTTCAAGTATTCCACCACTCTTTTAACTTCAGCTTCAGAAACATAGGGACCGTGGATCCTTTGTAGATGGGAAGACCCAGGCGGCAAGAAGAGCATGTCCCCAGCCCCGAGAAGCCTTTCTGCCCCTTGAACATCAAGGATAGTTCGGGAATCTACTTTAGATGTCACCTGAAAAGAGATCCTTGCCGGAAAGTTAGCCTTGATAAGCCCGGTTATCACATCAACCGATGGTCTCTGGGTAGCAACGAGTAGGTGGATCCCTGCGGCGCGAGCCATCTGGGCAAGCCTTGTAAGAAGCGTCTCCACCTCTTTGGAAGAGACTACCATGAGGTCGGCAAGCTCATCGATGATGACCACGATGTAAGGGAGCTTCTCTTCAAACTGCTCGTTAAAAGATTCTAAGTTTCTCACCGAGTATTCTTCAAATAAGGCATACCTTCTTTCCATCTCATGCACAGCCCACCTCAAGGCTTTGGTCGCAAGCTTTGGTTCAAGCACGACCGGATGAATTAGGTAAGGGATATCCTCGTAGACCGAAAGCTCAATCCTTTTTGGGTCAATCATCAGAAACCTTATGTTGTCCGGAGTGGATTTGTAGATGAGGCTCAAGATCACGCAATGGAGGAAGATGCTTTTTCCAGAGCCTGTGCTTCCTGCGATCAATAGGTGGGGCATCTTCCGAAGGTCGGTGCAAACAGGGTTCCCAGATATGTCTTTACCCAAAGCAATGGTTAAAGGGGAGGCAGATTCCTGAAAGGATTTGCTCTGAAGAATATCTTTGAGATAGACCAATTCCCTTTGAGGGTTTGAGATCTCTATGCCTATGACATTCTTTCCAGGAATTGGGGCAACGATGCGCACGCTTTTTGCTGAAAGACCAAGGGCAAGGTCGTCAACGAGGCTTAGGATTTTGCTTAGCTTTATCCCGGGTGCAGGCTTAAACTCAAACACGGTGATCACTGGACCGGGGTTAATGTGCACAACCTCGCCCTCGATCCCAAACTCCCGTAGCTTTGCCATAAGGAGTAAAGCCCTCTCCTTTAGCTCCTCAGCTCTGATTTTAGAGCTTGTGGTCTTTGGGTCTTCAAGAAGACTTAGAGGGGGAGGAAGCTCAAGTTTTTCATGCTCTTCAAACTCCTTCGGTACTTCGAGACTGTCATGCTTTTTTGGCTTGGTTTTTTTCTTATTTTCTTCTTTGGGTTTAACAGTATTTTCAATCTCAGTCACTTCGGCTTCGCCTTGGGTATGCTGCAGGGTTTCAATTTGAAAGTCTTCTTTTTCTTCCTTGCTTGAAAAGACCCCTGCAAGTTTAGGTAGGATTTTAATTTCTTTTAGCCCTAAATAGGTGGCTACTAAAAACATAGTGAAGATTAAGAGAAAAAGCCCTGGAGTTCCGATTACTGAGGTTAAAAGAAAAGTGACCTCGCCAATGACTCCACAGTTCATAGGGAACCTGTTAAGAAAGTACATGCCCTCAAGCGAGGAAATTCTAAAAAGATAGGAAAGCAAAAAAATTAAGTAGATAAAGAAGAGAAGGAGGATAGTCCAGATTTTAGCTGGAGAAATTCCGGTCAATCTTAAGATGAACCCCAAAACTAAAAAGGGAGGTATGAAAAGGGAGACAAAACCAAACAAGGTAAAAAATAAAGAGGCTACATAGGCGCCAAGAAGCCCGGCGATATTTTGCACCCCTTCAGCACCCACAACCCCAACCCCTGGGTCTAAAGGATGATAAGAATATATAGATAGAGAAAGAAAAGAGATTAGAAGCAAAAAAAAGAGCCTTATGAACTTTGATGGAGTGCCTTGCTCCTGCATATAGAATATATTAATACATTCTGTATGGGAATTAAACAGTGATTTTTCTAAGTTAAGAGACATCAAAATTCGTCGGAATTTTTCGACATTTTTGTCGTTTAATGTTGTTTAATGTTTTCGAAAGCCTAAAAACCAAACATTTTTTATTGGCATGAGTTATGCAAATATTTAAGCAAAAATTAAAATGAGGAGGAGGTGTAGTTATGAAGAAGGGGTTAGGTTTACTCATTGCTCTTAGTTTAATGGTTAGCCCAGTAGTTGCTGGTGCTCAGCAGGCTGCAGGTGATAAGGCTGCTGCCCCTGCAGCTGGTGAGGAGAAGAAGCCAGCCAAGAAGGCAGAAAAGAAGGCTAAGAAGGCTAAGAAGGCAGAAAAGAAGGAAGAAATGAAAAAGGAACAAAAGCAGTAGTAATTTAGGATTTTCTTGACCCATCCCACAAGGGGACCTTCCTGATAAAGGAAGGTCCCTTTTTTTATTTTTTTACAAATGGTTTGGTTAAATAGATAAGCTTTTCTACTACCCTGATTGATCTATCCGAAAAGGTTTCTTATAAAACGCTGCTTCAAACAAGGCAAATATTGCCTCGGCTTGTGTACCGTCTGACAATATAGTTGATCAGAGTTGCAGTTTGTGAATGACCTTATATAACGACAAAGATAGTTCGGGTTAACATAAATTAGATAGAGCCTCTTAGTTTCTATTTTTAGCCCATCTTTGCCTCTTTCTCTTTTAGTTTAAAGCTCGATGCCATGAGTCCGAATTATCCTCTCTATTCCGTTTTAAAAATTGGTAAGTGTTATAATAAACTTCTTAATAGGTGAGGAAGGAAATTCTATCGAAGGGGTTGATTCTGCTTTGAATGCTTGGATGGTGTTGTTTAAATTTTTATACATATCTACCTTGTAAAGTGTTGACTTTTTGTTTTTTTATGTTATGTTTTTAAAATAAAATAAAAAAACATAGGAGGTAATAGCCATGAGAAAGAGGAGCAGACCTGCTACTCTTGATGATGTTAAGTTTGTTTTTGAGAATTATTCTAAGATGAGCGCTTCTGAGATTGCTGAGAAGCTTGGTATTAGCAAGTTTCAGGTTACTAAAATAGTCAATGAGTTGAGAAAGAGAGGAGTTCCTGTCCCTAAAAAGGTGGTTAAAAGAGGAAACATTTACGATCAATTTGTTGAAGAATTAAAGAGTAAAGGCTTATTGAAATAAGCCTTGTTTTACCCTGATAGGGCCTCTTTTACTACTTGACAATCCTTTTTGATTTTTTCTACAAGTTTCTCAACGGAGGGGAACTTTTGTTCCCCTCTTATGTATTTAATAAGTTCAACTTTTATTGTTTTGTTATAAAGGTCTTCCGAAAAATCAAGAATATGCACCTCGATTGACAGTTTTTTATCTTCAAAGGTAGGATTTTTACCGATGTTTAAAGCCCCCATAAACCTTTTATTTTCTATGTCTACCCAAGCTGCGTAAACCCCCTCTTTAGGGATTAGTTTTTTACTTGGTATTTCTAAGTTTGCGGTGGGGAAACCAAGTATCCTTCCTCTACCCTTTCCTGTGATTACCCTTCCTTTAAGACTGTAAGGTCTACCAAGCAATCTATTGGCCCTTTCAACCTCCCCTTTTAAAAGGAGTTCTCTAATTAGACTGCTTGATATCTTGATGCCGTCAATTTCTACTGGTTCTACCACTCTTACCATAAAATCATACTTTTTCCCCATCTTTAACAGATATTCTGCATCACCGCTTCTTCCTCTACCAAAACGAAAGTTATACCCAACGACGACAGCTCTTACTTTTAAATAGTCAACTAAATACTGCTCTACAAAAATATCAGGAGTGAGCTCAGCTAACGACCTGGTAAAGGGCAGAACAACCAAACAAGGAAAGCTGAGAGCTGATAAGATCTCTATTTTTTCATCAAGAAGAGTAAGGTAGTAGAAAGGAACCTGAGGTCGCAGGACCTCTCGAGGATGGGGGGAGAAGGTTAGCATAACCGGCGTGGCAAGAAGCTCTTCGCCAATTTTTTTTGTCTCTTCAAGGAGCCTTAAATGTCCAATATGTAGCCCGTCAAAGGCTCCGATAGCGATGACGGTAGAAAAGGGTAAAGGGAGGTCGCTAAGAGAATAGATTTTCATCTTCACCGCGCATGAACTTGAAGAAGCTATCAAACAGATATAGGGAATCCCAAGGACCGGGTGCGTTTTCTGGATGATATTGAACGGAGAAGGCTTTGAGGTCGGGAGAGTAAATACCTTCAAGGGTGTTGTCGTTAAGGTTTATGTGGGTGATTATTACATCTTTTGGCAACTCTTCTGCCCTTACGCAAAATCCATGATTTTGGGAGGTTATCTCAACCCTTCCGTTTAGTAGATTTAAGACCGGATGGTTTATCCCACGATGTCCGAAGCGAAGCTTATAGGTGGTAGCGGATAAAGCTTGACCAAGGATCTGATGCCCAAGGCAGATGCCAAAGATTGGGCGTTTGCCCAAAAGGTTTTTAACCGTTTCAACCACATAGGGTAGGGCGCTTGGGTCGCCCGGACCGTTTGAAAGAAAGATGCCATGAGGGTCTGCAGCTAAGATTTTTTCAGCCGGTGTATCCGCAGAAAAAACAAAGCACTCAGCCCCTCTTTGGACCATAAGCCTAAGCTGATTGTGTTTTAATCCACAGTCTAAAACGGCTACTCTGTATTGAGCTTTGTTCTTAAAGGATTGACAATTAAAGTCAAAGCCCTCTGGTCCGTAGTAATATGGTTTTGGAGAGGTGACAAACTTCACAAGGTCACGCCCCACATAATCAGGACTTTCCTTTACCTTTTCTAAAAACTTTTTTGGGTCTAAGGTTTCGGTTGTCATACCTCCCTTCATGGCTCCGTAGTTTCTGATATGCCTGGTAAGAGCCCGGGTATCTACCCCCTCAATCCCAAGTAGGCCTTGTTCTTTAAGCCAGTCCCCAAGGGATCTTTTAGCCCGGTAGTTGCTAAAATATGGTTGATACTCCCTGACGATAAAGCCAGCAACCTGAATGCGAGCGCTTTCCATGTCCTCGTCGTTTACTCCATAGGTGCCGATCAGAGGATAGGTCATGGTGACAATTTGTCCGAAGTAAGATGGGTCAGTGAGTATTTCTTGATAGCCTGTCATCCCGGTGTTGAAGACTATTTCTCCGAAGGTTTCTCCGGGTCCGGTAAAGGAGTAGCCCCAAAAATGGGTCCCGTCCTCAAGCAGGATCAGAGCTTTAAGCCTTTCTTTTTTCATGGTTTAGCTCCCTTTTGTTTGGTTCGCAGCTCCAAAGGAGGTATTCGCGAATAAAATCGTCTATCTCTCCATCTAACACCTCGTCAACCTTAAAGGCTTCAAACTGAGTGCGATGGTCCTTTACCACTTTGTAAGGATGAAGGATGTATGACCTTATTTGGTTCCCCCAGGATATATCCCTTTTTTCTCCGATTAACTCCTCTTTTTTCTCTTCAAGCCTTTGCTTTTGTAGTTGATAAAGCTTGGATTTAAGGATCTTTAAAGCGGTCATCTTGTTTAAATACTGGCTTCTTTCATTCTGGCATGCGACGACTATTCCGGTAGGGAGATGGGTAATTCGGACGGCTGTTTCGGTTTTGTTGACATGCTGACCACCATGACCGCTTGCCCTCATGGTTTCTATCCTTAAATCCTCGGGTCTTATTTCCACTTCTACCTCTTCCTCAATCTCTGGAATTACGGTGACCGAAGCAAAGGAGGTATGGCGTCTTGCGTTAGCATCAAAGGGAGAAATCCTGATAAGCCGATGAACCCCCTTTTCACCTTTTAATTTTCCGTAAGCCCAGGGTCCTTCAACAAGGATGGTTGTGCTCTTGATGCCCGCTTCTTCGCCTGGGAGGGCATCAACTACTTTAACATTATAACCCCTTTTTTCAGCCCACCGCACATACATCCGAAGAAGCATGTAGGCAAAGTCTTGGGCATCGGTTCCACCAGTTCCAGCATGGATAGAAAGGATGGCTGAGGATTGGTCGTATTCCCCAGAGAGAAGGATGGTGGTTTCTTTTTCTAAAAATTCTTGTTCAAAATCCTTTAGCTCCTCTAAGAACCCCTTTAAAATTTCGAGCTCCGGCTCAGCCTTGTAAAGCTCAAACCACTCTTTGAGCTCAGAAAATTTATGTTGAAGCTCCTCAAAAAGCTTTAACCTTTCCTCTAACTGAGCCTTTTCTTTGATGAGGCGTTTTGTTTCCGGAGAAGACCAGTCAACATTCTGGGAGAAGGATTTTTCTATAGTCTGTAATCTTTCCTTGAGGCTATCTAAGTCAAAGACACCTCCTTAAGTCTTCTATTTTTTGAGCATAGGAATTGAGAAGCTTCTCAAAATCTACGTTTTTATAAAGGAGAATCAGGTCTTCTTTTGCTGGTTTTACCCTCATTCTTCTTTGCACACCCCTTATATTTGGGCATAAATATAACACAAAAAAATTTTGTTTACAGGGTGGGTAATGTAGGGGCGACAGGTTAAAAGTATGATTTTCCAAGCGGAAGAAAAATGTGGGACCTTCCCCTTAGTAATAACAACAGCGTAAAATCCCTCTTGATTTTTGGTTGATTATTTTTAATAATACTTTTAAAAAACTTATGGAGGTTTGCCATGCCCATCTACATCGTCCTTTCAAAGCTTACTGAAAAAGGAAGGGAAACGATCAAAGAAAAGCCCCACCGAATATTTGAGGTAAACAAAGAGCTAGAGGAGATGGGGGTAAAGGTTCTTCAGCAGTATGCAGTCCTAGGTCCTTATGATTTTGTAAACATCATTGAAGCCCCAGATAACGAGACGGTGATGAAGATGTCTATCGACCTTGGCTCAAGGGGGACGGTTGAGTTAATGTCTTTACCAGCCCTAAGGGTTGATGAGTTTTTGAAGATAATCAAGAGATAAATTGGTGATTGCTCAATATATTCCACCGTGCTATAATAAAGCATGGGGGGTGAAGATGAATTTAGTAGAACTCGTCAAAGTAACCTCTTCCGAAGAGGAAGCAGAAAAGTTTTTAAGAGCAAAGGGCA
>Ga0308395_1001327_pt1 | contig 16402 bp, 18 predicted proteins | sample Hotspr20SampleP4_FD_202097 | JGI IMG/M metagenome (GOLD analysis project Ga0308395, IMG submission 202097) | Hot spring phototrophic mat microbial communities from Mushroom Spring, Yellowstone National Park, Wyoming, United States - 20050930_P4 ...
GGAACTGGCGATTGCTCTCAGCTAGTTCGGCGCGCAACTCTTGGCGGAAGCGTTCGTTGGCTTCAGCGAGTTCGGTGTGCAGATTGGCACGCAGTTGCTCGTGGAACTGGCGATTGCTCTCAGCTAGTTCGGCGCGCAACTCTTGGCGGAAGCGTTCGTTGGCTTCAGCGAGTTCGGTGTGCAGATTGGCACGCAGTTGCTCGTGGAACTGGCGATTGCTCTCAGCCAGTTCGGCGCGCAACTCTTGACGGAAACGTTCGGTATCGCGGGCTAAAGAGAAAGAGAGCGCTTGGATGTCACGCGACATCCGCGCCAGCGCTACTTGCGTTTCGTACTGCGCTTCGAAAAGTTTTTCGACCAGCGTCTCAAGGCGGTCGACTCGTTCGGCAAGGGAAGCCACGGCCACTTCCTTGGGCACTTTCCATCTACTATAGCGTATCGTTTCCCATTTTTCCACCCCCTCTTCCCGGTACAATCGCGCTTTTGTGCAAGAAGGGAAAGGCAATGGGCCAAGCGTGGGCCGAGGAGATTGCGCGGCGGCGCACCTTTGCGATTATCTCCCACCCGGACGCTGGGAAGACGACGCTGACCGAAAAGCTCCTCCTTTTTGGCGGGGCGATCCAGGTTGCCGGCGCCATCAAGGCGCGCAAAGCATCGCGCCATACCACCTCCGACTGGATGGCGGTGGAGCAGCAGCGCGGCATTTCGGTTACTACTTCGGTGATGCAGTTTGAATATCAAGGCTGCGTCTTTAACCTGCTCGATACGCCGGGTCACCAGGATTTCTCCGAGGATACCTATCGGGTGTTGACGGCTGTGGATGCAGCGGTGATGGTGATCGATGCCGCCAAAGGGGTCGAGGCGCAGACGATCAAACTCTTGGAGGTCTGCCGCATGCGCCACACGCCGATCATCACCTTTATCAACAAGCTGGATCGCGAGGTGCGCGATGGCTTCGACCTTATTGCCGAGATCGAAGATATCCTGAAGATCTCGTGCGCGCCGGTAACCTGGCCGATGGGGATGGGGAAGCTGTTCCGCGGCGTTTTTCACCTGCTTGACGAGCGGATGTACTGCTTTGCTCCGGGGACGGAGCGGCGGGTCGACCTCGAAGTAATCCACGGGCTGATGAATCCTTTGCTCGATGAGCGTTTTCCCGACGAAGCGGTTGAGCTGCGCGAAGCGGTGGCGCTGGCTCGCGAAGCGCTGCCCTCTTTTGCGCTGGGTGAGTTTCTGATGGGCAAGCAGACGCCGGTCTTTTTTGGTTCGGCGATCAACAACTTTGGGGTGCAAGATGTGCTCGATGCCCTGGTTGCCTGGGCCCCCCCGCCGCAGCCGCGTGATGCCACAGTGCGCGTCGTCTCCCCCGATGAGCCCAAGTTCTCTGGCTTCGTTTTTAAAATCCAGGCCAACCTCGACCCCAAGCACCGCGACCGGATGGCCTTCCTGCGCATCTGCTCGGGCCGCTACACTAACGGGATGAAGGTCTTTCATACCCGCATCCAGCGCGAAATGCGGCTGGCCAACGCCGTCACTTTTCTGGCTAACCGGCGCAACATCGAAGAGGAGGCCTACCCCGGGGACATCATCGGTATTCCCAACCACGGGCAACTGCAGATCGGTGATACGCTCACCGAAGGGGAGCTGCTGCAATTTACTGGCATTCCCTACTTTGCTCCGGAGCTCTTTCGTGCCGCGCGGTTGCGCGATCCGCTACGGGCCAAACAGTTGCATAAAGGGCTCCAAGAGCTTGGCGAAGAGGGGGCAATCCAGGTCTTTACGCTAGAAGGGGGACAGCTGATCTTGGGCGCTGTGGGGGCGCTGCAGTTTGAGATCGTGGCCGAACGGCTCAAAAGCGAATACCAGGTAGATGCGATCTTCGAACCAGTAGAACTCTATACCGTGCGCTGGCTCACCTTTCCCGACGAGGCAACGCAAAGCCGCTTCGTGCGCGAGCAGGCAATGCGTATTGGGCGCGACGTCGACGGTAACCTCGTCTATCTGGCCCCCAGCCGCTACAACCTTGAGCTGACCATCGAAAAGTATCCCACCGTCGGCTTTTTGGCCACCCGCGAACATCGGCAGGTCTTTGCTTAGGGAGAGCGCAAGGCTGGCAGCTGGGTAGAGCCGTTACTTCATCTTTGCTACCTCTTTATAGGTGCCCCCTTCAACCTTGAAAAGAGCGTAGCTACCGGGCACGTCGCCAGCCTTATCGAACTCATGGTCGCCAGCTGCCCCCTTATAGTCGATCTCCTTCCCTTCGGCGAGCAGTTTCTTTGCCTTTTCCCACTCGCCGGGCAGAATCGGTTCCCCCGGAGCAGTGGCTACAGCGCGGAGCGCCTGCGGGAGTTTGCTCTTGTCGCCCTTGGCGGCCTCCATGGCAAGGGCGATCAGAAAGGCGGCATCGTAGCTGGTGGCGGCAAAAGTGGCGTTGGGATCAACTCCTGCTTTGCGTGCCATTTCGGAAAACTGCTGGAACGCAACCCCCTCTTCGCCCACCGGCGCCGAGACCAAGAAGTCCTTGAGGTTGGCCTCCCCAAGCGTCTTGATCAGGTTTTCATCGCGCATCCCGTCGGCACCAACGTACTGTTTGAAAAAGCCATTTTCGATCGCCTGGCGCAGGATGGTCAGTCCAGAGGCGTTGCCGTAGTCGAAGATCACCAGCGTGTCGGCGCCCCCTTTAGCCAGCTCGGCCAGGTCAGAGCGGTAGGAGGCCTTCTTGTCCTCATGCCCGCGGAACTGGGTGATCATGCCCCCACTGGCTTCAAATTCAGCCTTGAAAGCTTCGGCAAGCCCCTTGCCGTAGTCGTTGTTGACGTAGGCGACGGCCACCTGTTTCACCCCACGGGCAAGGAGCGTACGCGCCAGTGCCCGGCCCTGGAAGTCGTCGGATGGGACGGTGCGAAAGACCAGGTCTTTGTCAGCAAGCTCGGTGATCTTTGGCGAGGTGGCTGAAGAGGAGACAACCAGAACGCCGGCTGGGATCGAAACCGAATTGACCGCAGCAAGGAGCGCCCCCGAGCAAGCTGGGCCGACGGTGGCCGCGGCGCCAAAGACGTTTACTGCCTTGGTCATCGCATCGGTGGCCACCTGCGGGTTGCAGCCGTCGTCAAACTCTTGGTAGATGATCTTGCCAAACGAGGTACCGCCAGCTTGGTTGACCTGGTCCAAGGCCAATTTCATGCTGGCAAGCATGGCTGGGGCCATGCCAGCAATTGGGCCGGTGATGCCGCCAAGAAGCGCTACTTTCGCTTCTTGCGCGAAGGCGGCGCTGCCTGAGCCAGCTACTCCTGCCGCAACCAGCGCGGCGATTAGGGTACGGGGAAAGGTCATGGTAGGTCCTCCTTGTGACGTGGAAAAACTCAACGATTCTAACAACAATTTGATGGCCAGCGTTCACCGTCCAGCCGGTTCGGGCAAAATCCCCTCGGGCCGCCAACGCAGCACCAGCTGCAGCAACAGGCCGATCACAAAGACCCGGACATATTTGGCCTGTGTGGCCACCTCGGCTGGAAGCCGGTCGGTAAGCAACTCCGAAGCCGACCAGATCACCCAGATCAGTAGGGTCCCCAGCAGTGCCCCGCGGTTGTTGCCCGAACCGCCCAGAATGAGCATGATCCAGACCAAGAAGGTGACCATCATCGGGTCGATCGCCTCTGGGGTGATTGCGCGCATAAAGTGAACGTAGACCGCGCCAGCCAGTCCCATGATCGCAGATCCCAGCACGAACGCCTCCAGCCGGCGTGCGGCAACATGCTTACCCATCGCCGCGGCCGCAGTTTCATTTTCACGGATCGCCCGCATCATTCGCCCCCAGGGTGCGGTCAGTTGTCGCTCCAGGCCCCAGAAGACCAGAAGCACAAGCGCCCAGGTAAGCGCCAGATAGATAAGCTGCGACCATTCGTAGGGTAGGTCGCCAAAGGGACGGGGCACTTGGGTGATGCCGCGCACGCCGCCAGAGAGGGTATCCTCGGTGCGCAGCACCAGTCGGATTACTTCAGCAATGCCGATCGTAGCGATTGCCAGGTAGTCGGAGCGAAAGCGCAGCGTCACTTTGCCAATCGGCCAGGCGATCGCTGCCGCCGCGACCATCGCCCCCAGCCAGCCCACGGCCGTGGGAAGTTGCCAGCCCATGATCCGGTCGGGCGCGGGCGGCGCGGTAAGGAGCGCCGAAAGGTAAGCGCCCACGGCAAAAAAGCCAGCCACGCCGGCGTTAAAGAGCCCAGCATAACCCCACTGGACGTTAAGGCCAAGGGTCAGAAGGGCATAGATGCCGATCAGCACCCCCATAAAGATCGCGTAGTTTAAAAGACCGACCGTATCCATCACAGCACCTTGCCTTGGAAAATTCCCTGCGGCCGAAAAAGCAGGATCGCGATGAGAATGACAAAGGCGGTGGCCATCTTATACTGGCTGGGCAGAACAAGCACCGAAAGCTCTTCGATCACACCGATCAGAAGCCCCCCCACAACCGCTCCTTCCACTCGCCCGACGCCGCCAAGGATCGCTGCGGCGAACATGGCAAGGAGCGCCGACCACCCCATCATCGTGTTCAGCTCAGTGTTGATCCCTAGGAAGAACCCGGCTGCGGCGGCCAAGGCTCCGGCAATCAGCCAGGTAAGGCGTACCACTGCCTCGTTGTCGATGCCGCACAGGCGCGCAAGGTCTGGGTTGTCAGACATCGCCCGCATTGCCTTGCCCCAACGGGTATGGCGCAGAAAGAGCACAAGCACCACCATAAGACCAACCGCGGTGGCGAAGGTGGCGATTTCGCGCGGCCGAACCATCACGCCGGCAAACGATTCGGCGCGGACGATGCCGGTGGTGTACACCTGCGGGTCGACCCCCCAGAGCACTTGAACCACCGAGCGCAGCATGAGCGCCACCCCAAGCGAAGCCATCACGGTGAGGATCTTCGGTCGATTCTGCAGGTGGTGGTAAAAGAGGCGGTCGAGCAGGATCGCCAGAAGCGCTGTTCCCGCCATCGCCACCGGCAGCGCCGCCCACGGCGAGAGCGACAGGGTAGTGGTTAGCCCCAGTGCCAGGTAGGCCCCTAGGGTTGCCATGTCGCCGTGGGCGAAGTGGGCAAAGCGCATGATGCCAAAAATCAAAGTGATACCGATCGCCCCAAGCGCATAGATGCTGCCCAAGATCAGGCCGGGGACAAGGTAGAAGTTGACCAATTCCATCACGGGGTTCGCTTCCTGGTTCACCCGCCCAAGAACATCTGGGCGATTTCGGGGTCGTTAAGGAGCTGCTGGCCGGTGCCTTCGTAGCGGTTGGTGCCGGTAGCCAGCACGTAGCCGCGGTCGCAAAAGGCAAGCGCCTGCTTAGCATGTTGTTCCACAAGGAGAATCGCCACGCCGGTGTCGCGCACGTTGCGGCAGATCTGGAAGATCTGTTCCATATATTTCGGTGAAAGGCCGGCGGTCGGTTCATCAAGAAGCAGTAGTTTCGGTTGCAGCATGAGCGCACGGCCCATCGCCACCATTTGGCGCTGGCCGCCGGAGAGGCTGCCAGCCAGTGCGTGGCGCTTGGCCTTGAGGTCGGGGAATAGGGCATAGATCCGCTCGAACTCTTCCTCGCGCACCGATCGGGAGAGAAACGCCCCCATCTCGAGATTTTCCTGCACGGTCATCTCGGCAAAAACGTTGCGCACCTGTGGCACAAAAGAGACGCCACGGCGGACGATCGCATCGGGCCGCCAGCCGGTGATCTCCTCGCCTGCCAGGAGAATCGCCCCAGAACGCACCTTCACTAGGCCAAAGACTGCCTTCATCGCCGTCGACTTACCAGCGCCGTTGGGGCCGACGATGACCACGATCTCCTGCGGGTTGACGGTCAGCGAAACCCCATGAAGAATGTCGGCATCTCCGTATCCGCCCCGCACCTCGTGCATGATGAGTAGCGGCTGATGCGCCTTGGCCACTGTGGGACTGTTGGGTAGTGGCGGGGGGTTCATGCGTTGCCCTCCTCGACGGTGAGCTGCTCGACCTCGGCAATGGCTGCCTCCACCTCAGGCGCTACCGTTTCACCCAAGTAAGCCTCAAGCACCCGCGGGTCGTTGCGCACGGTGGAAAAATCGCCAGCAATCAGCACCCGCCCCTCGGCCATGCAGACGACGGGATCGCAGAGCTTTTCGATCATCTCCATGTCGTGTTCGATCAAAATGAAGGTGTAGCCCCATTCACGGTTCAAGATCAGAATCTTTTCCTCGAGCTTGCGCAATAAGGTGCGGTTCACCCCGGCAGCTGGTTCGTCAAGAAGCACCAGTTTAGCCTTGGTCATCATTGTTCGCCCCAGCTCCAAGAGTTTTTTCTGTCCGCCAGAAAGGTTGCCTGCGCGCTCGTTCATCACATGGGTCAATTCCAAAAAGGCAAGCACCTCCAACGCCTTTTGCCGAACTGCCTCTTCCTCAACAGTTACCCGCCGGTAGGCCAACCAGTTGGCCCAGAGCTGCTCGCCGCTTTGTTGCGGCGGGACCACCATCAGATTCTCCAGCACAGTGAGTCGACCAAACTCGTGCGGGATCTGGAAGGTACGCACCAACCCGCGGTGGAACCGCTCATCTGGGCGCAGGTGGGTGATGGTCTCCCCAGCAAAGCGGATCACGCCGGCAGTGGGCTGATAGGCACCAGCAATCACGTTAAAGAGCGTGGTCTTGCCCGCGCCGTTTGGGCCGATTAAACCGGTAATCTGCCCCTCAGCCACCTTTAGGGTCACCCGATCGACGGCGCGAAAGCCGCCAAAGGCCATCACGATCCCTTCCAGTTCCAGAAGCGCCATAACCCCTCTCCCAGCATACAGTTCGTAATGATAACGGCTAAATGCTGCGCTGGCCAGTGGGGTTTACCCGTGGGCGGCGGCACGCAAGGCCACAGCCGCGATGGGGTAGAATTTAATCCTTCCGGTTACGCGTTTGGCCATGAACCCCGTTGCGATTCGTTCATTGCGCGAGCGGGCGCTGCAGGTGCTTCTCTTTGAAGCGGGGGGGCTTCTGATCATCACCCCGCTCTACCGCTGGCTCAGCGGTGAAGGGTGGGGAGAATCGGTGGGACTTCTGGCGCTTCTTGCCCTTGTTGCTCTTTTATGGCAAGCGTTTTATGGTCTTCTATTTGACTGGCTTGAGGCGCGCTGGGCGCACCGGCCGGCCCATTTGCGTCCCTGGCCGTGGCGGCTTGTGCACGCTGCCGGGTTTGAAGTGACCCTTTTTCTGCTCACCTGGCCGGTGATTGTCTTCTGGAACGGCTGGGACTGGTATACCGCTGCAGTGGCTGACCTTGGGCTGGCAATTGCCTACACCGCCTATGCCCTTGGCTACCACCGGCTCTTTGACCGCTGGCGTCCGGTGCAGGTGGCAAAACGGGATAAGGACTAAGGCAGAAGATGGGACCTCTTTTTGCTGCGGACCTCAGCGTTTGGCACACCTTTGGCCTTGCTGCGCGCGCACACGAGGCGCTGGTGGTCCAGCAGCCGGACGATTGGTTGCGCTGGCAAGAGCGGCGCAGCCAAACGGCACTTCCTGAGGTCATCATCGGGCAGGGGAGCAACACCCTATTTCTAACCGACTTTCCTGGGCGGGTCGTCAAGATTGCCACCCGCGGCTGGCAAGTGGTAGGGGAGGATGAGCAATTCCGGTGGGTCGATATTGCTGCCGGACAACCTTGGGCGCCGCTGGTTGCCGATTGGGCGGCACGCGGCTGGGGCGGTGTTGAGAACCTTGCTGCCATCCCGGGAAGCGCCGCAGCGGCGGTGGTACAGAACATCGGTGCCTACGGCGCAGAGATCGGCGAATGGGTCGATTCGGTGGTCCTGCGCAACCGCACCAACGGGGCGCACCAGCGGCGCGAGCGTGCCCATCTGGCCTTGGGATACCGGACCAGTTGGCTAAAAAGTCCAGAGGCAGCCGACTGGGTGGTCGAAAGCGTGCGGTTGCGCCTGCCAAAGCGCCCTGAAGTGCGGGTCGACTACCCCGATCTGCGCCGCTGGTTCGCGCAGCAAGGGGTCGATCCCCGCGCCCTGCCCCCCAAAGAGGCGGTACGCGCCATCCATGACGCCGTTGTCGCCATTCGTGCCGCAAAACTGCCCGACCCTGCCCGATGCGGCAACGCCGGCAGCTTTTTTCTCAACCCTGTGGTCCCGCAGGCAGTTGCCGAAGCGCTGCGCCAGCGCTACCCAAACCTCCCCGCCCATCCCCATGACGCCGGTCAGGTCAAGATCGCTGCAGCCTGGTTGATCGAACAGACAGGTTTGAAGGGGGCGCAGGAAGGACAAGTCCGGGTCAGTCCGCAGCACGCTCTGGTGCTGGAAAACTGCGGCGGGGCAAACGGGCAACAGGTGTTGGCGCTGATGCGCCGCATCCAAGAGGCGGTCTGGGAAAGATTTGGTCTATGGCTTTGCCCCGAACCGATCCTGATCAGCGCTACTGGCGTATGCCACTTTCCCTCCCCGCAGGCGAAGGCATGACCTTTTCTTCTCTGGCTGGCGTTCGCATCGGGGTGTTGGGGGCCAGTAGCCCAGTGGGGCAATGCCTGGCAGCGCGCCTGGCTCTTTTGGGCGCAGCGGTGCTGGCCTACGACCGTCAGCGTGCTGCTGCCGAACTGGGTGCAGAAGCGGCCAGTCAGGGGGCATTGCCCCAAGCGCGGTCTCCGGTCCCTTTGTGGATCAGCGCTGCCCCGCTTTGGGTCGTGCCCAATTATCTCCCAGCGCTGGCGCAGTGTCGCGCAGAGCAGTTGATCGCCCTCTCCTCAACCAGCGCAGTGACCAAAGCAACCAGCTTAGACCCTACGGAGCGTCAGGTAGCGGCGCAACTTTCCGCTGCCGAAGCGGCAATCATCCAATGGGCCGACGCCCATCAGGTGGCCTGGACGCTTCTTCGTCCCACCCTTATCTATGGTAATGGCCTGGATCGCAACGTGGCGGTGATAGCCCGTTTCGTGCGCCGTTGGCGTTTTTGGCCGTTGGTAGGCGGCGGATGCGGCCTGCGCCAGCCGATTCACGTCGAAGATGTGGTCGCAGCCGTCATTGCGGCCTTGCAGACTCCGGCAGCGCGACGCCGCACGCTCACCCTGACAGGGGGCGAGACGCTTACCTACCGAGCGATGGTAACGCGCATTGCCGCGGCAGCGGGTGTGCGCTGCCATTTCCTGCCTCTGCCGGCGGCTCCGCTTAGCGCACTTGCCCCTCACTGGCCGCAGCTTGCGCGCCTTTTGCCGGGGCTGCCTGAGGGGATGATCGGAATGTTGCTGCGTATGGCCCGTGATCAGGCCTTTTCTGCTGCTGAAACGGCGCAAATTCTGCCGCAGTGGCAGCCGCGCCCTTTCGTTCTGGCCCCCAACGATTTGCCCAAACCGTAGGAGAAACCGATGACCGAGAGACTGCTGATCACCTTTCGCTCAGAAGCCGACGCTGACGTCATCATGTACCGCAAACACGCCGAACCGATCCTCAAACTTTTGGGGAAGAGTCCGGAGCAGGGGATACTGACCCCTAAGGAGCTGCCGGCAGCGATCGCAACGCTGGAGCGGGCTTGCGCTGAAGATCGCGAGCGGCAACGGGCTCAGCTTGCTCTGCAGCAGGCAGAGGACGATGCAAGCGACCAGCCACTTCCCGTCGGCTTCTATCAGCGTGCTTGGCCGCTATTGCAGATGATGAAACATGCGCTCGCTGAAGAGCGGCCAATCGTCTGGGGCGTCTAACGGGGCAAAAGGGGGGCACCATCGGTTGGTTCGCTGCGGCCAGCTCCAGCGCGCCAGGCCAAAAACGCGGCAACCCCATAAACCAGAGCAACGGTCAGTAACCCTTGGGCAAGCGGCAGCTTGCCTACCCCCCACGCCGCAGGGGCAACAATAAGGAGGTTCCCCAGAAAAAGCGCTTGGTTGACGCGTCGGTGGCCGATCTTCCCAGCTGCAGTTCCCCCCCAAAAGCGCGCCAGCTGCTGGTAGCAGTGGCTGCAGTGTGCCTCGGTCAGGCGCGCCCCTTGGCGCCAGCGCACCACTAGGGTAACCGTAGCATCGACAACAAAAGGAAGCGGCAGAAGGAGTGCTGTGGCAAGGGGTAAAACCTGCTGTACCACCCAGTAGAGCGCCCAGAGAAAGAGCGCCCACGGCAGAAAGGTACTGGCCACATCCCCCATGAAGATTCGCGCTGGCGGCCAGTTAACCACGAGAAACCCGGCAGCGGCAGCCGCGATCACCGTGGCCCAGCCCCACCACGGATCAGCGATCACATCCGGAGCAACGGCAAGCGTGTGACCAGCGGCGGCTGCGGCCAAGAACGCGGCCTCCTGCGCGGCAAATCCGTCAAGCCCATCCATAAAATTAAAGAGATTGATCCACCACACCCCAGCAAGCAGAACGCCTACGGCTGCAAGAAGCGTTGCCATCCACGGCCACTCCTGCCACGGAGAGACCCCCCGGTCGGCCAGCGCCCAAGCCACTGCACCCAACCCAGCACAAAGGGCAAGCAGTTGAACAAAGAGCCGCCGCGCCGGCGGCAACGGTTGCCAATCGTCCCGCCAGCCTGTTAGGGCCAACCCCGAACCTGCCGCAAAAAGCAGCCAACCCCACCCCTTGTCGCTCCAAAACAACAGCGCATAGAGCAGGCAGGCCGCTACCATGCCAATCCCGCCGCCAGTCGGGGTGGGCCGGTCATGGCTAGAGCGATGGGTAGGGTGATCAAACCACAGAAGGTGCGGCGCAAGCCACAAGAGCGCTAATGCACCACCAACAGCCAATCCTGCTGCCGTTAGCCACAACGGCAGCCAACTTTGTAAAAAAGGGTATAACCAGTTGTCGGCCACAAAAACCCTCTGCTGGTCATCGCAGTGAGGGCTGCTGCGGCAGGGCATAGATGCCAGGGGCGTTGCGCCAAAAACCTTGGTAATCCATGCCAAAGCCAAAGACAAAGCGATCGGGGATGGTCAGCCCGGTGAAATCGGCGCGCCAGCCAGGGCGCACCTTGCGATCGTGGGTTTTATCACAAAGTACCGCCAACGCCACACTCGCTGCCCCATCGGCCTGCAGCCGCTCCATGATAGCCGAGAGCGTATAGCCCTCATCCAAAATATCATCGATCACCAACACATGCCGGCCTGCCGCGGCAGCGGTTGGCTGAACGCGCCACGCAATTTCTCCCCCTTGGGTAGCGTTGCCGTAGCGAGTGGCATGAAGATAAGCCACTTCTAACGGGAAGCGGAGCCGCGGCAGCAGCTGCCCGGCAAAAATCAACCCGCCGTTCATCACCACATAGACCACCGGGAGCTTATCGGCCAACGCGGCGGTAATCTCGGTAGCCAACCGGTCGATAGCCGCCTGCACCGTGGCCTCGTCGGCCAGGCAATCAGCATGGTGCCAGAGCGCTTCAAGCGCCTGAAGCTGAGAGCGATCTGCCATAAAAACTCCTGACAACTGAGCGCTGGCCGGTAGCGAGAAGTGGCGCGAAGCTTTGCTCCATGCTACCAAACGAGCTATACTTTGACAAGGGCGGTATCGCCAGGAAAGGCACCAGAAGAATCGCCACGGTGCGCGCTCAAGGTAACGCAGTTAGGAGTTACGATTTAACCATGACAACCGCCACTCAGAGCCTCCTTCGTCTGGCGCTTGCTTGCCAAGCACTCACCTTTGGTCTTTTCCGGACTAAAGCCGGACGCCTCTCCCCCTACTTCTTTAACTCGGCGCGCTTTAGCGACGGCGCCTCTTTTGCTGCCCTGTGCGACTGTTACGCCGAAGCGATCCTAACAAGCGGCCTTACCTTCGATGCCCTCTTTGGGCCCGCCTACAAAGGGATACCGCTTGTGGCGGGAGTGGCGATGCAGCTTGCTGCCAAAGGGTGTAACCGCCCCTTTGCTTTTAACCGCAAAGAGGCAAAAGACCACGGAGAAGGGGGGGTTTTGGTAGGCGCGCCCCTCACCGGGCGGGTGCTCATTGTCGATGACGTCATCTCTGCTGGCACGTCGATCCGCGAATCGGTGGCGCTGCTTACAGCAGTCGGGGCCAAACCAGCCGGGGTGGTGATCGCGCTCGATCGGCAAGAGCGCGGCGAGGGGCCTCTTTCGGCGGTGCAAGAGGTGCAAGCTCACTTTGGCATTCCGGTGGTTGCCGTGGCAACCCTGGCCGACCTCCTTGCCCTCTTGAAAGACGACCCGCAGCTTGCCAGCCACTGGGAAGCTGTGGCGCGCTACCGCGAGCAGTATGGGGTGGGGGGAGAAGAGTTGGGATAGTCTGGTGAGGTTCTTTTGCAACGTTTATCGTTGGAATGATTGGGTCTATTGACATGGACCATCCTTCTCGATATAACAAAAAAAACCCGAGCATCTCTTACGTAAAAGAAGATGCCGTGCAAGTAGTAGTAAAAGCCGTCAGTTGGAGCGGGGTCATGACCAAAGCCAAAGAGTGCTTTAAGAGCAAACATGCCGGGCTCACACTCATCGAACTGGCGTTGGTCTTGGTGCTGATCGGATTGTTGGGGTGGCTCTTTCTCCCCCCGTCGTTTCAGATGCAGGAGCAGGAACGCATTAAGGAGACACGAGCAAAGCTTGATGCGATCGAGGCAGCGCTCGTTCGCTTTGTCATGCTCAATGATCGCCTTCCCTGCCCTGCTCCTGGAACTCTTCCCGATGACAACCCGAGCGCGGGCTCAGAGGATTGTAGCTCTCTGAACACCCCCGTAGTTCCCTGGCGAAGCCTTGGATTGACTGCTAAAGATGCTGTCGATGCGTGGGGAGTAAGGATTACCTATCGCCCGTGGATGAGTGGAGGCACGCCCTTCTCGTTCGCTAGCCGACCGGTTACAGGCCCGAGTGGCTGGAGTACTCTGCTTGGCTCTTCTAATTTGGGACATCGTGTGTGCAGTTCTCCGACCTGCCCCGCAGGAGGCCCTGTTTTGGCCGATCCCGATCCCGGAAAAAAAACAGGAGCAGCGTATGTACTGATCAGTCATGGCCCCAACCGCTGCGGTGGCTACTGGCCCAGCGGGCAGTATCTTGATCTACCAAGCCAGTGTCAAGGAGCTCCAGGCGGGCAAGGGGAACAGCAAAACCGCAACAACACCCCACCGGCAAGCAATTCTCCTCCCAACGGCTACGTGGATGCTCCTTTTTCGGACAGCGCTGATAATAACCACTTCGATGATATCGTTCGTTGGCGGACAATCATGGCGGTGGCGGTTGAGGCGCGCAAGGTTCAATAGCTCCGATGAATAAGCAAATCCGTTCTTTTTATCGCGATCAGCGCGGAATCCTCGTTGTTGGGTTGATGGTTGCGCTGGTAACTGCCGCTGCGGTCGCTTTGGCGATGCAGATGGCCTCGCAGAGCAAGGATAGTCTGGCGCGTGAAGCGACCACTCTTGCCAATATGGAGCGAATCAGGGTGGCGCTGTGTGCCTATTACAAACTGAACAATAATCTGCTGTCTCCAGTGGAACCCCCATCTACCACCTGTAAGGTTTTGGCCTATGAAGGTAACTACGGCAATTTGGCTAAACTTGGTCTTCCTTTTGACGCGGTTATTGATGGGTGGGGGCGGCTGATTTCTTATCGGCGTTATCCTGAACCTCCATCGTGCAATATTCCAATAGATACAAACGGTGATGGCACTTTTGATCAAAATGTCTGTGTTGATTTGATCAGCCATGGTCAAACGGGGGCTGGGGGATGCCTACCAAACGGGAAGCCGCTCTCATCATTGCCTGTTGGAAGTGATAGCCTTACTATTAGGTTTTCTACTTCTTCTAACCTCTGCCCCTGATTGCGATGTCTGCCAACACCTTGCCTGCCAGCCCACCGGATTCTGATGCCCAGGTGTTGGTAGTAGATGATGACGCGGCGATTACGGCGCTGGCAACGCTGGTGTTGCAAGGGGCCGGTTTTTCGGTGGTCAGCGCGGCCGATCGCCCTTCAGCGCTTAAGCTATGGCGTGCCCACCGCTTCCCGGTCGTGCTTCTCGACCTGGGGCTTCCCCCCCTTCCTCATGAACTTGATGAAGGATTGTCTCTTCTCACCTCGGTTCTGGAAGAAGAACCTTTGGTTAAGGTGCTGGTGCTTACTGGGCAGGAAGAGAATCTGGCCGCTTTTGCGGCAGTGCGGGCCGGTGCTTTTGATTTTCTGGCTAAGCCAATTGGCGGCGACGAACTCATACAGGCAGTGCGCCGCGCCCTCTTGTATTGGCAACAAGAGGTCAAACTTCGCAACGAATCGCAGGTTCGTCTGACCCTAACAGTGCCAACAGGAGCGGGTTTAAAAACGGTTCGCCGTGAAGCGGAGGAGCAGCTGCTGCGCGCAGTATTGCATGAAACCGGCTTTAACATTTCAGAAACTGCGCGTCGCTTGGGAGTCAAGCGGGAAAATATCTACTATTTCTTGAAAAAGCATGGCATCGATCGCCAACCCTCTTAGTCTGGTTGCGCTGCTGTCAACTGCGATCGGGGCAACGCTTCTCGCAGCACTCTTTTGGCTAAATAGGCGGGCGCGCCGGGTTTTGCGCGCGCAGCAAGCCTTGTGCGATCTCAACCTGGCCCAAGAAAGAGATGCGCTTCGTTTCCTGCGTGCCGCGTGGCCTGTGCTGGCCAACGCAGGCGCCTTGGGATGGCAATGGCGGTGCCAGTGGTACGGTCAGGAAGTGGCTGGGGAGTCGGGTCGATGTGGTGACGCTTTCGTCGTCGAGCGCCAGGTCACCACTGTTGCGTTAAGTGCCACCCTCAGAATCTGGTGCTATAGCGGAAAAGGAGAAGAGCGTCTGCTGGCTGAAGCGCTTCTGGGCGTAGTGGCGTTGCTGGTGGAAAGCGACTTCTGGCTGCAGCAGGCGCGCGTGGAGGAGGGTTTGGCGCACGCTGAGCGGTTGCGGACGATTCTGGTTCATGAAGTCAAGAACTTGGCGCAGAGTGTCCAGCTTCTGGCAAGCCAATGGGACCGGTTCAACTCAGAGGCTGCTTTCCCGCAGCGCGAACTGATTGGCGAGGCGCTAGCCCATGCTCGCGAAAGAGCCCAGCGAGTGATGCGCCAATTAACGCTGCGGCCATGCGATCAGTCCCTGGTGCAGATCGATGTGGCGAACTGGCTTGTGGAAGCGGCGAAACGGCGTAATATGATCGTTGCACAGTGCTCAGGTACCTCCTTGCTTGCCGTTCCTGCCGATCTGTGGGCGATTGTATTTGATAATTTTTTTGACAACCTCCTTGATGAAGCGCGACGCACGCACCGCACTCAGGTGCGCGTCTGTTTCAGAGTGGCCGCCAACGAAGAGGCGGTCACCATCACGCTCTGGGATCCTGATGCTGCGCCGCCCCCCTCTCCTGAGCGGTTGCTCCAACCCTTCTGGAGCAGCAGCGGAGGAATGGGGTTGGGGCTCAAACAGGCGCAATGGCTCGTCAATAGTGCTGGCGGACAGATCCATCTTGATCCGCACCCTCCCCAAGGCGGGCTACGGATCACGGTTGTCTGGCCGCTCGTCTCTAAAGAAGCCGCTCCCACATGATCAATGCAGGAGCGGCTTTCCCCGCGATTTGTTAAATCAGCGTCCTCAAAGGGTTACGCAAACGGTATAGGTTTGGCCTTCGTCATACGCAGCGGCCGCAGCGCCTGGGGCGGTGTTGTTCGCACCCTGCGTGGCGCGAACGCTTCCGGTACCCGGCGCGCCATCGTCCAGCTGGTTGTCGATGGCGGCGGCCGCCTTGCCGGGGATATTGCCCGCGCAGACCTGCAAAGTCGCCTGCGTGTAGCCCAATACGGCTGCGTTGGTAATGCCGACAAGCCCGCCATAGGCGTTGCGCGGCAGGGCGGCGGCGCCCGCATCCGCGGGGTTGCCGGTGATGAGCCCGGCTGCACGCAGGTGGCGGAAAAACAAGCCGTTCTCTCCCGCGCCGGTAAAGGTCTGAGCGGCGGTTACAGCGATGACCCCGTTGTTGTCTCCTGCCGCCATGCCGGCCCAAGAGCCGCCGCGCGCGGTAAGAGTCGCCGCCGGACCATCATCGCCGGGCAGGCGCTTGTAGCGGTCCTGGTAGCCGTAGTATGCCGCCTTTAAGCTGTTGAAGTCGTTGATCACGTTCTTGATCTTGGCGTTTTCGATCAGCTCCTGGCCCTTGAGCACGCCGCCGAGCAAGAGGCCGATGATGACCAGCACGATGGCGATTTCGACCAGCGTGAAGCCCGACTGAGAGTGGAATCGATTGCGTTTCATGTTGCGCTCCTTTTGCGTTGATGGTTGAACGCCGTTCCCGAACCGGCGCTGGGGCGCCGCGTCTGGAAGCGATTATAGGCTTTCGCCTGCGGCGCGCAAGTGTCTGTATGGGTCCAGTACCTTTGGCACTCGGGTTGATGTTGCAGGAGGAATGATAACGGAGATTGCTGACTGAGGGAATGGTGGGGGCGCTCGGTGTTGTAAAAGACCAGCCAGTCGGCCAGTTTGCG
>Ga0308395_1001330_pt1 | contig 16376 bp, 8 predicted proteins | sample Hotspr20SampleP4_FD_202097 | JGI IMG/M metagenome (GOLD analysis project Ga0308395, IMG submission 202097) | Hot spring phototrophic mat microbial communities from Mushroom Spring, Yellowstone National Park, Wyoming, United States - 20050930_P4 ...
GGTTAATCAGACTTTCGTGTCGGCTCAGCACTACCAAGTAGGGGTTCATCCGGTGTTCCCTTGCCTAAGAAGAGACCGTCAATGAAGCACCACCCGAACGATTGATTCCGGAGAAAGCCCACCTTGGCAGAAGACGAGAGCAGCCCAGCTCTCTACAGATTGTGTAGATGACTTATTTTATCCAAATACCCTATATCCTCCAGTTTAATTGGGCCGCCAAAAAACTCAAGAGGAAATCAAAAAAAATGCTAAACAATCCCCCCAATCGGTAACTGATGTTGAACAGGAATGTTCGGAATATAAAACATCCCGTTTGGGAAGGTTTCCCAGAGCGTGGATAACCATATCTAAAACAAATACCCATTTTATGGTGGCATATGATTCCCCCGACAGGAGAGAATCCCCCTTTTAGAAGGGGGTTAAATCGACCGGTTCTTCTCGGACATTGGTTAACTGCCTATCCCGAAATGCCGGCACCGCCCAAGCGGATACCCCACAGGAAACCGGTTTGCTCGGAAAGGAAAATTCAAAGGTTTTCACCAAGCCTGATTTTTGGATAGGGTCTCAGAGGCTGTCCCGAAATTCCGTTTTAGCCGGGAGAAAAGGTCCTCTTTTTTCCTGCCACCTTCCGAAAAACCGCACAAAAACGGGACTTTGGGTAACCGGAGATGGAGGGGAAGGATCGGCCGATGGCCTCCGGAAGACAATTTCGGGACAGCCTCTAATGCGATCCCCGCGTAGGCCGGGGTGGAGCAAGCGGCACCTCAGCGAGCTTCCCCTGGGGTTCCCTTTCCGCCTGTTGGCCCCTCGGCCACCACCTGCCGATCCTTTTCTTGGTAATTTTTGACAATTCTTCCAAAGGGAGATGGATTGGAAAGGCTTGGTCAGCCGATTCCAATAAGGGTGTCCCCTGGACCCAGGAGGTCTTAGAATAACCCTAAAGTGGTATGTTATTTGCCCTGCATTGGGGATCCCGGATGGGTTTTCAGAAAGAAAGGCGGTTTCATGAATGCGTTGGTTCTCGGTGTGCTTTTGGTGGTAGGGCAACCTGGTCAACCGGCCCAGACTCCCGCTTCCTCCGAAGCCCTCCCCCAGACAGTCCAAGGAAACGGAAGTTGTGAGAGTTGTACGTCCTATGATGGGCCTTGTACCCTGCGTGGGGGGGTAAAATCTTTGGGCCGGTTAGCCTGGGATTGGTTTGGCCCTATGCCCCAAACCTGTTACCAACCTCGGTTCGGCTGCTATCCGGGCAATGCACGCGACATCCATCGTTACCCGGCCTTCCATGGCTACTATTACCGGCAGCCCTATAACTATCGCCACTATTTTGAATATCCTTGGCATGCCCAACCGCATGAACCGCTGGGCTATTTTGCTTATCCTCAGATCGGGGAAAGTCTCCAGGAGAAAGCAGCGCCGATCGAAGCACCTCCCGTACCGGCCGGCCCGGCCCAGAGCAAATCCCCCAGCAGTGCTCAATGGCTGCCTGCTCCGCCCCGGCCTCTGCCGGTGGCCAACCTCATGCCATCCCAACCGATCAAAGCACTGCCCATGCGGAATTAGTTTGACTGTATCTATTCGGCCAGGCCCCTCCAAGTTGTAGGGGGTAAACCTCAGATCGAACCCCACAGATTGGGGTCATTACTTCTGGGGGATACAGTTAACTTAATAAGATTCGGCACAAAAGCCGGCCCCCTTATCGTCCGGGCAAACTGAACTTCTCGGTAGAGCCGTACCTGTACCCACCGGACTTGCCCGGTTCCATCCCGAGCATGATCTGGCAGTCGGCAAGCAATCCCCTTTGCACCGGGCTTATCGTTCCATAACTACGCTCGGCCCATTCTCTTCGACCCTCCGCTATCCTGCCGGAATGAAAGAGAGATGTTAGTTCCGGTGGAGAAAGGCCCTATCGGCTCCAGCTCCCTTCTCGGGAGAGCGAGTTTACAAGGGGCGGTTTTAGAACTGGTGGGGATAGCCCCCCAATTGGCTACAGCTGCATTCCTTCCCAGGCCTGTTCCGGCAAGGGATAGCCGGTCTCTTGGGCCAAGATTCCCATGGCTTCCAAAAGCCGAACTTCAGCGATTTTCCAGGCAACCACCCGGTGGATCAGCGCTGCTTGGGCCTCGTAGAAAGCCAATTGGGCGGCAATTTGCGGGGGTGATGCCGCCTGAGTGGAGGGCGGCAAAAGCTGAGCGGGTTTCGTCGGGAACTTTTGCCCGCTCGCCTCAGCAGCCGCTTGATATGCTTGCTGGGCTTGGGCCAGTTCTGTCAGAGCGATTTGCACCTGATGGGCCGTTTGACGAATCTGTTCTTCCACCTCTTTTTCCCGGCGGGCCAAAAGAAACCGAATCTGCTCTTCCCGCGTGGCCGCCTCGATATGCTGGGGCGGAGTGCCTAACCACTGGGCGATCGTGGGAAACCGAGAAGGCGTCGTCCCCAAAGCCGGGTGCCACTGTTCTAAGGCACTTCGCACCGCAGTTAAATCATTGGCGTCGATACTCCGCAGAAGCCGTCGAAGTGCCCGGAGTTCAGCCCGTTGGTCTAACCCTTGGTGAACAGCCTTTTCCACATCCAAGTTGTCCGGATGGACTCGGAGAGTTACCGCCGGCCAGATCCGCCGACAGTCGCCCACCTGCCCGCCGAGCCTCGGACGGAGTTGGCTATTGATATGTTCAATCTCCCGTTCCACTTCCTCCTGCCGACGTTGCCATCGCCGGCGCTCCGCCTGCCAAGATGAGGAAGAGAACCGTTCGGAGAGATTGGCGGTCCCAGTGGAGGGTTTCGTTTCCTTTTCGTCTTTGTTCTCTTTGGCTTCCTGTCCAGGGGCGGGGGAACCAGATGGTTCGCCCCCGGAACCCTTCGGCCTGCTGTCCGGAAGGTTTTTCGCCTGGGCCTGGTCGAGCAGATGGAGGGCGGCTTGGCAGAGATCCCATTGGGCCTCCGCCTCGGCCAACCGATAGAACAGCTCCAAAGCGTCCGCAGCCGCCTGATTCCGTTCTGCCAACGCGGCGTATCGTAACAGATCACTTTGCAACGCTGCCGAGCGGGCCCGGAGGGTGCGTCCCCGGCCTACCAGCCGAGCCGCCAATTCGCTTTCTTCGTCCAAAATATTCCCCCAAACGGCATGAGCGGCGGCCAAGGCCTGACATTGCCGAGCCGTCAGCACATAATATCCTGGCGGTCGGCCTTTGTCGGGTTTCTGCCTGGAAGGTTGCTCCGACCGGCTTGCCTCTGGATCGCCCACCGGATCGAGGATTTCCGGCCAGATGAGCTGAGTCGGCCTCCCTTCGATCTGCCGAGCCTCCGCCAGGTTCATTACTCCTGGCCCAAAAATGGGCTTTTCCGGGACAGGCTTTAAGACCCGAGCTGCACAGCCAGTACCGGCTGCGAGAAACAGCCCAACGCACACAACCCCCCAAATCAGGGGGCTTTTTTCTCCCACTTTTGCCCGCCGCATCATCGGGAAAGCACTTTCCCAGGGGTTCCAGAAGGGTAGTTAAGCGTGTGTTTATCGAAATCTTAGGGAGATGACCAGAGGAACTTTTCCGAGAATGATAAGATAAATAAAATAGGAAACTTAGGATGTTTTTGTATTGGAGAGGAATTCCTTGGCGTAGATTGCCTATATTTCACAAAGCACCTAGATTGCCTTTCCAAGATCCTCTTCCCATGCCCTCCCTCTGGTTGACAAACCTTTTTGAAAGAATAAAATAACTTTTTTGGGAAAAGGTGGTCCTAGAGTGTGTAATGGCGGGGTTTTTTCTCCCAGGCTGGTACCGGCTAAAGGGACAGGTAGCTCAGTTGGTAGAGCACTGGACTGAAAATCCAGGTGTCGGCGGTTCGATCCCGCCCCTGTCCACTGCAAGCAGGATGTTTGTCGTAACTTATGGCGGGTGCCCGGCTCCGTAAGGACCGGGAGACTTCCGTGATCTGCGCCCTGGATTCATCCACCCCATTTGCTTAGAGGCTATCCCAAAATCCCGGTCCCCCTTGTCCGATCCTCCCATGGAAGTAAGTTTCAGGGGCCAGATAAATCCAACCCAGCTTGCACCGCCTGATTTTGGGATAGGCTCTTATCCATTCCTGTTTATCTTGTCCTGTTTATCTTGGCGGGGCGGGCCTCCCGAGAGGTAATGAAAAACCCTTCCAGGGACCTGCTTCTGAGGTCCGATCCCTGGGAGGTATTTGCCTTGGATCGCCGTTTTGCGGGCCTGCCCAACACGCCCCTCCATTCGGCTAAAATGTTACCCTTTTCACCGAACAGGGGAGTCTTGCCTACTTCTCTGAACCCAGAGAAGGAAAAAAATCACGCTGTCTTCGGGTAAAGTTTCGGATATTTCTAGCTGGCGGGCACGAAATCCGGTACCGTTTGGCCCTCCCTTGCCACCCGACAAACGGCGACGATCCTTTGCGAGAAAGCACGCTTTTCGGCACAACTCTCTTGGAATCCCCGCTTACGCAAACTGTCAATGGAATCGCCAAACACTGGCGAATATTGGCCGAAAAACGAACCGGTTCGGCGCTGTCGAACCGCAGGAACCGCCACATGGATAGAATGCAATCGACTCCTGGTTTTCCAATAGGTTATGGCAAAAAAACTGGCGTTTCCGTTACACTTGGAGGAGCTTACGCAAACATTTTCAAAGTCGCTCGGAATGATATAAATTTATCCATTGGCCGAGGCGGGACTCGAACCCGCACGTGGATTGCTCCACACAGGATTTTAAGTCCTGAGCGTCTTCCACTTCCGCCACTCGGCCTGTCTAGGCTCGAGTTTTAGGGGAACATTTTAGCCGAAGAGAGGCCGAGATTTTTCCTCTCTCCTGGCGGCGAGAGGGTGAGGGAAAAATCCGGGAGGGCGGACGTGGCCTCCGTCCTCTTATCCGGCCCTAAAGGCCCCCGCTGCCGGCGGCCCCCTCAGGGGGCTTGGCTCAGCCGGGGCCTCTCGACGGCCAGGAGAGAAATGGGTTGCCTCATTCGGCTACCATATTACGCAAAAACGCTGGGTGGGCCGTCTTTCCGACGGCATTCTCCCTTTGCTCCCTCAACGTGGAGATATCCCGGCAGCCTCGGAGCGTGGGGAGGCATGGAACCCGGTCTCCGGCCAGGCGAATCCTTTCTCACTATTTTTACCCATCCCGGGATGCCAATCCAGAGGGGAGTTCGGTTTCCAGAACGAACACCGGGCTTCTCATTTCCACCGGGGTTAGCATATCTCTGCTAGGAGGGGGGCCGTTCCGGTACGGCTTCCACTGAGTAGAGCCCCCCCTGACAGTGCGGACGTGTCGGATGCCTCCTGGGGAGCGGGTCTCCTGTCCGACCCTTCCCCAGGCAACCGAGCTGGCAAAAGCCACGGGCCCGGCTTCGGTGGAAGTGGCACCGGTCAATAATTGTTGCTTACTGCTTCGCCGCCACTCCGGGTGGCAAGGGCTTGGAAGACCTTCAGCTCGATATTTTCGGAGAAGAACCGGACCGAGCCATCGCCCAGCAGGAAATGCACCCCGCCGGGATGGAAACTGCTGAAGTTATGGAAAGGATCTACGCCTTGGAGCGAGTTAGGCGGGGCCGTAGCCATGCCTACCACACGAGCCGGGCTGTGCTCCCCACAGGTAACCACGCCTACCCACGTGGAAGGGGCGATTTTGGAAGAGCGTTCGCCGACGATGATGGTTTGGCTTAGCCCGTCGGTGATTTCTTGGAACCCTACAGCTCGGTTGTGGAAGAAAGTTCCGTCGCCTTCGCACCGGCTGCCGGCCGGGAGACAGACATCGCGCATCTCCAACGTGCCGAACATGCCGATGTAATTGCCGGTGGCCAATTCCACCGGAAAACCAGCACTGGAATCCAAACAGGGTGCTTTGGCGCCTTTGGCAAGCTGAAAGGTTTTACCGCCTATGTCCGACGGACACCGGAAGGTGGCGATGGGAAAGACCTTGGCCTCGGCGTTGGTGGGATGGGTGATGGGCAACTCGAAGTGGACGAGGTTTTTATAGACGTTGCCCTGTTCCATGTAGGGGAGGATTCGGGCAGCCCAACCCCAACCGGGCAAGCCGAACCAGTGCGGCTGACCATTGCTCGGATTATACCCGACCCAACCGGCAGGCAACACCTTCCAGGTGTCCTGGTACATATGGCAAGCCAGGCCGATCTGTTTGAGGTTGTTGGAGCAGGAAGCCCGACGAGCTGCTTCCCGCGCTGCCTGCACCGCCGGAAGAAGCAAGGCAATTAAAATCCCGATAATGGCAATGACCACCAAAAGTTCCACTAACGTGAAACCCGGCACCGATGGACAGATGATAATCCTATTCTGACGTATATACATGATTCTCTCCTTTTTTCGAAGAGGGTTTCCGAAAGGAAACAGGTTGTAGTTCTATCGAAACTTTTTTCCGGTAGGAAGCCGAACCTCTTTACTTCTTGCAATCCCAAGAGACACTGAGGGGCTAAAAAACCGGGACGTTTTGTGTCTCTATAAGGTGCCACGATCAAATAGAAGGGCCGATTCCGAGGAAGCTTCTTAGGAAAAAATGGTGCGTTCCACGGGCCTTGGCGCAAAGTGCTGGTTTGCCTTCCCGAAGGCCGGAACTAGAAAAACCGGCAGAGGCACTCCTCACTCCTCCAGGGAACATGCCAGTACAGGCAACATGCCAGGCCATCTGCCGGCCATGGCTCCATGGAAAGGCACTCCTGGACCGACGCCGATAAAAAGAGCCTGCTTCGTCCGGCCAGACCAGAAACCCTGCCAGCTGTTTTTGTCATGCCAAGCCGGGAGAAGCGGCGGAACAAACCCAGAACAAACAATTCGGCGGGTGCAGAAAATTACAGAAAGATAGTGAACAAAAACACTCTAATCCGCTCCCGCAGGTTTAGAGGCGGTCCCGAAATGCCACCTTTCCCCTGAAGGCACGAGCAACCGGCGGCCCCAGAATGCCAAACCCTCTAAGAAAACAGGCATTTTGGTAAAACCGGAAGAATTGGCAAAAGGGTTCGGAATCGCCGGCCGGGTGCCAATTTCCGGACAGCCTCTTAAATGCTCGGTGGCGCTCTTGCCCGATAAGGACCAATAAAGAAGCTGGGCACCCTGGTTGGGCAAACAGCCGGGGAGCTAACCACCAGCAAGCCGCCCACAAGTTTGGGCAGAGCCGGGGCAGCTAACTTCGCCTGCCCCAAATACTGGCAGATGGGACAAAGAGCCGGATCATGGCTCCCTGCTGCCGGGGCCGCTCGGTCCAAAAACCATGGCGCAACAGAACGTTCCCTTCTGGTCTCCCCAAGCCCTCCGGTCCGGGCCGGCAAGAGAAAACCTGTGCAACCGACAAGCCGGGCAGGAAGCCGAGAGGCAATGCCCCCCCAGGAACGGCATGGTTCAAAGATCCCGCCCCCTGGCCGGAGCCCACCTAGCCTGGTCTGGGGATCCGGGAACGCAAAGCCTTTCTCAGGCCAAAAGCAGCATGTTCCCGAAGATGGTGGGAAAATCCTATGCGAGAGGGCGCCCAGGTGGTGCAATTGGATGCCCAGGACGGTCAATCCGCCCTGCACCACCACCATCACCCAAACCATCAGACACCGCAGTACCGGGCGCACAGACACTCCCTCTCCGGCCAATAAAAGTCAAAAGGCACACCGAAAGAGATTGTAATCATTTTAGGTTGTTCCGGCAAGCCGGGATCCTCCCGCCCGCTGGTGAGGTGGTTTTGGCCCCTACCCAACGAGCTTCTTTCGGCAAGGAGGACTCCTGGGGACAAGGAAACCCGGTGGGTTATTTACTCCCACGGGAAATGCCCCCCTACCAGGTCCGAAACCCGCCAATAAAAGACCGGTTCGGCGCCGTGGAACGCCATGAACCCAAACACCCGCAGAATGCAATGAACTTCTGGTGTTCCAATAGGTTAAGGAAAAAACGGGCGATTCCATTGACACTTTGAGTTATTTACCGGAAGGAGTGTCGGCAGCCTGGGGGCTAGCGGTCATGCCGTTGCTGAGGGCTTGGATACGGTTGATGGCGTTCAGGAAGGCCCGGGCACTGGCTTCGACGGTGTCGGTAGATAGGCCTCGGCCCCGGAAGAGGCGGTTTTGGTATTCGACCTCTACGGTAACCTCGGCCTGGGCGTCTTTGCCCACGCTAACACTATGGACCTGATAGTCTTTGCAGATGAGGCTGAGGCCGGTGAGTTTTTCGATGGCCAGGAAGACGGCGTCCACGGGGCCATCGCCGTCGGCTAGTTCGGTTTCCAGGAGTTGTTCGCCCCGGCGAAGCCGAAGCCAAACCTGCGGTGTCCGCCCCGTGGCAGTGGAAAGGCGATAAGAATCAAATGTCCATCTGTCCGGCACATGGGCGATCTCTTGCTCAATCAGGGCAGCCAAATCGGCGTCGTAGATTTCTTTCTTCTTGTCGGCCAGCAGTTTGAACTCTTCGAAGACCGCATTGAGCTGCTCCGGCGTGAGCCGATAGCCCAAGGCCCGTGCCCTGTCAGCCAGAGCCGCCCGACCGCTGTGTTTGCCCAGGACCAATTGGGTGGTGAACCCCACATCTTCCGGGCGCATGATTTCGTAAGTGGTCCGTTCTTTAAGGATGCCGTCTTGATGGATGCCCGCTTCATGCGCAAAGGCATTTTGGCCGACGATGGCCTTATTCCGCTGGACCACCATGCCGGTAATGCCGGAAACCAGCCGACTGGTGGGCACAAGCCGCTGGGTACAAATTTCTGTATGTGCCCGGTAGTAATCATGGCGGGTTCGCAGGGCCATGACCACCTCTTCTAGGGCGCAGTTGCCGGCCCGTTCGCCCAGCCCGTTGATAGTGCATTCGACCTGGCCGGCCCCGGCTTCGATGCTGGCCAGACTGTTGGCCACCGCCAGGCCTAGATCATTATGACAATGGACACTGAGGACGGCCTGATGGATATTGGGGACCCGGTTCCGAAGCGTGGAAATCAGCTCATACATCTGACGAGGCGTGGCATAACCGACGGTATCAGGTATGTTCACTGTAGTGGCGCCGGCCGCGATCACTGCCTCGACCACCTGGCACAGATAGTCGATTTCCGTCCGTGTGGCGTCCTCCGGCGAAAATTCCACATCCGGGCAATAGCTCAAGGCCCGTCGAACCCCTTCGACGGCCCGTTGGATAATCTCTTCTTTGGTCATCCGGAGTTTATATTCCCGGTGGATGGGGCTGGTGGCCAAAAAGACATGGATTCGGGGCCGCTCCGCATATCGAACCGCCTCCCAAGCCCGGTCGATGTCCTCCGGCCGACACCGGGCCAGCCCACAAATGACCGGTCCCCGCACCTGCCGGGCGATCTCCCGAACCGCCTCAAAATCCCCCGGAGAAGCAATCGGAAACCCCGCCTCGATGATGTCCACATTCAGGTCGGCCAGCGCCTGCGCTACCTCCAACTTCTCCCGGAGATTCATGCTACAGCCGGGCGATTGCTCCCCGTCCCGCAGCGTGGTGTCAAAAATCCGAATCCGGCGCGACGGGCCTGCTGAGTGCTGGCCGGTCGAAGGCGTAGCTACGGTTGTTGTCTCTACCATCGAACAACCCTTTCCAACAAAAGAAACCTTCCGCGTTCTACGGGGGAAGGTTCCGCCACAACTTTTCACAAGCCCTTCAGGGCTATCCCGAAAATGGCCAGTCCGCGGCGGCCCCAAGCCTTTTCCAAACCGTTCTGACGAATCTCACTGCCGTTGGATTGGGTTTTGGGGAGGTTTGGGGCCGCCCGTTGGCGTGCGTCCTAGCTTGAACTTGAAATTTCGGGACAACTTCGTCAGGGACCCGAAGAAAACAAAAAACCCCAAAGCCTTTGGTCGGCCTTGGGGTTCGGATTTGCCTATGGATTTTCGGTTTTCAGAACGCCAGCGAACCCTACGGCCGACCGGCCGTAGAAAGCCCCAATAACAACAGGCTAAGCAGGTTCGCTAGCGCCATAGCCGGTTTTCCGATTTTTTATTAAAAACCTCCGGCTTTTCCTACTTCTGCCATAACCATATCAAAAAACTTGGAAAAAGTCAAGGGAGTTTTCTAAGAGGCGGTCCCGAAATTCCGTTTTTAGCCAGACGGACTACCCATCGGCGGCCCCAAACTGCCAAAACCCCCATCAAACGGGCACTTTGGTAAATCGGAAGGGTTTGGCAACAGTCCGGGCCGCCGCCCAAGTACCCATTTCGGGACAGCCTTTAAGTTATCCGACGTTGGCCGGCTCCTAGAGAGGCTAAGCCGCTTTCGGAAGAACATCTTCCACCCCGGTATCTGTCTTTTGCCGTTCCGATTTGGGTTTCCCGAAAGGTACGTGAGAAAGGGAAAAGGCCTTCTGTTTTGTGAAAACAGATAATATAGGGAATGTAGATAATTTTAAGTAGCTGTACATCTCGCTGGTTCGCAAGATTCCTTTTCGACTTCCTCTGGTCCGGGCGTTGTGCACTGGCCCAGCCAATTAGGCCCATCAGGAATTCCTCGGCAAGTGCGATATGCCTGATAACCGGCTAGGAGGCATTTGCCCATCCTATTGGTGGGGAAAATCACCCTTCCGATGGGGTAGCTCCCGTTGGCCCAGGGCCGGACTCCCTCCGTCAAAGGACCCAAAAAATCCACGCGCATCGGTTGTCTCCCCTCGGCCAGCTTCTGGAACCATAAATACCACAACAGATGCCCCGGACTAAACCGGGCAAATGAGGGATCATAGCTAATTTTGAGGACTTGGAGGACGCCTTTGGCCTCCCACCCATATCCAAAAGCAATCGGCCGACCGCCCACCTCTAAAAACACCAATCGGGCATAGCCCCATTGGGCCAAGAGTTGGGTCTGGGTAAGATAAAACTCCCTCATGCCAGAACAGCGGAGCACCGACGTGCCGGCCACGCCTTTCCAACCGGCGTCTTCGATCTGCCAAGCCCGGTCCAATGCCTCTGCCCACCCGGCCGGACAGCCCGAACGAACCTCTTGTACCCCGATGGGGCCAACCTCCTCCAGTTGCCGGAGGCACTTTCGGATTTTCCTTCGGAGTCCGGAAGGTCGGGCAGCCCAGTAGCCGGAAAAATCGTCCCAATGCACCAGCCCTACCGGGTACCGCCAATGGATCAGCGGCGATAGCCCTGCCTTTCGCCCTTCGGAAATCAAGGTCTGCCAGCGGAAACTCTGCAGCGGAGCCGTGTCGATCCAGAGCATCGGCCAACCCATTTGCCCAATCCCCTGGCAAAGGCACTGGAGCACGTTGGCCGCCTGGGTGGACTCGTCCAGCAGGAGTTCTCCGTTGGGACTCCAGGGATTGATGGGAAGATCGGCAGCCGGAAACAGGCCCTTGATCCGCCGCCGGACCAGGGGGATGCCTGCCAGCAGCCGATCTCCCTCCGCCACCACCAAAGCCCGGAAGCGGGTCTGATGGGCAAAATGCCGGACCCAATGGGCAATCAGGTCTGCCCGGGCTGTGGGCAAAACGGCGGCCGACCGATGCCAAAGGTCATCCCACGCCTCTCCATAGGCCAAAAAGCTCTCCAAGTCCGAAAGTACACGTAGTTCCATATCCACCTCCGCCCGATTTGGCCATCGCACAAGAAGGACCCGATCCCAAATCTTCCAAAGGCATTGGTACCGCCCACCCAAATGGGTACCCCGTACCTCCTAGCAGAAATCCAGGATCACTACAGCCATAGAAGCCGGTCCCCCAGGGGGCCGCCGGGAGAGAATCCCCCTAGGAAGTATGGCATATCCTTCTGAGAGGGAGGCCAAGCCACCCCCTGCCCGGGTCCGGTAGGAGCCGGTTGCCAAATCCCCTAAGAGGCTGTCCCGAAATTCCGTTTTTAGCCGGGTGGACCACAAACCGGCGGCCCCCCAGACTGCCCAACCCCCTATAAAACGGGCACTTTGGTAAATCGGAAGGGGTTTGGTAACGGCCCAGGCCGCCGCCCGAATACCAATTTCGAGACAGCCCTCCAAGGCCTAACCCGCCCCACCAAAAGGGACCTATTGGTCTTCGCAAAACCAGGGAATTTCGTCTCTTTACGATGTGCGACGCGCAATAGGTAATCTCCTCCGTCCCATTGCCGGAACGGCCATAGCCACACACCGGCTCCGAGCAGAAGGCTTTTGCCGGATTTTCCGGTATTTCCGGAGGGGAGATCGTTGGCCGGGCTTTGCAGAAACCTTTTCACGGTCTATCGGTCTTCGCAAAACCAGCGAATTTCGTCTCTCTACGATGTGCGAAGCGCAATAGGGTCATTCCGGCTGGTTGGGCATGAGATAGACGGCCCAATGGCGGTTTCGATAGACCAGGCGAAAGGGGAGCCGAGGTCGGCTTTCGACCACCAGATACTGGGCCTCGTACTGATGGGCGAGTTGTTGGAGTTTTTCCGGCGGAAGCTGCGTGAGGGAATCGACCCAGCGGTGGCCTGGTTCGGTGCTGCCGGTGGCATAGATCGTGTTCATCCGTTTCCACCATTCGACCAGGCCGGGGGCATCCTGGGGGATGTCTTTCCAGGTGGCAACTTCGCTGCGATGGGCGTACCATTTGAACGTTTGTTCCTGCCGAGGGGTCAGAAATCGGGCCTCCCGCGGCGTATGTTCCTGAATCCATTGGCACATCCGCCTCCAAGAAAGGTAATCGGCTAACTGCTGTTTCGGATTTTTCCATTGGTCTTTGTGGGCCGTAAACGCTCTGGGGACTGTGGGCTGAAGACGGATCCACCCATAGCCGGCCAGATGCAGCAGGGCGCCCGCCGTGGCCAACACCATCACCAGCCAGGGGGCTGCCGCCGCAAAGCGTCCGGGGGATTGCCGGCGGGGCCAAATCGGCACAAAGCATTGGGCCACCGAAGCCACTCCCCCAAAACCCTGCTCGGCATCCGGCGGCGGCAAACCCGCCTTGGTATAGGCAGACAGATGGGTTTCAGCGGCCAGCACGGCGGTTTTTTCGGCCACCCATCGGAGCACAAGCAGCGAAGCAGTCACCGGCATGATGATATCGGCCAATCGGAACCAGTAATATCGAAGCACGCTGATCCGGAGGGTGGGCCAGGGGAGCAGTAGTACGGAAAACAAAATCCCCCCGCCCACAATGATCATCGCCGCCCACCAATACCGCCGAAGCATCTCCACCGCCGAATAAGAAACATCCTGATACGAAAATGCATCCTGATAACAAGCATCGGGATAGGAATCCGCCGATCGGTTTTGCGGAATCTGGTGGGTTCGAGATACCGATCGGCTTAGCAGCCAGCATCCCACACAGAGCAGCAGAAAGCGCAGTCGATATTCGGGGCGGAAGGCCAGAAAGTCCAGATGGTGGGGCAGGCGGATTTCCACGTAAATCTGGTAGGCTTGGCGCACGCTTTCCGGATCCACCCCCCAGTTGAGCCGGGCTACCGGGATGAGGCCTGGCAGGGCCAAGAGCACTCCGGCCAAAAGCCCCGGCCAGAGGGTGCCCAAACGGGGCCGATGTTTCCCTTCAAGCAGCCAGGCCAACCCGGCGGCCACTCCCCCCCAGCCGCCTACCAAGGCATGGAAAGAAGTTCCTGCTCCGAAGCAGGCCAGGGCACCGTTCCACCGGCCCCGCAAAAGCCGCTCCAGCCCCATCAGCACCAAAGCCCAGGCGAACCCTTTGGCTTCCACGCCGCCGATGAGCCATTCGCCAGCCATGTGTGCCCGTTCGGTCAAGGTAGCCAGCAGGGCGGCCGAAAGCACTGCATACCCAGGCCGGGGCAACACCGCCCAGCTTAACCGTTGCCAGGCCCAGGCCAACCATGCCCAGGTCAAAATCCGTCCTATCCACGCCAAAACCGGCGGCGCCACATACCGCGCCAACCACCCAAAGGTAAAATAAAACACATCGTGCGCATCAGGCGAATCCAGAAAAAAATCCTTCGGAATCCAATCCCGGTTCCAATAGTGGATGGCTTTGCCCAGGTAATGGGGCTCATTGGTGTCCGGGACCGGCCAGGCCCCTTGAAGAAAAAAGACGAAAAATATGCCGACCAGTTCGGCTACCCGAACCCACCGAGCAGGTTTCCCTAACTCTCGCCGCTGTGGCGAAGAAATATCGGGGGGTGAAAAAACCGTGCCGCTCATGGCCTTCCCGCAAAACCTTTTATGGTTTCCAATCGTATCAAGAGACTTACAGTACCAGTTCCGCCGCAGGGACCTACTCGCCTCTCTCTCGGCCGTCGAGAGGCCGGACGAGGTGAAGCCGAGGCCAGGTGAGGGGCAACCGTGTCATTCCTGCGCAAGCAGGAATCCAGAAAAAACGACTAGATTCCCGCTTTCGCGGGAATAACATACAAGAGGGATTTGGGTGGCACAAGGCACCTGGATTCCTACGGATGCCACAAGGACACATCGCCCCTTACATTCGGCTAACTTGACGGTATCGCCCCGGAACGATGACCCCAATCTGTGGGATTCGATCCGCTTCTTAGCCCCTACAACGGGTAGTGGCCGGGCCGGGGAGATACAGTCAAACAAAAATAGTACGGATTGGCAAAGAGACATCTGACGGTTCTCTTAGGCCATTAGACCCTTGCCGAGGCTGGCATGGGTTGGTTTCCAGACGAAGGGCAATCTCTATGGTCGTGTGGCCTCATCTTCTAAAAGTTATCCGCAAAAAGCAAGAGGAGAGAGGGTCTGCTCTTTCGGTTCCCGGCCGGCAGACCATGCACACGATGGGGGACAATCCAAGAGGCGAGGCAGTCCGATGGCATTTCCCCTTGGCCAGGGACACAGCCGAACTGGGCCGGGCTGTCGATGGCGTGGCAGGGCGGGGGTTTTACTCCTTGGTCGGGATGGTCGTTCTGGCGGGGCTTCTGGCCGCCTTGCTTACAGGGACTGGTTGTGGGCCTCGGCAAGCCGAAAAACAGCAGCCTGTCGGTTCCAAGCCGGCCCGCTTGACGGTGGCCGTTTTGGATGATAGCCGTCTGGCCGAGACCCTGCGCTCCTACGAAGGCCAATGGCAGGCAGAAACCGGCATCCCGTTAGAAGTGCTGGCTCTGTCGCTCCAGGGCCAAACGCCGGTCAAGGCCGATGTGCTGATATTTCGTTCAGCAGAGTTAGGCCCATTGGCTGAGTCGGGTTTGGACCAGCCGCTGGGAGAAGAAAAACTCCGGGCGCATACAGCCGCCTGGACCGATCTGGTGGAAATGCTCCGGGATCAGGAGGGCCGATGGGGGCAACAGGTCTGTGCTGTGCCGCTGGGTTCCCCGGTGCTGGTCTGTTATTGTCGGGCGGACTTACTGGATCGGCTTGGTCTGCGTCCGCCCCGCACGTGGGAGGACTATCTCCAGATAGCCGAGCAGTTCCGGGATCGGAGCCGGTTGGCCGCCGCCGGACTGCCGAAGGATCGGCCGTGGGCACCGGCGTTGGAGCCGTTGGCAGCGGGTTGGGCGGGGTGGATGCTGCTGGCCCATGCCGCCTCATATGCTAAACATCCGAACTATTATTCCACGTTGTTTGAGATGGAGTCGATGCGGCCCCGGATTGCCGACCCGCCATTTCTCCGGGCGTTGGAGGAATTGGTTTCCACGGCGAAATGGGCCAGTCCGGACTTTTGGGAAATGGACCCGGACCAAGTGCGGGAACGGTTTTGGCGTGGGGAGTGTGGTTTGGCGCTTTGTTGGCCGAGCCGGGCCGGTCCCGATAAGGCAGCACCAGAAGTAAAATGTACTATTGTTCCTATTCCGGGTGCATCCGCCCTCTGGCATCCTGGGGAAGGTAAATGGGTGCCGGCCCCTAAAGGAGAACTGTTCCGCACACCGCTTTTGGGCATCTCAGGCCGATGGGCTGCCCTGCATGCCCACTGCCAGCATCCGGAGGCTGCCTTGGAACTGATCTTTTGGTTGGTCGGTAAACAAGGCACCGAACCCCGCCCGGCCGTTTGCCCTGCCACGGCAGTCTTCCGAAAAAGCGATCTCAAAGACCCCCGGCGCTTACAGGCTTGGGTGGAGCCGGCCATGCCCCGACAAACCGCCCAGCAATATGCCGATGCCCTCCAAGAGACGTTTTCGAGCGGCCAATGGCTGGTGGCCCTTCGGATTCCCGGTTGGCAGGAGTATATGGGGGTGTTGGACGAAGCGGTTCGTGCTGCCGTCCGGGGACAGCAGGCGCCCCAGCAAGCCCTCCAAGAGGCGGCCGAGAAATGGCAAGCGATCACCCACCGACTCGGCCTGCAGCACCAACGGCAGGCTTACCGCCGCAACCTCGCCCTGCCCGATTGATGAGATGGCCATTTAATTTGACTGTAGCCCCCGGAAGTGATTACCACAATCTGTTGGGTTCGCCCCGATTCTTACCCCCTATAAGTTGGAGAGACCTCACCGGGTAGATACAGTCAAATTAAATTCCAATAGCAGGACTTGTCCTCACTGGGTACGGCCAGCAGGGGGAGCAAAAT
>Ga0308395_1001335_pt1 | contig 16315 bp, 13 predicted proteins | sample Hotspr20SampleP4_FD_202097 | JGI IMG/M metagenome (GOLD analysis project Ga0308395, IMG submission 202097) | Hot spring phototrophic mat microbial communities from Mushroom Spring, Yellowstone National Park, Wyoming, United States - 20050930_P4 ...
GATTTACGACATCAACGAATAAAGGTTGATATTCTCCATCTGCAGTAACACTAGGTACATTAATGGCTATACGACCACCTTTTACTAAAACTCTGTAACATTCTTTCCATACAGATTCTAAAAAATTTAAGTAATCTTTGTACGGCATTAAATCAAAATGAGAGTCATAATCTATCCCAACATTATAAGGCGGGGATGTGATTATTAAATGTATAGAATTTTCTGGAAACTTTTTTAAAACTTCTATGCAATCACCTCTGAAAATTTTATTTTTTATATCTTCAGCATTCTTATAATTTTCTTTGATATTTTCCAAATCAATGTAATCAATGTAATCAATGTAATCAATGTAATCAATACGATCAATGTAATTTATTGAATCCATCATATCTATTGAAAAAAGAAGGTTTTATGTTGACCCTTTTAAAAACTTTATGTTATTTGGTTTCAGTACTTCCAAAACCACCACGAGAATTAAAAGAATCAAAATCTTTTTCAATTAAACTAATTTCAGGCACGGGTAAAAGTAATAATTGAATACACTTTTTATCTTCTTCTAAAAATTGAAGAGTATTAGATGTGTTTATAAAATTAATAATAACCTCATCTGTATATCCATAATCTATTACACAAGCACCTAGAATAAGTCCTTTTTTGGATGCAATAGAAGATTTGTTAAAAGCAACTAAACAATATCCTTTGGGAAGGTTAAAGCATATTCCCGAAGGAACTAACAAATTAGAACTCCTAGGAACATAAATTCTTTTTTCAGAGATAAATATTTCTTTTCTAATATCATCAATATCTTTTGAATACAACCGATTGTTTATTTTGAAAAACGTGTCTAAAAAGTCATCATTTATTTTTGGGACATACAAATCAATACCAGCATCAGTATTGTATGCTTTTGATGGGCTTTTTACATCTCTAACTTTTTTAAAAAGTATTTTCATAATAAATCTCCTTCTGTTTCAAGACTTAAAAAGCGATCTCTGCCTTATAAAAGGCAGAATGAATCACATTTTAAAGTATATATCTGTTTTTAATTCTTTAAAAAACAAAGCTTTTTCTTTGTCTATTAAATTTTTTGCTTTTCGATAAAAAAGATAATAATCATAGACAAATAGTACATAGAAAATATTTAATCTTGCAAAATTTTCATAATCTTTATCTTCCATTTTAAGCACTTTATATTTTTTGTTTAGATATTTTACAATTTCATCTTGATAAAAATGGAAAAATAGACTTATATTTTCAGGATATTCTGTATCGTTATTTCGAAAATTTGTTGATTTTAAATATTCATTGAAAACCTCGTCATCGGTTTTCAAGAAATCAAAAACTTTTTCTAAATCAAGTATAAGATTAAAATCTAATTCATACGCTTTATTGATTCTCTGAATTTTTTTATACTTTTCGTTTTGATAAGTTAAATTAAAAGATATTGAATCTACCACATTAATTTGCTTCAAAATTTTAAATTTTTCTGATATATTTTCAAAGTTAAGATTGTTAGATTCCATTGCTTTTTGAAAAGCATCTTTTGATTTTTCATCTAAATATTTGTAGAGCGTATCATATATAGAAACTGATTTTTTCCTTACAGATTTTAAAGGTACTAAATTTACATGTTTCAAAAATTTTAAATCGAAATCTTTAACAAGCATACTTGCAAAAACCGAATTTAGAACTGTTTGTATTAATGTTAATACGTAATTTACAAAGTTTGGTATGAAAAGATTTAAATATAGTTCAAAATCATTACTTTCATTTAGTAGTTTTTCTAGATTTTTTCTGAAAGAAGATTCTGAAAATATTTCATTTTCTTTTATTTTATCAGATGCAACGTTAAAAGGGATTTTCAAGTGATTAAATCTCAATAGTAGGTTTGGATTTTTACTTCCTTTTTGTAATAATTTTAATCCTTTTATACTTTGTTCCATTATCAAATAGTTAACATTGTCTTTTCTGAAAGATATAATTTTTGAATTATTTGGCATTGATTTTACATTGTAATTTGATATGTTTTTCTTGTCAGTTTTAGAGTATTTCAAAAGATTGAAATCAAAATGATTAATAAACCCAAATAAAAAGTCTTGATTATCCATATCATCGTTATTTGTAAACCCATCGACAAGAAAGGATAATTTTGTTTTTGATAAAAAGTTTATTAAGAACAAATCAAATAACAGTTTTTGAAATACAGGAAGATAAGAGAGATCATAATACAATATGTTATTGTTTTTGTCTAATATTTTATTATAATCATTCACTTGAAAAGGGCTACATAAATCGGACTCTGCTATCAAAAAGTTTTTCAATAAATTGACTTCTTCTTTTTCTTCTAACCCGTAAACAAAGTCGTATTCAAATTTTTTTGTTGTTTTCAACTTGTCTATATTAATTAATGTGCTGTTCAGATATTCTTTTTGTACCATGTTTACCATAAAAACCTCCTTTCAATATATTGAAAATTAATATTTTATTTTATAAACAAGGAAGCAAACAAACTTTGTTCCTTGTTTATTTTTTTAATTTTTGTTTTGGATTTCTACTTATATGTACTTTTGTGTTCAGTCTTGAAATATTTTTTTGAAAATTTTTGTTTATGTATAGATTTTTCAATTAAAATAAAAAAATTGTTGATTTTTTTAAAAAAATTTATTAGTATAGAATTTACCGTTAGGTTCGTAATCGGAAAAGAGATTAGTTCTATCTTGTGGAGAGAAAGTGGTAGTTGAGTAAAAATAATTCCAAAAGGTCGAAAATCGCTGGTTAACTTACATAAAGATATTTCACAGCCATATAACTAAAAAATGCCTCTCCTGATACCCGAGAGGCTCTTTTTGTTTCGTTATTTTACTGGACAAGCACCGCCATCACATTCAAAAGATTCTAAATTAAAGTCTTGAAAGACAGAATCTATATCTATTGGTTTAATTTTCTTGATTCCTTCTTCGTATTGTTCTTTTGTGATTTTTTCTATTGGAGCTTGTTTAAATCCGTGCTCTGAATATTTCAAAAAACTAATAGTTTTTATCTCACTTAAATTTTCTCTTAACCAATTTTTAATTTTTTCTATTTCTTGTTCTTTGTAATAAACAGTAATTGAAACAGAGTTGTCAGACCAATATTTTTGAAGGTTTTTCAAATGTTCTAATTGTTGAAAAGTATCCAAATCTTCTGCGGTAGGAACGTTTTCTGGCGCACGCTTATAGAAATCTACTACCATTGTGTTTGTATCATAAGTACCATCTAATAAAATTTGTGGCTCTATATGATGCCCAGCTTTTCTTAATAATCCTACTAACGGATCATCACTTGAAAATCGTACTCTACGAATATAATATCTTGAAAAATAAGGATGTATTCCTGGACTAACATTTCCAAGCAAACTTAATGTTCCAGATGGTTTGACAGTAGTTATTTTTACACTTCTTGGAACGCCGTATTCTTGTGAAACTTTTTCATCTTCATCCAAAATTGCACGATAAATATAATCTAAATCTTTCAATGTGAATTTATGATCATCTAACCAACCTGTTATTCCATGACCGATTCTCATATTTTTTTTGACAACTTTATCGCACATTGGGATATGATAATTGTGCATTGCCACACGTTTTGCAAAGCGATGTAATAATCTTGCACCCTTTTCAAAATCTTTTATATCATCAAAATGCGGTAAAAAATGTTCTACTAAATTACAAGGTTCACCGTTTTCAAGAGTAATTTCACCACAAGGATTAACACCGATTGCATTATCATGTTTGATTTCACCTATTCTACCGTATTTCTGAATATTTGTTCTATTTAATATTCCAAAAGCCTCGCCAGCTTTATATGTCTCCCAATAAAGTTTATGAAGATCATCAACATTGTCAGCAACAACTGTAAAATTTGCCATAGCCCGATAAGAAGGTAATAAATGTAAATCCCATCGCTTTGCTAAAAGATAGTCTTTATCCCAAGCATCACCCAAAGTTAATAACGACGATCTACGTACATTTCCAGCAACAACCATTTCTGCAAGAGCACAAATAACATCTACAATATCTATTGATCTTGCATATTTTCCTTCTCTTGCTGAAAGAATTCTTGTAATATTTTCAATAGCTTGAATTAAAGGTAAAGCTCCTGATGAAGTTCCGCCAAAACCTTTAATAGGTTCACCTTTACCTCGAATAAGAATTGTACTATAAGTGAAACTTTTTCCTGTTTTGAAAAAACTTTCTAGTACTCGATAAACTAATTCTACCCAACCTTCTCTTTTGTCTGGAACGATAAAATCAGCATCTTTTGTGTTTCGATGTTCTATTGAAACGTTAGTTTTAATTCTTGGTAATTTTGAAATAAATTCTTTTTCAACTGAAAATCCTACACCTCCGCCAAGCATTAGTAAATCAACAATATAAGGTATTACTTCCCAAGTATCAATTGCAAAAAACCAGCAATTTACTAAACCAGCACCTTGCAATCTATCGTGTGATGGGGTTCCTGAAAACCACAAACTTCTTCCCGCAGGCGTACTTTTCAATTTTGAAATATAATATATCAAATCAGATATTTCTTGTTCTGAAACTAAATAAGAAAAATTTTTCACATTACCATAAACTACACGAAGCACAGTATCTTTCCAAGTTTCTTTTCCTACAATCTCACCCTTATCATTCAAAATATTTCTTGCATAAGTTCTTTTATATACTATTTTTGAAAGGTTATCCCAGTTTTCAGTAGAAAACCAAGAATCATGATAAAGATATTCAGGGATATCAGATGGGTGTAAAAAAAATGTTTTCTTCACTAACGCTGGTTGCATAAAATACCTCCTAAAAGTTATTTAATAAGTACTTGTTGTTTGAATTTTTCTTTGAAAAAATTTACGCTTGTTTGAAAAAATTCTTTGTTTTTTTCAATACCAATATAAAAAGAATTTGGTCGGATTTTCAAAGAATGATATATTATTGCCCCACTTCCAGAAAAACAATCTAAAACAATATCATTATCGTTTATAATAGTTTTTGCTATTGGAACAACCATCCAATCATATTTATAATTTGGATGTTCTATTTCCTTATTTCCTATGTTTCCTTCAAAAACATTTTTCATTTCTTGATCAGTTGTAAAATTAATTTTTCTGTAATTTTTTGAAAACCACGACGCCAACTCAAAAGTACTTCGAAAATTATTTTTTCTAAAATGTGGTACAGGATTATTTTTAACAAAACAAAACATATTTTTCAAATCCAAAGAATCTTTCAATAAATAATTAAAATGTCCTATATATGCTCTATCTAAATATACAATATAATGATATTTTACTTTTAATATCAGTTTCGAAAATATTTCCATTAACCAACTCCAATAATCTTCTTGTGAATCCCAATAATCTTGATATTTATTACCCCAAATTTCTTTTGCTGGTAAAAACTTACCTTTACTTTTTGAAAACTTTGAGTTTGAACCAATATTAAACGGCGGATCAGTAAAAAAAACATCTACCGAATCATTTTTCAATAAATCTATAATTTCTTTACAATCACCATTAATTAATAAAACATTATCTATTATTTCATACTTTAACGAAGTTAAATCGTTTTTATTTTTAAAAACATTCTCATACCACATAATAAATCCTTTTAGATTATGATAATGGATTTATATACTTTCGAACGGCAAATAAAACAAATTTTACAAAGTAATTAAATAAAAACCCCATCATAAAAAAGATTCCTCCAATTTTTAAAATAAAAGTAAATGGAACATCATTTTTTTCAAATGATTTTATTTTGTCAATCAAATCTCTATTATTTTCTTTTTCTTCTCTTAATTTTTCTTTACATTCTTGAAAAGAATTTTCAAGGGTTTTATTTTTCATTTTTAGCTCGTATGTATCATTGTTATATTTTTGTTGAAAATTTTTAAAATCAACAAGAATTTTTTGATAATTATTTAACAAATCTTCCGAAGCAATTCTGAAATGATGTAACAAACCTATACAAGAATCTAAATTATCTGCCAAAAATTCTTTTTTTAAACAATCATTGATTTGTACTCTTTTTTCAATAAAATTTGTAATCTTCTCATCTTTTTCAGGTATGTAAATGGTCTTGCAAGTAGACAAAAGTAAAGTAAATAAAAGTAAAGTAAATAAAGTGTCTTTCAAGAAAAATTTTTTAAACATAAAAATAAATTTATACTTGATTTATAAATTGTCAATTTTTTATTATTTGTGTGCAAGAGATTTTTCAACAAATAAACATAATTCTTTTCATAGAGTATTTATCTTATTTTATATTTCTTTTTACTAGTTCATTATGTATTTATGTTTCAATTTTAAAATATAGTTATAAAAAAATAGATAGATTTCTTTTTTATTCTTTAAGTTTGTTTCTAGGAATTATTCTTGAAATGATTTTTGTATATCCTTCCCCAATTTATCTTTTATTTTATTTGAAAGTTGTATATACTATTCTTTTTGTTCCTATTCTGAAAGATCCAGCTATAAAAGTAAAATTAAATTTGGTAGAATTTTCCATATACTTTTTAATATTTTATTATATTGGACTAGTTTTTATGTATTCATATTTGTTATATGTATTTTATATGTTGGCGTTTATCTTTTTGAAAATTTTTTTCATTCTTTTAATTTACTATTATCAGCTTCCAATGAAGCAAAAAATATCTTTTTTTATTTTTTTAACAATACTTTCTAACATAGTTGTTTTGTTAAAATTTGAATATACTTTATTTTACCAAATCTTACAAGTCATTTTAAATTTTTATGCTTCAAATATTTTAATCAAAATAACAAGAAAAGAAAAAAAAATTATTGATTTTTTAAGAAAAAATAATTTTTATATCGAATAAATAAAAATAAGAACAGACAAGATTTATTATGAGCAGTTTTGATTTGATACGAGAAATTTTTGAAAAAGAGGGTGTTAATTATAGAATAGTTAAATTAGATTTTTATCCTGAAAAGTTTGGAGAAATAAATGGATTGTGTTTTTTCAGAAATGGAGAACACCGATTCATAAGTAATGAGGAACATGTGAAAAACAATGAATATATAGAATTATTCTTTAATAATGATAACGAAATGTTGAATATAATGATTTCTTTATTAGATTATTATACACTTTATAATATAATAATCGAAAACATAAAATATTCTTCAAAAGAAGAAGTTGAGAACATATAAATGTAAAATCAATAAATGTAAAATCAACTTGAATCAAATATTTTGACATTCTCATTAATGTTTTCATCGTAATCATCAATGTCTTCGATGATTTTTTCATCAAAATTTTCATTATTATCTTCATCCATATTTTTTTCAGTACCTTTACCTACTTTTTCAAAATTATTGAATAATTCGTAATTTATTTTAGCATTTGGATTTACAAGTTTTAAGAGAAGAGGAAAAAATTCAACAAATTCTAATCTTACGAGAGATGTGATATTGAAAATTCTTTGATAAAAAACTAACAATATACTTGTAATAAATTCATAAAATCTTTTTGGGAATTGTCTTTTATTTTTACTTGGAACAAAACGGCTATAAACTATATTAAAAAGGTTTTCATAAGTTAAATCTATATCTTCAAACTCATTATTTTCAGAATAATAATCATATAAATACATTATTACCAAAAACGAAGCAAAAAAGTTTTTAAATACTATATTATCTTTTTTATGTTGAATAATTCCTTCAAATTTTAGTTTAAGCCCTATATTTGCAAGAAGAACATTCATTTGGTTCTTCATTATTTTCAAAAAACTACGATTAATTAATAAAGGCTCATTTATATATTTTCTTAACCGAGAGTAAAAAATCAATAGAACAATCTCATAGTTTTCAGGATGAATATAAAACCTATACTCATTTTCATTTTTTTCAATAATTAAATCTTTTGGATTAATGTCAACAGTCAAATAGTTTATATATGATTTTATCTTTTCGTTTAAAGCATCTTTTTCAATTGAAAAAGAAAAATATTCATCAATTGGAATATCTTTTTCTATTTTTTGTTTTTGTTTGTCTTCTTTTTGTTTCATTTCTTCATAAATCTCTTTAAATGCTTTTCGGATTTTCAATCTAATATATAAAAGATTTTGAAAATAGTTTTTATATTTTGTTTCTTTTTCAGAATAAATTTCTACCATTTTAAGAGAATCATCTGGAATTTCATCAGCGTAATATGATGCCCGAAAAGTAAAACCACCAGCCCTGCAAAAAGGATTGTACATAAAATCTACCATATAGCCAATAAACCATTTAGAAAATCTCATAATATATTTTTCATCTATTCCAGCAAGTTCATCAGCAACAACATCTTTCAAAAAATAAAAAAAAGTATATCCAACTTTTTTAATATCCTCTACCGAAGATTTGGTTAACAAAAGAAATAAATCTTTTTGAAACCTTTTTAATTGGATATTACTTGTTTCCAAATAACTTTTGAAATCTTTTAACAATCTATGTTTTAATACTAGAAACCTTGTAGGTATAGTAATATTCATGTAATACTTATCCATATCGTTAAATAGTAAAAAAGTAATGTACGTTCTTAAAAATAATAGTTTTTGATTATCGTTTTCGAGTTGTTCTAAATATTTTTCAATCATAATTAACCTCCATTATAATATTCTTTTTCTGAAAAACCTTGATAGCAAATCTAACCCGAAACTCATTTTTCTTGCATAAAAAACACTGTTTTCAAGTTGAAAAAAGATTTCATTCTCCATATTACTGCAAACAAAATGAAAACTATTATTATACATATTAACCAATTCATTAACAGCAACACAGCTTTTTAATCTATTTTTTTTAAACTCATTGTCAAAGAAAACTTTTACTTTTGAATACAATTTGTATATATCTATTTCATTTTTGTACGCTAAAAAGATAAATAAATATTGTCCTTCTTTTATTTTGAATCCTATTATTATATCATGAATTCCATTTTTTGAAAAAGTAGATATCTCTTTTTTCAAGAAAGATACATCATCAGAATTTAACTTATTAACTTCGTATTTTCTGAAAAAATCAATAGATACGTTTTTATAATCTTCAAATTTTGAACTAAAATCTATATCCGATTTTAACATTAAAAGACAATTTCTAATTGAAGAATTTGGTGTTGTTCTTAAATAAAAAGATAAATCTTTATAAACTTTAAGAATAATTTTATCTATTAAGGCAAAAAACTTCGATTGGTCTTTCAAATAAAGATAAAGAAGTTTATAAGTTTTTTTTATTCTTTGATTGAAAGAAATACTAGATACTTTCAATTTTTGTTTTCTTGAAAAGTCGTTCCAAAAATCAAAATAATAAAAAATCCAAAAAATATAATTATAGTAAACAAAAAGCATTTTAAAACTTAAAAATAACTTGTTATTATTTAAGGTGGATAATGTTTTTTGAGTTAATCTAACATACTCTTTATTGTTTTTTGAAACAATACTTTTTATCACTCCATTTTTCAATAAAAAATTTTTGTCTAAATCTTTTAAAACTGGACAAGCATTGTATATCCAACTTATGTCTATGTATTTATTCGACAAAGAAAAATATAGTCTATAAGACAATAAACACATTATAAATTCAAATGTATAAGATATTATGTGCTTGTATTTTTTTATTCTTTTTTTTCCAATGATTTTTTTAAAAAGATTTGTTTGTATTAGATTAGACTTGAAAATAACACTTCTGAAAAAGACTACATATAAAAAATGTTCTAGTATATCCTTCAAAACAATCTTACTTTTCAATTCAACATCATCATTCTTTTCAAAAGTAAAATTATCATCCATACTCAACCTCCAAAATCAGTAATATAAACCATATTACACAAAACAAAATTTTAATCAACTACTTTTTTACTGAAAACAGAATTTTTTTTAAACACTAAATTTCTGTCAATTATAAAATTATTAATCAAGTTGGGACTAAAAAGTCAATTAAAATTGCCTAAAAATTAGATTTCAAAAACTTCAAAAAACAACTATTTTTTCCACATTTCAATTCTAAAATTCTTTCAAAAGGTTTTCAAAATTTAATTCCGATAATATTATTTTTTAATTAGGGAAATAGAATATATATTGAGTGATTGTGTATTTAGTTTGAAGTAATTTTTGAGTTGAATAAAGTAAGATCTAAGTTAAAGAAAATTATATCTAGGTTAGAAAGAGTTATATCGGTATTAAAAACTTTTAATCCAAAATTTTTCAATAATTTTTTTTTTCAATTTTTTTTAAACTTTTTCAGAGAGACTTTCAAATTAAGCATAAAGACATCAAGTAAGAGTGCGGGTTTATTTTTCTGAAAAGAGTTTTCTTTTTCTGAAAAGTGGGATTGATTTTTGAAAAACGGATTGATTTTTTAGATTGAAGGATTTAATTGTTTCTTGTGGGACGACTGAAATCGGCGTTTTATCGTGTAATTGGCAAATATTCGATGCTTCGAGAGTATGGCGTTAGGGTTGAGAGTAGTAATGTCAGTTTTGTCAAATATGACGACGATAATGATATGTTGTATATTACGTATAAAGGTTTTAGGCAATACGCGTATCCTAATTCTGATTTTCAGGATTTTGAAAACATTATGCAAGCACCATCGAAAGGGAAATGGGTGTGGGACAATCTGCGTCGAAAAAATAGAGATTACATAAGGCTCACATAAGGATTTTAAAATAAATGGCGCGTAGAAATTGGCAAGATTTAATCAAAGACGACCTCGTAGTCGAAGTAAAAGAGAATAATGATACTACAACTAATAATGTTTTTCAAGAAAAAATAGATTTTAATTTAATTCGAAATCGGGATTATAAAAGTAAGGATTTTTTGAAAACCGAGTTGAAAAATAGTTTTTCAGAATTATACAATTCTAACCATTCAAATGAATTCTTTTCAAAGGAAAAAGAACAAGAAATTATAAAATCTCACATACAATCTTTCAAATCGAAAGGGTTAACTGATTCTTTGTTTGAAATCAAATGGCGTTCTTTTGACCCTGATGTAATTGTTGATTTTCTTTGTGCAAGTGCTGAAATGATGAGTGGTATAGAATTTTTTGAATACCAAATGAAATTTACAAGAAGGATTTTCAGATCAATAATTTATCGCGAAGGGGCAGAAATTGTAGGTTTATGGTCTCGGCAATCAGGGAAAACACAAACAATGACGGTTATTATTGCTACACTATGTACTTTAATGCCAAAATTAGCAATTCTTTTTCAAGAATTAAAAGAATTTTCAAGAGGTTTTTTTGCTGGAATTTTTGCTCCGACAGAAAAACAAGCTAAAATTACTTACAACAGAATTAAATCTTTAACAAAATCAGAATATTACAAAAGTTTTATTTCTAATCCTGAAATTGGAATTGATGTATTATCCGAAGGGTTGAAATGGAGCAACGGATCTTTGGTATTTTATGGTTCTGCAAAGATGTCTTCGAATATTGAAGGTGATACTGGGCATTTAATTTATATTGATGAAGCCCAGGATATTGATTTAGATGTTTTTAGCTATAAAATCGATCCGATGAGAGCTTTTACTAATGGTACGCTTGTAATGACAGGGTTACCTTCGGATTCAGAATTTTTTAAAAGCAAATATGATGATGCAAAAATACTTTCAAGTTTTTTGAAAGAAGAGCGGAAAACACTTTTTGAATATGATTATAAGCAAGTAAGCAAGTTTAATCCTTATTATGAAATATTTGCTAAAAAGCAAATAAAATCGAAAGGTGAGGACTCTGTTTTTTTTAGAAGAAACTTTTTATTAGACTGGTCAAGTGTTTACGGGGCTGAAAAAAAAGCAGATATTGATAAGTTTATCAAAAACTGCTGTAAAGAGTATTTAAATTTTGGTGATTATACAGGTTATAAGGTTATTGCTGGATTGGATTTAGCTTATACGACAACAAGTGTTTTAACAGTTGCGGAGATTGTGGAAACCGATAGAAAAAATGGTGATTTTTTAGTAAAAGATTTTATTTTCAAAGTGTTAGAGATACATAAGTTTGAAAATAGGACGACATTGGATTTAATGGAGCTCGTATCAGAAATTCTTTCAAAATATCAAAATAAGTATATGTTTACTTTTGATAACACGGGAGGGGGGCAATATTTTGTAGAATATTTCAAAAATAGGTATACAGAGTTGTCATCTTTTGTACGTAGTTTGAATTTTAATAAAAACATAAAAACTTTGTTAACTTCTTTGTTTTTTGATTTAGTTAACGCGGGAAAGATTTATTTTCCCGCTTCAAGTAAAGCAAGAAATCTTTTTGTGTGGCAAGAGTTTTTAAAACAACTTTCAAAAGTTCAGATTGTAGAGCATGAAAAAGGTTTTTATTTTAATAGTTATAGTAAAGGTTCTAGTCCTGATGATTTTATTGATTCTTTTTTGCTTGCTTTGAATTCTTATTACGAATATACAAATTATCGTACAGGGCATATTAGTTATGTTAATCCAGATTTAAAACCTAACCCTTATTATCAAAGTGGGCATTCAAAATTTAAATACAAGTTTCCATATAACAGACCAGAACCACAAGTAAATAATAATATTGATAAAACTTTTTCAGGGATAATGAAAAATGACTTGAAATATAATAGATTTTATAAAATATTGAAAAGTGCTATGGAAAATAGTCCGTAAGGTTTTCAAAAATGTTAGAGAAAATTATAAATTTTTTAAAAGGTATTTATGAACAACCAACAGATGGAAAAAGGGAGTTATTAGATTATAAGTCTCAATTATCTAATATTCCAGATGATGTTGAAAGAGATCGGATTTATTCTTACAATCAATATTTTGAATATTTTGATGGAGATATTATTAAATATATTGATTCTTCGGAAGGAAAAAGACCTTATTCGAACATAGTATCAAATTTTGTTTATAAACTAAACGGATGGCTTTTGCAAGAAGAACCAATCATAAAAAGTAAAAACATTCTTTCAGATTTAATACAAGAATTAGTTAATGAGCTTTTGGAAAATACAGATAAATCATTTATCCAGACAATTTTGTTGAATACATCGATTTATGGAGATTGTTTTGTAAAAGTTTTTGTTGATTTAAAAGAAATGGAAATTTTCAAAGATTCTGAACAATTATTTACTTTTGGTTTTAAGGTTATTGAAGATCCTAGATATTGTTTTGTTGCTTACAATTCACAAGGCGAATTAAGTAATTTAATAGTAGTTTATCCTAATTTAAGTATAGAGGGGCTTTCAATAAGTGAAGAACAGGGATTAAAATATAGTTATCCGTTATATTTTGAAGTGTGGGATAAAAAATTTGTTTATTGTTCATATAATTTTTTGTTGGATGAATATAAATATTTCGATTACATAAAAAAGTACAAAAAGAATCAATATTTAATTGATGGTTTGTTTATTGATGTTCAAGATAGTCCTTATTACGGATTGTATAAATTTGAAAATATTTATAGAGATATTCCGTTTGTTCATTTTAGAAATTTACCTTTTTTTGGTACGACATACGGAGTTTCGGATGTCCGTTCATTGACAGTTCTTGCAAGAGAAAAAACAAGTTTAATAAATGTAGTTAAAGATATTATTAATTTTCACGGAATTCCGCCTTTGGTTGTTAAAGGGGCATCAATGAATAATATTTATGTTTCAGAAGCAGGAAAAGTTTTTTCAAATGTTCCAAAAGATGCTGAATTTAGTTATATTACTGCTCAAATTGGAGATTTGGATAAGATTATTAACATTTATGAAAAAATGATTGAAAATGAAATTTCTGGTACAGGATTACCTTACGAATTTTTAGTTTCAAGTAAAGATTTTATTAGTGGTGATTCTTCTGCTTCGGCAATGAAATTAAAATTTAGTTCTGTTTTAATATACTTAATATTGAAAAAATCATATTTGGAATCTTCTTTTCAAGAATTGTTTAAAAAAGGATTAACTTATTTAAATAATTTTAATGATTTAGGTTTGGAAAAAGTAAGATTTCCTGATGCTTATTCTGCTAAAAAAATTATTAATATTAATGAATTTTTACAAGATGCTATTTTTAATGTTTATCTTGAAAATGTGCGAGATGATCAAATAGTTAAAGAAGTAATTGATGATTTAGAAGCATTCGGTTTGGATGTAAAACCATCGGAAATAATGGATATTCTTTCAGAAATGTCAGAAGAATATCAACAAATGATGGAAGATGCGATAAAATATATTAACGAGATAAGTGTAGATAAAGATAAAATACAAAGATTTGTTAGATTGCGAGCTATACCGTACAACCAAATCGAGTTTTCTTTTAAAAATTATTTACCTTTTACACGTACACAGATATTAAGTGATTTGGAAGTTGAATTAAGAAATAATTTAGAGTCTTTGAGTGGTGCTCTTTCAAGATTAGGAATAAAAAATGTTGATAAAAAGATTGATGAAATAATGCGTGAGTCAGAGTTGATAGGTACTATTAAAGGCTTGATAGATAAAAGTCAGCAAAAAGAGTTATTAGATGTTGAAAAATTAAGACAGAATTTGGATTTGTTAAATCAAATTGAACAACAAAATATGCAACAAGAACAAGCAGATGGAACATTTGAAAAAGAACAAGATTCTTTTCAGGAAGATGATGTAAGTTTACCGAGTGAGGGATTACAAGAAACTCCTATGACTGAAAGGGTTTTGGATAGTAAAGGTGGTAAAGGAAGAAAAAAGGTTCAGGAAAATCCACAAAAAATAGAAAATGAAACAGGGCAAGTTTCAGAATCAGTTATTGAAAAGAGAAAATTAAAGTCTCAAAATTAATTTTTTATTGACATTAAAATTGCAAAACTTATTTTATTTATATATTTTATGGAGGTTCATTTATGTCAAGTTTAGGTGATATACAAAAAAATATTGGAAAGGAATCAGATGAAAAAACTTATATTGTTGTGGGAAATAAAATTCTAAATGATTCAAATCAATCCGATTTACAATCACAGCAATCACAGCAGTCACAACAGAATCAACAAAACCAGCAAAGCCAACAAATACCGCAAAATAATCAAGAACAGAAACTTTCAACATTAGACAAAGAAATAACAAATGATTATTTAGAAGGTTTAAAACAAACATTAGAAAAGTATAAATCTATTGAAAAAATTATTAATCAAAAAACAGATTTGGCGGATAAAATAGAAAAAGAAAAAGGTAATAATAGTGAAGTTTTAGAATTAAAAAAAGAGATTTCAGAATTAAAACAACTTTTATCAAGTTTAATAAGTGAAAAATCTCAATCTAAAAAGGAATCAGAGGATATGGTAACACAACAACAAAATATTCAACAAAAAATACAAGATGTCCAAAGGGAATCTAAAACCTCTAATGCAGATGAGGTTTATTTAAAACAAATCGAAGAGTTGAAGAAAGAAATAGAGTCTTTGAAATCGCCAGGTAAGAAAACTGGTGAAAATGAAGAGTATTTTCAAAAACTAAAAGAATTAGAATCTTTCAAAGAAAAAGTAATGAAAGATCGCATAGAAAGTCTTTATTTAAAAAGATTAGATTTAATTGATCGTTATGGGTTGAATGCTTTGGAACAATTTATTCCTGATCCGTTGAAAAATCCAGATATTTCAGAAAAAGATTTATATGTAGCAATTGAAAATTTGTTGAAAAATGATGTTATTCGAAGTGGTATTGATGTTTTGAAAAAGAATGAGGTAGTTAAAAGTAAAGATGAGGCAGTTCCTGATTTGAAATCATTAGATAAAAAGCAGTTAGCGGAGTTGAAAAATAAATTGTTAAGAAGACAAACGTAAAAAATACTTGACAAAATATATTTATTTGATAATTGATAAAAAATATTGACAATTTATAAATATTAATTTTATTATACATCAAAATTCATTTTGTCTGTTTCCTCCTTTTGTTTGTTTCTTTTTTGATTCAGTTTGAAATTCGATGAGTAAAGTTTTTCAAAAATTTAATGAAATTTAAGGAGGTATTTAATGCCTACAATAACAAGACAAACGCCAACGTTTAGTAATTTAATTTTAGATATAATGGCTCGTGAAGTTATATTGGAGACTCAATATGATTTTGTTTATAAAAATTTTGTAAATATTAAAGAGGATATTACAAATACTCCTGGCACAAAAGTAAAATTTTTAAAAGTTAGAGACATTGGTAGTGGTAGAAGGCTTGATGAGGAAGATCTTGTTCCAACTCAAACATTTAGTACATCTTTGGTTGAAATTGATACATACGAATTTGCAAACTCTATTGAGTTTACAAAAATGGCAGAGAAAGCAAGTGTAGTAGATTTGTATGAA
>Ga0308395_1001337_pt1 | contig 16294 bp, 16 predicted proteins | sample Hotspr20SampleP4_FD_202097 | JGI IMG/M metagenome (GOLD analysis project Ga0308395, IMG submission 202097) | Hot spring phototrophic mat microbial communities from Mushroom Spring, Yellowstone National Park, Wyoming, United States - 20050930_P4 ...
GTGGGACTTGTAGATAGGGAGCTGGCAAAGGGCTTAAAAGAGGCGGGCGTGGATGCGGTGCTTATGGATGTGATAGGAGATGATAGGACCATAGCGGAGGTCTATAAAATACCCCATAAGTCTGTGAAAGATTACGAGGAATCCTTGGCACTGCTTAAAGAATACAACCACAGGATAGTGCCCCATGTGATCATTGGACTGCATTATGGAAAGGTCTTGGGTGAATACAGGGCGATAGACATGATCTCCAAGTTTGACCCGGATGGGTTGGTTTTGGTGGTAGTCATGCCCTACTACGGAAAGGCAAGGTTCCAACTTTTGCCCCCACCCACGCCGGAGGAGTGTGCAAAGGTCTTTTTGCACGCAAGGCTGAGCCTTCCAAGGACGTCAGTGGTGATCGGCTGTGCAAGACCAGCAGGACCTGAGAGGATCAAGATGGACCTCTATGCCCTCTACGCGGGCGTCAATGGTATAACCTTCCCCGCAGAAGGTATTTTAACCCACGCTAAAGAGATGGGTTTGGAGCCTGTTGTATCTCCAAATTGTTGCTCAACGGTAGTCCTTCCCATAAATTAATAAACATGCAGATGAAGGTTTTTGACTTGGACACCGCAAGGGAAACCTTAGTTGTGATCAAGCCAATAGTGGAAGAGATAAACACCAAGAGAATGGAGCTAACCGAAGCATACGAAAGATTTGAGGAGGAGCGGGACACCCTTGAAAGGATGTATCTTGAATCCCACATGAAGGATCTGGATGCGGCAATAGATTCCCTTTTTAGAAAAATAGAGGCACTGGGCGGAGTGATAAAGGGTATAGACCCCATACTGGTGGATTTCTTGAGCTTTCACCAAAACAGATACATCTGGCTCTGCTGGAAGGAGGACGAAGATACCATAATGTATTGGCATGAACTGAACGAGGGTTTTGCGGGTAGGAAACCAATAACTCTTTTGGAAGAGGATATGCTATAATTTAACCACCTCCCTTGGAGGTAAAGGAGGTGGAATATGAAGAAGTTAATTTTTGTATTTCTAAGCCTTTTTATTTTTTCTACCATCACCTTACCCGAACCCTCTTTGGCTGGAACCCATCAGAAAAAGGCATCTGTAAAGTCTTCTGTAAAGTCCTCGAAGAATAAAGCATCTGTAAAGTCTTCAAAGAAGAAAGCGGTTAAGCAAAATAATAGGACAAAGGTTAGATATTCCCACCACATAAACAAACCCCAAGAGGGAGACCTTTTAAAGTTGGAGGGTATGGTAAAGGACCTAAATGAACAGTGAACAACTAAGGCTCATAGAAGAGCTGAAGATCAAGCAGGGGGACACTTGGAGAGTTTTGAAAATAATGAGCGAGTTTGTGGAGGGGTTTGATACCCTCTCCCATGTGGGTCCTGCGGTTACCTTCTTTGGAAGCTCTCGGTTAAGTCAGGAAAACGAGATTTACAAGCATGCCTACAGAACTGCCTTTGTGCTTGGAAAGCTTGGCTTTCATATAATCACCGGTGGCGGTCCGGGGATTATGGAAGCGGCAAACAGGGGAGCTTATGATGCAGAAACTGTATCTGTGGGTTTAAACATACAAATTCCCACTGAGCAAGAGCCCAACAAATACCAAAATGTATCCTTGAAGTTTGAATACTTCCTTGTGCGTAAGGTTATGCTGGTAAAATACTCTATGGCTTATGTGATCTTTCCGGGAGGATTTGGCACCTTTGATGAGCTCTTTGAGGCGCTGACCCTCATGCAAACGGGTAAAGCTTACAGATTTCCCATAATCCTCTATCACACTCCCTTCTGGCAACCTTTGCTGGACTACATGAAGAACACCATGGTAGAGTTTGGAGTGATAGACAGAGAAGATATAGGGCTTATGAAACACGCCAACGCACCGGAGGAGGTAGTTCAAATAGTGCTACGAGAGGCCAAAGATAAGTTAGAGCTTTTGAAGAAAGAGGACCCACTTAATCCCTTGGTGGAAAAGTTGGATAAAATCTTAAAGAATGCTTAGGCTACTTCACATATCAGACCTTCATGCGGGGAAAACACTAAACAGAGTATCAAGGAACGAGGATTTGGCTTATGCATTAGAACAGGTCTCGGATATATGTCTTAATGAAAGGGTGGATGTTTTGCTGATCGCAGGGGACATCTTTGACAAGGCAGTCCCAGATTACTCTGCGGAGGGTCTGGTCCTTGAGTTTTTAACGGAGTGGGCGGGAAGGGGTATAGAGGTGGTGCTTATAGCGGGCAACCACGATAGCTACGATAAACTAAGAGCCTACACAAGCATCAAAAAGTTAGCAGGATTGCATATCTTTGACAGACCAAGCCCAAAGGCGGAGGATATGATCTTTCAATACAAGGACTTAGCCATTGCGTGTCTGCCCTATCCCAGTGAAAGGGTCCTGACCACCATCTCGGAGGATGCCCACAGAAGCTACTCTCACAAAGTAGCCCAATATCTAAAAGCCTTGGCAAAGGGGCTGGAAGGCTATAAATATCGCATACTCCTTACCCATCTCATGGTGGAAAAGGGGAAGATTGCTGGCTCAGAAAGGGAGGCAAGCGTGAGCAGTTTTTATGCCATAAGACCAGACCAAATACCCGACAGCTTTCACTATGTGGCCCTCGGACATCTCCACCTCAACCAAAGAATAGAGTCAGCCATTCTACCCACTCACTACTCGGGCAGTCTTTATCAGATAGATTTTTCCGAGAAGGACACAAAGAAGTTTGTTAATTTGGTAGTTCTGGAGGAATTTGGGGCAAAGGTGCAAACCCTGGAGCTTTCCCTATACAGACAGTTAAAGGAGGTGAGAATAGCAAAGGGTCAAAGCATTGACAAGGTTCTGGATGAAATAAAGGATCAGAAAGCACTCTTTAAGGTGATCTTGGAGGCAGACATAAAGGACCCGACGCTTAATCTAAAAACCCAGAAACTGCATCAGGTATTGGGTGAAAAGCTTGTCTTTTTAAATTTGGAACTACCCGAGGCTACATCCAACGAACTTTCCATAGAAACGGAAGGCTTGGACCTTTTGCAGATTTACAGGGCATACTACAAACAGAATTACAACCAAGACCTGCCCGAGGAGATAGAAAGAGAGGTTTTTCGCCTGTTGAACGAGGTCCAGCATGAGACCCATCAGGCTTGAACTGGAAAACTTTACCATCTTTAGGGGAAGGCATAGCATAGACTTCTCTGGGCTTAAGTTTTTTATAATTCAGGGCAGGACAGGGGCAGGAAAGACAAGCTTAATAGACGCCATGTGCTACGCCCTTTTTGGAAAGGTGCCAAGGCACGGAGATAGAAGAGACCTTCATGAACACCTGACTTCAAAAGGAACAGACCATATAAAGGTATTCTTGGAGTTCTCCGTCAGGGACAAAAGGTATGCCATCGAGAGGGCTGTAAGGAAGGTAAGGGGTGAGGTAAGATTCTGGGAAGGGAACAGGCTTAAGAATGTAAAGGCAAACGAGCTTCCTGAGCTGGTCAAAAGGGTCTTAGGAGTTGATTACGATACCTTTACCAAGGTTATACTTTTGCCACAGGGACAGTTTGACAGGTTTTTAAAGCCCGAAAGACCACAGCAAAGGAGGGAAGTCCTAAACAAGCTCTTGGGCGTAGATACCCTTATTGAGAAAATGGCAGAGTTAATAAGGGAGACAAAAAGACAGATTGAAAACCGCTTGGAGAGTATAACCGCATCCCTACGTGAGCTCAGCTTTGCCACAAAAGAGGAGCTTGAGAGGGTGGGTAAAGAGATCACCCTTTTGGAGAAGGACCTTAACCTTCTGGAAGAAGGCAAAAAGAAGCTACAGGAAAGGCTCAATATTGCATCCCACAGGGACCGCCTCCAAGGAGAGCTAACAGAGTGCCAAAGACAGCTTGCAGAACTACTTGAAAAGGCAGAGGAGATGGGACAGCGTGAGAGGGAGCTTCAGGTGATGGAAGAGTTAAGCTCATATGCTCCCTATGTGGAAAGTTTTAAAAGCCTTTCCCAAAGGGAAGAGCAGGAAATAAAGGAAATAAAGAGTTTAAGGGAAAAGCTTGCCAAACTCTCCCATCAGAGGGAGCAGTTCCAAGGACAGTTGGAAAAATACCGTCAAGAGTGGGAAAGATTGGGTGAATACGATGTGCAAATAGAACAACTAACAAAGGAGTTAGAAAGGCTAAAGAACGCCCTTGAAAAGCACAGAGAAAGAAACCAAAAGTTAAAGGAGTTGGAAAACGCAGAAGAACAGATAAAGACTTTGGAGGGAGAGATAAGAAATCTAACTGAGAGAATAGACAGGGGCGAAAAATACATAAAGGAGCTAAGGGAGAAGATAGAAGATTTGGAGGAAAAGCAGAAAAGACTTTTGGAGCTTAATCCCATAAAGATAAAGCTTGATGAGGTAAGAAGGGAAAGGGAAAGCTTGGAGCTTCTTAAAAAAGAAAAGGAGGGCTTGGAAGTACAGTTAGGAAAAATCAGAGAGGACATAAAAGAGAAGGAAAGCTCCCTTGTTCGCTTTCATGTGGAGCACATAAGGGCACACCTTAAGGAGGGAGACCTTTGCCCAGTGTGTGGCAGTGTAGTTACCCAGCTACCTCCCGCCGAGCCCTCTGAGAACTTTGAAACCATCAAAAGGGAACTGGATAAGCTTAAAGCCCTTGAATCTGAGCACCTTGAGAAAAAGGCAAAAATAGACAGCAAGCTTTCTGCTTTGGAGGAAAAGGAGAAGGAGCTAAGGCAACTGCTAAATGAATGGGAGGAAGAAGAGAGGTTTGAAGAGGAATATAAAGATCTACAAAAGGCACAAGCTGAACTGGAGGAAAACAGAAGAAAGCTAAAACAGGCAGAGGAAAAGCTTAAGAATTTAAAGGAGGAGCTCAGTGCCAAGAGGGAAAGGCTATCCACCTCGGAGGGTAAAAGGGAAGAATTGCAAACCTCAGTAAAAGAGATAGAGGAGCATTTGACGGTAGAAGGCTTCTGGGAAGTCAAAGAGCAGGATATAAGGGAAAAACAGACCCAGTTAAAAACCCTCAAAGACAGAAGGGATATGATAAGAAACAACTATACCACTATCTCCGAACAGCTAAGGAGCGTAGAACTGGAGGAGAAAAAGGTCCAAACCGCCCTCTCAGAAAGGGAGAGGAATATACAAAGCCTGAAGGAGGAAAAGGAAAGGGTTGCCAAAAACTTAGAGCCGGCCATAAAGAAGTTTGGGCTCGGAACGGTGCAAGAACTGGAAAAACTCATAAAACCCAAGGAATACATAGAAAGGCGAAGGCAAGAGTTGGAAGATTACAAAAGGAACATTGCCCTGTTGAAGGAGAAGGAGCAAAGACTAAAAGAAGAACTGAAGAACTTTGAGGGAGTAGAACCTACCCAAGAGATAAGGGCTAAATTGCAGCAGGTGGAAGAGGAACACAAAAACAAAAGCGTCCAGCTTGGACATTTAAAGGAACAAAAAACACGCATAGAGGAGGGGCTAAAAAAGAGGGAGGAGCTTTTGAGAACTCAAGAGGAACTTCAGAGGAAGGAGGGTATATACAGAATTCTTGAAAGGGACTTTAGGGCGGATAGGCTTCAGGAATTTTTAAGTCAGATCATGCTCCAGAGGATCATAGCAAGGGCTAACTTCTACCTGCAAAAATTCACAGCTGGTGCCTACGAGTATGACTTAGAGGGTTCAGACATACTGGTAATAGACAGGCTCTCTGGACACAAAAGAAGCGTAAGCACCCTGAGCGGTGGGGAGACCTTTTTGGCAAGCCTCTCTTTAGCCTTTGGAGTAAGCGACATAATATCCAAGAACGCACCCATAGAGAGCCTTTTCATTGATGAGGGCTTTGGTAGTCTTGATAGGGAAACGAGGGAAGGGCTATCTCAGTTTTTTGAGATGATAAAGCTCAATGCCAACAGGATGGTGGGGATCATAAGCCATCTGGAGGACCTGGCGGAGAAGTTTGACCAACGCGTAGAAGTGGTAAGGCGAGGAGATAGGTCCTTTTTAAGCGTTATAGTGTGATAAAATGAAAAACCTATGATGACAAGGGTAGGCTGGAGTATAACCCATCAGGAATTTACCGTCACAGACTATTACTACTTTTCAATCCTTCAGAGGGAGGCAGAAAAACACAACATAATCATAGAGGAGGTGGATGGTTGGGAGAAGCTAAAGGACTATGATACGATCGTGTTCAACTATCCGGAAATTCCCTTCACTGAAAAGGAAGCTGAGGAGGTAGAAAAGTGGGTTTGGGAGCTTGGAAAAAAGGTCATACTGGGCGGATACTATAAAAACGAGGATCACATAGCGGACACCTGCAACACCCTGGCAAGAAGGTTCGGCATGGAGCTAAACCCAGACGAGGTAATCGACGAGATAAACAACCACAACGGAGAAAAGTATTTTATAGTAACCTCAAAAATCAGAAGATACAACAAGAATCAAAAAAACGAAGTTAATGTAGAAAAGATCATGCTTGCCTGCAGTGGGTCCATAAAGCCACTCATGCCCGATATAAAGGTGGTGGTCAGAGGAGAAGACACCGCAGTCTCCAACATGGGCAACTACACTTTGCTCATTGCAGAACAGATAGCACCCACCAGCGGTGGATACTTTTGCCTTGCGGGCACCTGCGTCTTTTGGGACAATTACTCCATAACCCTATACAACAACCTTGAGTTTTCCTTGAACCTGTTGAGGCACCAAACTCCACTTCCAACTCGAGCGGGCAAACAGGTAGTTTTTGGTTTATAATAAAAAATCAAAACCAAGAGGGAGGTTTTCCAATGAAGGCACAGGAATGGATAGAAAGACTGCCAGAGCAATTCGTTGTGTATGAAATCACCACTATATCTCCCAACGATTACAGGGGGATCGTCTTTACTGGAATGGGTGGCTCTGGGATTGTGGGGGATGTGCTAAAGCTCTTTTTAGAAAAGGATGGGGTGGCGGTTCCTGTTCTATCTCTGAGGGGTTATGAACTGCCTCCTTATGTGAGGGAGGGTTGGCTATTGGTGGCTATTAGCTACAGCGGAAACACGGAAGAGACTTTGAGCGTGGCGGATGAGGGGATAAAAAGGGGTTTAAAGGTGGTCTGCGTCAGCTCTGGGGGGAAGCTAAAGGAGATCGCCCAAAGGGGAGGTTTGGATTTTGTGGAGGTTCCCTCTAACTATGCACCACGCTACGCCTTTGGCTTTATGCTATCGGCAGTTATGGGTTTATTTGGAAAAAAGGATCCCATAGAGAGAATAAGAAAGCATCTGGAAGAAAGCAAAGGAGAGATAAAGGAAACCGCCTACCGCATAGCCCAAGTTATTCAGAACTACATTCCCATAGTTTATGGCACACCGCTAACGGAACCCATAGCCTTCCGATGGAAAACTCAGGTCAACGAAAATTCCAAGACCCTTTGCTACACCGCCACACTGCCCGAGCTCCATCACAATGAAGTGGTAGGGCTTGACAATCCAACAGCAAGGAACCTTTGCCACTTTATCATCCTGTGGGACCCGGAGGACAATCCCAGAGTTAAAAAGAGGGTTCAAATCACAGAGGAACTCTTTAAAGAGTTGGGCTTGGCTCCCATAGTGCTACAGGGCAAGGGAGCTACCTTAGAGGAGAGGCTTTTATATCTTGCTTACATTGAAGATTGGGTTAGCTTCTATTTGGCAGAATTTTACGGCTATGATCCACTACCCGTTAAGGTGATAGACCGAATAAAGGCAGCCTTAAATGACTGAACTCAATTGGGTAATCTTTGGTTCAGTGGTCCTTTTTGCACTGTTTTTGGACCTCTTTGTTTTTCATAGACACCCTCATAAAATATCCGTAAAAGAATCCCTGATCCTGTCCGCCTTTTGGGTCGGAGTTGGCATCGCCTTTTCTGGCTATGTGTATTACACAAAGGGAACCCAAGCCTTTTTGGAGTATATAACAGGCTATTCCCTGGAAAAAGCCCTGAGCTTAGACAACATATTCGTGTTCATTCTTATACTTTCCTACTTTAAGGTGCCCGAAGAGTTCAAACACAAAGTGCTCTTTTGGGGAGTTTTTGGGGCAATAGTCTTTAGGGCGATCTTTATCTTTGCGGGCATTGAACTTATAAAGCTCTTCCACTGGTTAATTTACATCTTTGGTGTAATCCTCATCGTCTCCGCTATAAAGCTTTTGATTACAGAGAAAAAGGAATTTCACCCAGAAGAAACAATAGTCTATAAGGTAGCCAAAAGGCTTATACCTTTGAAACCTACCTACGAAGATGGAAAATTTTTTGTGAGAGAAGGCAAAAAACTTTACGCCACACCACTGTTTTTGTCCCTTATCTTTGTAGAAAGCTCAGACATTATGTTCGCCATTGACTCGGTGCCCGCCATACTCGCCATCTCCAGGGATCCTTTCATAGTTTATACTTCAAACATCTTTGCCATATTGGGGCTCAGGTCTCTTTACTTTGCCGCAGATGCCATCTTGCCACTCTTTCACTTTTTACACTATGGGCTCTCTTTCATCTTAGCTTTCATTGGCGTGAAAATGCTGGTCTCCGAGTTTTATAAAATACCGGTTCTTGTGTCTTTGCTCTTGATCTTCAGCGCCATATTCATCTCGGTGGTGGCGTCTTTATTAGTTAAGAAGAAGCCTTCTCAACCATAATCTTTTGCATCCTCTTTTCATCTGATTGAACCACCTTGAACATAACACCCTGGATGTTTGTCTGCTCTCCCTTTTTTGGAATCCGTCTTAGATGATAGGTCAAAAGTCCCGCTATGGTGGAGTAAGGTCCCTTTGGAAGCTCTACGCCCAAAAGCCTTTCAAGGTCCTCTATCTGAAAGCGCCCGTCTACGATCCACTTATCCTTTTCTATCTCTATAACCCTATCTTCTTCCAACTCCTCCTGACCCAAGCCTCCCATAAAGAAGGAAGATAGGTCATCAACAGTAAAAATGCCCAAAACCACTCCCAACTCATCCACCACTATTCCCATACCCTCCTTGGTGCTTTTAAAGGTCTCAAGGGCTTCTTGCAAAGACGCAAACTCAGGAAAGACTGCAACGGGTCTGATAAAGTTCTTTATGCTGAGGTTCCTTCCATACCACTCCGCCAAGTCAAACATATCCACATATCCCACAATATCATCCACCCTGCCCCTATAAACGGGCAATCTTTTGTATCCGCTCCTTTTCATCTCTGCTATTGCCTGCTCTACGGTGGCGTTTTCACCGACCATGACCACCTGGTGGATGGGCTTTAACACCTCCGAAAGGTAAGTATCCCTTGCAGACAGTAGCTTCACCGCAAGCCTTAGCTCCTCTCCTTCCGCGAGCTCCTCTTCTATTGCCAAAAGGTCCTTTCGGGAAAGCTTTTCCTTTGATAACCCTTCTAATCTTTTGCTCAATTGCCGGCTCAAAATTCTAACCATCTTAAGAATAGGCAAAAGAACCCTTTTTAGTTTGCTCAAAAACCAGAGGCTGGGCACCAAAACTTTTTCTGAGTGTTTGTGAAATAGACCCTTTGGAACAAATTCGCCAAAAATAAGAGTAAAGATCACAAGGGTGGCAGAAAAAAGCACCTCCAAACCCGATAAGAACTTAAAGGTCTCCGCCAAATTGAAGATTATCAGTGTGTAAAAGGTAGTGGCAAGAACTATGCTAACGGTGTATCCAAGCATTGTTAGGGTTATGTAGTCCTCTGGGTTTTCGTAAAAATCCATCAAAAACTCATACTTGGTCTTTTTGTGCAAGGCAAGAATTCTACTTCTGTCCGTTTTCACGAGGGCGATCTCTGAGCCAGAAAATATACCCTCCAATATAACAAAGAAAACCACCGCAACTAAAAGCCCTAAGATTTCCATCCTATCACCACCCTATCCTGCCCTGAGTAGTCTTTGAAAATTTTAGGGGAATAATCCTTAAGTAATTCTCGGACTATCTGCCCTTGGTCATGCCCTATTTCCAAAACAAAAAAGCCGTTTTCTTTGAGAAAATCTCCCACCTGCTGGGCAAATCTCTCGTAAAACTCCCAACCCTTTTTGCCACCTATTAGGGCATCTTTACCTTCCAGCTTTACACCTTCGGGTAAAGTTTTCCAAAGTTCCTCCGGTATGTAAGGAGGGTTAGAAACCACAAAATCAAAGCGGAGCCCTTTTACAGGTTCAAAATCTTTGCCTTGCAAAAGTTTAAGCCTTTGGGAAACACCGTAGTTCTCTGCGTTTATGCTTGTGAGCTCTAAAGCCTTTGGGTTTATATCCGTGCCATACATAAACAGCCTTTCCCTTTCTAAAAGCAAGGTAATGGCAACGCAACCGCTACCCACTCCGATCTCCAAGCCTGTGTAATTCCTCTGGGAATCCAAAAGCTCCAAAGTCTTCTCCACCAAAAGCTCTGTTTCGGGTCTTGGGATCAAAACCCCCTCCGCCACCCTAAAGGTTCTGCCGTAAAAGTCCCACTCTCCAGTAAGGTATTGCAATGGATAGCCTTCCTCAAGCTTTTTTATAGATTTTTCGTACTCTTCCAAGAGCTGAAGGGGAACTTCTTCCTCCATTTTCAGGTAGAGTTCAGGGGCTTTTACCCTCAGAAGGTGTGCCAGAAGGAACTGTCTGTCCCTTTGGGACACTTTGCTGGGTCTGAGTATTAGCTCCTTTACCTTCATTTTCCAAAAGGGAGCCCCTCTTTGAGGGATGGAAGAAGCCTATAAGCAGGGCGATGCCCATGAGCATAAAGCCAAGCCAGTAGGTTGCCTTGGTAAGTATGGTATCCACACCACCGGGACCAAAGACCCCCTGTCCCATACCACCGAATGCACTGCCCACATCTCCCCTGCCCCTCTGCATCAAAACCACCACTATAAGGAGCAGGGCAACCATTATAAAAAGCACCGTCAGAAGGTAATACATGGAGAAAAATTATAACCCCTTGCTAACCCTTACCCAAAGCTGAATATATCCCTGCTTGAGTTTGTATCGGTTTATAAGAAGCCTGTTTTTGAACTGTTTGGGGACCTTTGCATACTCCTCTGTTTTGGTTAAAGCTTCCCATAGGTTCAAAAATATGTGCCCTCCTTCCCTTTGAAAGGGTCCCTTTTGCAAAAGCTCCTCCAAACCTTTCTCTGTCATCACTCTAAGTCCTATCGCCCTTATCTCCGACTGATCGTTCTTTACACTCTGTGCGTCCTCCTTTAGGGGCACCTGCACTTCCTTTGAAAAGATAAATCCCTTCTTTTTAAAGCCAACCCTCAGTAAGCCATCAAGCACCTCAAAGTTTAAGCCCTTAAAGGTTTCGTTCAGGAGCTCCTTGAGGATTTTTACCTCAAACTCCACATCTATGAGATTACCCAGGTTTATAAGGTCTTCGGAAAATATACCCATACTTTTAAATATAAGTGGAGACGAGGGGATTTGAACCCCCGACCTCCTGCTTGCGATGCAGGCGCTCTCCCACTGAGCTACGTCCCCTGAGAACGTATAATGATTTTAATGCATAATAGAGCCATAGAGGAAGTCCTGAAAGAGTTAAACACTTTTCCCTTCTGTGTCTCTGAGGATTTCTTTAAAACAGTACACTTGGGTGTGGAGCACCTGCGGTATGCCTTGATAATGCCAGCGGTTGTCTTTTTAGCTTTGGAGCTCAGAAAGTGGGCAGAGTGGCTTTATAATAAAAAAGCGTGGTAAGAGTTTTTGTTGGTTTTTTTTCCACAAAGACCATACAGGAACAGGTGGAAAGGCTAAAGGAACAAACGGATGACTTTATAAAGGGCAAGTGGGTGGAGCCCCAAAACTACCATATGACCTTTCAGTTCATAGGAGATGTGCCGGAGGAAAAACTAATGGATATAATAAAAGGCGTGCAGGAGGTCTCTCAGAAAAACAGACCCATAAGGGTAAAGTATAAATCCTTGGGAGTTTTTCCAGACATAGATAAGGCAAGGGTGCTGTGGATTGGTGTATCAGAGGGTGCAGACAGACTTAAGGCGCTGGCTAAGGATGTATCCAACACCAACAAAAAATACGGTATAAGGAGCGATGGCAAGCCCTTTTATCCTCATCTAACTATTTGCAGAATAAAGGAGTATGATAAGAAAAAGCTAAAGAACCTTCTCAAAAAGTATGAAAACTACAACTTTGGAGAGGACTTGGTGGACAGAATATCCATAATAAGAAGCTCTCTAACTTCCATAGGACCCATCTACTCGGTTTTGGAGGAGTTTTACTTAAATGGATAGGCTAACATACAAATCTGCGGGCGTAGATCTGGAAAAGGCAGAAAGCTTTGTGGAGTTTATAAAAGAAAAGACAAAGGGCTTGGGTTTTCAAACCAAGCTTTTTGGAAGTTTTGCCAGCGGTGTTTCCCTGCAGGGCTACAAAAAGCCAATACTCATGATGACCACCGACGGAGTGGGCACAAAGCTAAAAATAGCCCAAGAGCTTGGGACCCATCACACGGTAGGAATAGACCTTGTGGCTATGAATGTTAATGACCTTATAACCTCCGGGGCTAAGCCCTTGGGATTTATGGATTACATAGCTACTGGCAAAATAGAGTCGGAGGTTCTAAAGAAGGTAATTGAGGGCATATTGGAAGGCTGTAAGCAGGCGGAGATGCCCTTAGTGGGCGGGGAAACTGCAGAGATGCCCGGCTTTTATCCGGATGGAGTCTATGACCTTGCGGGCTTTTGTGTGGGTGTATGCGAAGAGGAAGAACTCATAACCGGGGAAAACATAAAACCCGGAGACATTCTCGTAGGGCTTCCTTCTTCGGGCTTTCACAGCAACGGCTACTCCCTTATCAGAAGGGTTATGGAAATAAACAAACTGAGCTACTCCACCTTTATGGAAGAGTTTGGTAAAACCCTCGGGGAGGTTTTGCTTGAACCCACAAGAATATACTGGAGGGAGGTAAAGGAGCTTATTGAAAAGAGAGTGGAAATAAAGGGTATGGCGCATATAACGGGCGGGGGACTGCCGGGAAACTTAGTTCGGATCCTTCCAGAAGGCACAAAGGCGGTGGTGGAAGAGAAGAAAATTCCCAAAAATCCCATCTTTGACTGGGTGCAAAGGCTTGGTAAAATAGAAAGGGAGGAGATGTTTAGGGTTTTTAACATGGGTGTGGGCTTTGTTCTGGTTGTGGATGAAACAAACGCAAGCAAAGTGCTTTCCCAAATCCCTCAAGCCTTTGAACTGGGAGTAATAAAAGCTGGAGAAAGGAGTGTAGAAATTGCGTAGGATTGTTCTCTTGCTTTTAGTAAGCTTTGGCTGGCTCTTTGCCCAGAGTGTGGAGGGCGTAAAAATAGAGGGTGCACTTTATGTGCCGGAGGATGTAATTAGAGGACTTATAAAGGTTAAGGAGGGCGTTTCTTACGATCCCTTTGCAGTGCGGGAGGATATAAGACGCCTTTACAGAACCGGCTTTTTTGAAAGCGTGGAGGTATACGAAGAAAAGTCAGGAGATAAAGTGTTCCTTACCTACAAGGTCAAAGACCTGCCGGTTATATACAAAATAGAATTCAAAGGAAATAAGAAGATAAAGAGTGATGAGCTTGAAAAGAAAATCGGTATAGAAACAGAGGTGGGAAAGATAGATGTGGAGGAGTTGGCTCGGCAATTCACCTCCTCACCCGCCATAGAAGAGAAAGTGGAGGTGCAAAGAAGGCTAAAGCTGGGAAGGGTCCTCAGCCAAGAGGAAATGGAAACCATAAAAAACAGGATCATCCAAGCATACGAAAAGGAAGGATATCCAAAGGTGCAGGTTTCCTATGAGCTCGTGCCCAAAAAGGGAGCGTCAAAGCTTGTGTATAACATAATAGAGGGTGAGCCCGAATATGTGGCAAGCGTTGAAATAAAAGGAAATAAAAGCTTTAGAAAAGGAAGACTTTTAGACCTGATGGAAACAAAGCCACCGAGCCTGCTCGCCTTTAGACTAAAGCCACCCTTTAGTGAAGAGCTCCTCAAGGAGGATATAAAGAAGATTGAAGAGTTTTACAGGTCTGAAGGCTTTTTGGAGGCAAAGGTTTCATACAAGGTAGAAAAAGAAAAAAACAGGTATAAGGTTCTCATAGAGGTTCAAGAGGGACCACGGTATAAACTGAAGGCACTGAAACTACAGGGAAACACCTACTTTTCGTCTAAGGAACTGGTGGGCAACTTTCTTAAAAAGAACAAGGGAGGATTTTACAGGGAGGAAGTTATAAATAACATCACTAAAAACATAAGGGATCAATACACCCAAATAGGCTTTCTTGGTGTGTCTGTGGATAAAGAGGAGAAAAGGGATGACCAGAAAAAGGAAGTGGAATTGGTTTTAAATATCTCCGAGGGAGAGCCTTTCTATGTGGGAAGGATAGAGGTCAGAGGAAACTATGAAACAAGAGACTATGTAATAAGAAGGGAGATGAGGGTTCAGGAAGGAGACCTTCTCAACCAGAGGGAATTGGAGAGGTCAAGAACGAGGATCTTCAACCTGGGTTATTACGAGGATGTAAGCATAGAACCCTCCCCCGCCGAAGGGAATAAGCTGGACTTAGAAACCAGAATAAGAGAGAGATTTACTGGACAGTTCTCGGTAGGCTTGGGCTACAATCAGGCAACCAAGGTGTCTGGTTTTATCTCCCTTAGAAAGGGGAACTTTTTGGGCACGGGAGACATAGCTGGCATTTCCGTATCTTACGGTAGCAACATAAAAGACAACTCCCTTTCTTACACAAAAAAATGGTTTCTGAACCTGCCTATAGACCTTAGCGGTTCTGTTTACGATAGGCGTATAGAGTATACAACCTACACGGTAGAAAGAACGGGTTTGGACCTAACAATATCAAGAGAGATAAGCGAATTTTGGAGGGTCAGCGGTGGTATGAGCCTTCAGAGGGTCAAATACTCAAACATATCTCCGAGCGCATCATCCCTAATACGTCAGGAGGCTGGAGAAAGACAGTCCAGAAAGCTGATCTTTGGCGTTTCAAGGGATACAAGGGATAACTATCTCTTTCCCACAAAGGGTTCTCTCACAGAGATAGGATACTCGGTGGCGGTGCCCGTTTTGGGAGGAACAGAGAGGTTTAACAAAATTAACCTATCCCATCAAACCTTTCTAAAGGATACATTTTTTGATACGGGTTTAATACTTGCCTTCAAGGGAGTTCTTGGCATTGTGGAACCTTACGGCGGAAAGACTGTGCCCTTGGATGAAAGGTTCTTCGTAGGTGGAGACTTCACTATTAGAGGCTACAAATACGGCTATGCAGGTCCCTTAGACCCCAACACCTTAGACCCCGTAGGTGCCAAAAGGCAAATAATCCTCTCTGCGGAAGCCAACTATCCACTTTACAAAAATATACTTTACGGAGCCGTATTTTACGATACAGGGCTCGGCTTTAACCAAACCAGCGAGCTAAAGGTACAAAACCTCAGGGGAGGCTATGGCGCAGGAGTAAGGTTTATCACCCCCTTTGCCCCCATTAAGCTGGACTTAGCTTTTAAGACCAAAAAGGTGCCCGGAGACACCTCTCGCAGTAGATTACACTTTGTTTTAGGCTTTTTCTTCTAAGGGCTAACCCCTTAAGGCAGATAGAACAAGCTCGTCCAATTCCCCTGCCTTTTGCAGGTTGCCCGTATGCATAAAGGGTATGGTTCCCACAACGGTGCCACCGGGGAAGAGCGCATCCTCCACCCTTTGGATGGAAACTTCAAACACAGAAACGGGAAACTTCACCTCTTCTATTATCTCAAGAACGAGCTTTGCATTGCCATAGAGGGCTAAGGCGGTGTTTGCGCTAAAGACCATTATGGCTACCTTTCCCGTTTCCTGCATGTTTTTTGCACTTCTGGCGTTGGGGCTCAGGGCAAGCCGAAGAGTTTCATCATCAACGGGATAAACCCATGTTATAAAGGTGGTGTGAAGTTCTCCGTTTTTGTCTGTGGTGGTAAGGACTATGGGGAAAACTCCCACGCTTCTCATAAAATCCATGAGCTCCTTGGGTAGCATTTTTAAGTCCTCCTTGGGCTATATTATAGCATACCCTTGCCAAGAGTAAAGAATTTTCTTATATTTTTATACTCCCATGAAGAGGTTTATGCTAAAGTCTAAAATACACAGGGCAAGGATAACGGGCACAGAACTGCACTATGAGGGTAGCCTATCTTTGGATGTTAGCCTCATGGAAACTGCCCAGCTAATCCCCTACGAGAAGATAGAAGTCTACAATGTGAATACGGGCAGTAGGTTTTCTACCTATGTGATCCCCGCCCCAAGTTATTCGGGTGAGGCAAGACTAAACGGTGCCGCTGCGAGGCTTGGTGCGGTGGGAGATAT
>Ga0308395_1001343_pt1 | contig 16192 bp, 15 predicted proteins | sample Hotspr20SampleP4_FD_202097 | JGI IMG/M metagenome (GOLD analysis project Ga0308395, IMG submission 202097) | Hot spring phototrophic mat microbial communities from Mushroom Spring, Yellowstone National Park, Wyoming, United States - 20050930_P4 ...
GCCAAATCCCTGAGCCACTAACTGCAATGCTCCGGTTGCCTGGCCCGGCGCTAACTCGGTGAGCGGAATGGCCTTGTGCTCGGCCACGGGACGCAATAAGGGGGTGACCACGTTGGCGAGGGTCAACACCATAACAAACGCCACCAACAGCCAGAAATATTCCTTGCCCAGCAAAGACTTCCTCATCGCGCCCTCATAGCGATGCTATCCACCAGCACGGCTGCCTGCTTACATCATACCCCATCTTCCTATTGAAATGCAATGTGCCAACCGGCGCTGTGGTTCCCAGGTTTGACAATCCACTGTGTCATGTTATAATTTATTCAAATCTTGACTAGACGCCGGACTATCACAGGCCGAGCCGCTTCATCAAAACTGGGAGGTGAATCCATGCAGCTTCGAGTTCTTCTGAGTGTTTTGCTGATGGGCGTTTTTCTGGTCATTTTGGCACCGCGCACCATCCAGGCTGTCCCCTTGGGGCAGGATGGGACATGCGCGACGGAGTACATCGTGCAGCCGGGTGACCATCTGGGCGCCATCGCCCAAAAATATCTGGAGGATAGACAGGCCTATCCTGCCATTGTGGTGGCCACCCAGCGCCAACATGCGCGCGATACCTCGTTCGCGCAGATTGACGATCCCGGTCAACTCGCTGCCGGTTGGAAGCTATGCATTCCTCCCCTCGCGGACGTGCCCCAGCTGATGGCGGCTGCCGCGCCCGCTGCCGGTATCGAGGTCGTGGACGCCCTGGGGCGCATTGTGCGATTCGCCGAGCTGCCGCAGCGCGTCGTCCTGGCCGGCAGGGCGTTGCATTTGATCGCGAATACGCTTTACCTCTTTCCCGAGGCCAGAGAACGTGTCGTTGCCCTGCAAGCAAGTTTCCCAGAGATGGTCGAGTTTCTCTCCCTGGTCAACCCGAACCTGGCCCAGGTGCAGTTTCTGGAGCGCAATGCCGGGCCGGAACAGATTGTGGCGAGCCGACCGGACGTGGTCGTCCTGAAGAGCTATCTGGCCGACAAGCTGGGCGCGCCCCTGATAGCGATCGGCATACCAGTGGTCTATGTGGACTTAGAAACACCTGAGCAGTTTTTCGACGATCTGGTCACTCTGGGTCAGCTGTTTGGCAATCCGCAGCGCGCCGCTGCGGTGAACACCTTTTTCCGAGAGCGCATCGCAACGGTGACCCAGGCAGTGCAGGACCTCGCTGAGGAGCAGAAACCCAGCGTGCTGATCCTGCAATATAGTGTGCAAGGCGAGCAGATCGCCTTCAGCGTGCCACCGGTCACCTGGATTCAGACAACTATGGCGGAACTGGCCGGCGGTCGCCCTGTCTGGCGTGAAGCAGCGCAAGGTGGCGGCTGGAACATCGTCAATCTGGAACAGATCGCCAGCTGGGATCCGGATGTGATCTGTGTGGTGTCCTACTTCAGCGATCCTGAAGCGGCGGTCGAGACACTTCGCGCCGATGAACGCTGGCAGGCACTCCAGGCCGTGCGCTCGGATCGGTTGTTCGCTTTCCCCACCGATTTTCTGATTTATAGCTGGGATCAACCCGATCCGCGTTGGATTCTGGGTTTGATGTGGTTGGCGAAGACACTGCACCCCGATCGCTTCAGCGCTCTCGACATCCGAGCAGAGACATATGTTTTCTTTGAACAACTGTACGGGCTGGATCGAGCCACGGTTGAGGAAAAGATCATCCCGATCGTGCGGGGGGTGGCTCGTTGAGTGCCACTTATCCCGATTATAATCACCGCACAGCCAGGCAGCTGCGCTATCTGGCCGTCGGATTGCTGGGCCTATTGCTCCTCTCGGTGTTGTGGGGGCGTTACTCAGGCGCTTCATTGCTTTCCCCTGCCGAGCTGTGGCACGATCCTCTGGCGCAGCGCCTGGTGATGACGCTGCGATTGCCGCGCGTCCTGATGGCATGCCTGCTGGGAATGGGACTGGCCGCTTCAGGGAGTACCCTGCAAATGATCTTTCGCAACCCTTTGGTGGAACCGGGCTTTTTGGGGGTCTCGCAAGGAGCGGCGTTCGGCGCTGCCTGCGCCATTATGGTGTTCGGCACGGTGCCCTTTGCCGTCCAGGGCCTGGCGCTCTTTTTCGCCGGCCTGGGCGTGGTTCTTTCTTATTTGCTGGCACGCCACATCCGCTTTGGAGGATGGGTGTTGCGGCTGGTGCTGAGCGGCATCGCCATCTCAGCACTTTTCGCTTCAGGGGTAGGGGTGCTTAAATATGTGGCCGACCCGCTGACACAGTTGCCCGAAATCGTCTTCTGGATGTTGGGGGGGCTCTATGCCATTACGTGGTCCAAATTGTTGAGCATTCTGCCGCTCGCAGTACCCAGCCTGGCGGTGATCTTTTTCATGCGTTGGCGTCTCAATCTCCTTTCGATGGGTGAGCAAACCGCCTTTTCGCTGGGCGCCGCCCCCACACGTGAGCGCGCCATCGCTCTGGCCGCTGCCGTGGGCGCCACAGCAGCCGTGGTATCGGTATCCGGTGTGGTGGGCTGGGTGGGCCTGATTGTGCCGCACATGGCGCGTCGGATCGCCGGAAGCGATGCCCAAAAGTCGCTGCCGGTGGCGCTGTTGATGGGCGGCATCTTTGCCCTCGTGTGTGACAATGTGGCGCGCACCCTGCTGGCCGGAGAGATCCCGCTGGGGACTCTCACCTCATTGTTCGGAGCTGGCCTTTTCATCCTGCTGATGACCACCGCCAACCCATGGTTGCGGAGTGCCGCTTGAGTGCCTATGGACGCCATCATCGCTTTGGAAGATGTCCATTTCGCCTATCGCGGCGCATCCCAGCATGTATTTGATGATCTCGACCTCTCCATCCCAGATGGAGCGTTCGCTGTCATTTTAGGGCCGAATGGCACCGGCAAAACCACCCTGTTGCACCTGATCTTGGGTTACCGGCGCCCGCAGCACGGGAAAGTCTATATCGCCGGTACGCTTCAGGAGCGTTACACCCGCCGCGAAATGAGCCGTCTGGCCGGTCTGGTGCCCCAGGACGAAGCCGTCGCTTTCGATTTCAGTGTTCTGGATTACACCTTGCTGGGGCGTGCACCCTATATTGGCCCTTTGGACATGCCGACGGAGAACGATGTACAGATCGCGATCAAAGCGCTTGAGACGGTCGGCGTGGCCCATCTGGGCATGCGCCCCCTCGCCTCGCTGAGCGGTGGCGAAAGGCAATTGGTGATCATCGCCCGAGCGTTAGCCCAGCAGCCGCGCATTCTATTGTTGGACGAGCCCACTGCCCATCTCGATTTGAGCAATCGCAACCGCGTTCTGCACGTCCTGCGCACACTCAATCAGCACGGCACCACCGTTGTGATGACCACCCATGACCCAGTTGCAGCTGCTGCCGTGGCAAATTTCGTCGTGTTGATGCGGGATGGGAAAGTGATCGAGGCGGGCCAGCCGGAGGAGGTCTTCACGGCCGAGAGGTTGAGCGCCACCTATGGCGTGCCCGTGCGCGTGTTGCGTCTGGAGGAACAAATCCTCGCCTTCAACCCATTGCGCTAAGCCCTTCCCTCGACCCAGTGCGATATCCGGCTAAAGTGCGTTGAAAAACGCCCCAATCACCTTCGATAGCGCCACTTTCATGGGAGAATCTGGGTATAGCCGGAACACACTTGCAACACCCTCGGAAAAGAGGGCGTTGCAAAAGTCTTTAGTTACCCGCTGTATTGGCCCATTGTCCTACAAAAATCTAAGCGGCCAGGGGACTTTTTCAACGCTCTCCGGAAAAACGGGTTGACATAGACGCGGATTTCGTGTTACAGTCCATTCGCTTGCGCAATTGCGATTAGTCGGAGGGGATGGGAGAAGAGATGTTCCCGATGCGCGATCCGACACCGGAGGAACACGTTGAGGTCGTACGGGCCCTCGAATCCATGCAACCATCACCGCCGCTCCATCCCAGTGAAAGGATCCGTTGGGCCAGACGTGCCAAAATACTGGAGGCAGTGCCCTACGATGAGGTCATCGCCCAGGGCAGTATGCCCGATTACCTCTATCTGTTGCTTGCCGGCCAGTTGCGTGCGGTGGGCAACCTGGATGGCCGACCGCAAGTGCTGAACTATCATAATGCCCCTGCGTTTGTCGGCGAGTATGGGGTTCTGTATCACACAGCGCGCGTCGCATCGGTGGACGCCGTCTCCGAAGCCAAGCTGGCCTGTTGGTCTCTGGAAGATGCCACCCGGTTACTGAATGGCAACGAGGCGATGCGCGCGTATCTGAAAAGGCTCCACACCCTTTATGTCGAACGTGCAAGCCAGCGGTTCCCCGGTAAGCAATGGGATGAAATGGTAGTATTTCGCACCCGGAAACATGGGATCCAACTTTTCTATGCATGGATGCTCCCATTGACTCTGTTTTCAGCGGGCGTTGTCTTGTGCCTTTGGTTGATTTCGATGGGGATCGGGTTTCCCTTCATCATCGGGGGCGTGATTTTCATCTTAATAGGACTGGTTTGGGGATCGTATAGCTATTTCGATTGGCAGAATGATGAATACATCGTCACCAGCAAACGGGTGATCCATATCGAGCGCTTGCTCCTCTATGGGGAGAAAAGAGATGAGGCGCCCCTGGTGCGCATCCAGGACATCACAGTCGTCACCGCTAATTTGCTTCAGCGGTTGTTGGATTACAGTGACATTCGGATTCAAACCGCCGGTGCCGGCACTATTGTTTTCTCCGGTATGCCCCATGCTGAGCGCGTCCGCGAGCTTATTTTTAACGAGCGTGCCAGAGAGTATGAGCGCCGTGCCACCGAAGACAGAATGCTCGTTCGAGCGGCGTTGCAGCAGAGCATAGCATCCGCTATGGGAAGCTCGATGAGCAGAAATCTCCAATCGCCATCCAATGGAACATCATCCAATAAAGCGGAGCCCGCATGGCACGCAATCTACCATTCGCGTTTGCGCCCTCTCATCCAATATTTTTATCCCCGGCAAATGGTTGTCGAGGGGAATAAGATTACCTGGCGCAAGCACTGGATCGTGTTAGTCTCTAAAATACTTCCTCCCTTGCTCCTGTTGAACGGGTCGTCAGCGGTGCTTATTGTGCTCCTCCTGTATATGCCGCACACCTGGTATCCTGCGATCGCGATCCCATTCGTGGTCGTAGCATGGGTCTGGTATCTCTTTCGTTATGATGAGTGGTATCGAGATGTGTACATCATCCAAGGCAATCGCATCATAGACATCGTGAGCAGCGGCTTCAGGTTGCGTGGCGAAAGGCGCAGGGAGGGAACCTTCGACGCTGTCCAAAACATAACCTATACCATCCCCAGCTTTTGGCATCAGCTGATCAACATGGGCAACGTGGTCATCGAGACGGCCGGCACGGAGCAGACATTCGCTTTCAACTCCGTATTCAACCCCAGCAAAGTGCAACAAGAAGTGTTCGACCGCTGGAACGCTTATCACGAGGAACGTCGTCGGCGCGAGCAGGAGGAGCAGAGACGCCGTTGGGCGGAATGGTTCAGTGAATATCATCTGTTGCAATCTCAGAAGCAGCTGGGCCATCCATAGCGTGTGAGGAGGTCTAAGGGGAAGTCGCGATGCCGGTTATCGCTGTGGTAGGAGCGCAATGGGGAGACGAGGGCAAAGGTCGGGTGGTGGATTACCTGGCTGCCACCGGTGGACGCAATGGGGGCCCCGTGGACATGGTGATCCGTTATCAGGGAGGCGACAACGCCGGCCACACGGTGGTCAATGCCCTCGGCGAGTTCAGATTGCACTTAGTGCCTTCGGGTATTTTCAGCCCCCAAACGCGCTGTATCATCGGCACAGGCTGTGTGGTCAATCCCGAGACGTTGATCGAAGAGATGGACAGCTTGATCGCAGCGGGCCTGTCGCTGGACAATCTCTATGTCTCCAGTCGGGCCCATTTGACGCTCCCCCATCACCGTCAGCTCGATGGCCTTGAGGAACGCCTCCGCGGCGGCAAAGCCTTGGGCACCACCCAAAGAGGCATCGGGCCCACGTACAGCGACAAAGCCGCACGTTGGGGACTGCGCGTCGGGGACCTTCTGCGCATTGAGCAGGTGCGCGATCGTCTGGCCCACCATATAGAATGCAAAAACCGGCTCATCCACGCTTGGGGTGGCGAGCCCGTTGACCTCGAAGCCTTGATCGAGCAATGTGGGCGGTGGGGCCATCGCCTTGCCGCGCATATTGTGGATACGTTACCCCTCACCCATGCGGCCCTGCAAGCGAATCACACGATTCTGCTGGAGGGTCAGCTGGGGGTTATGCGCGATCTGGATTGGGGAGCTTATCCCTACGTAACCTCATCGAACCCGTTGGCTGCGTATGGCCTTGTGGGCGCCGGCCTGCCGGCTCGGGCGATCGATCGCGTGATCGGGGTGGTCAAAGCGTATGTTACCGCGGTGGGGGCCGGTCCACTGCCCACGGAGCTCCATGATGAAGTGGGCGATGCGTTGCGGTGCATCGGCCAAGAGTATGGCGCAACCACCGGCCGTCCCCGCCGTTGTGGTTGGTTGGACGCCGTCGCGCTTGAATATGCCCACCGACTCAACGGTTTCACCGAGCTGGTGCTCACCAAGCTGGATGTGCTCGATAGCTTTGCCGAAATCAAGATCTGCGTGCGCTACCGCCTGCCGTCCGGGGAAGAAACCCCCCATATGCCGGACCCGGCCACGCTGGATGAGGTCACACCGATTTACGAGACCTGGCCGGGCTGGTGTTGCGATACCAATGGCGCCCGATGCTGGGAGGATTTGCCTCCGGCGGCACGTGGCTACGTGCAACGTATTCAGGAGCTCGTCGGCGTGCCCGTCCGGTGGGTGTCGGTCGGTAAAGAGCGCGAAGCCATCATCCCGGTCAACGTGGACACGTGAACCAGGTTTCCCCTTTTCGCCGTGTCATCCTGATTGTGCTCGACAGCGTCGGGTGTGGAGATGCTCCCGACGCTGCCGCCTATGGCGATGAAGGCGCCAACACCCTTGCCAACACGGCACGCGCCGTCGGGGGGCTTCGTCTGCCTCATCTGGGCCGTCTGGGCTTGGGCTATGTCACCGCCATAGAAGGGGTACCCCCTGACCCGGCTCCGCAAGGATGTTTCGGCCGCCTGACTGAGATCTCCGCCGGGAAGGATACCACCACCGGCCACTGGGAGCTGGCCGGATTGCCGCTTCTCAAACCTTTTCCGACATACCCGCACGGATTTCCGCCGGATGTGATCGCCGCGTTCGAACAACGCATCGGTCGTTGTGTCCTGGGCAATTATCCGGCCTCCGGCACGGCGATCATCGCGGAGCTGGGCGCCCAACATCTGCGCACCGGATGCCCCATCGTATACACCAGTGCGGATAGCGTCTTCCAGATCGCGGCGCACGAGGAGATCATCCCGGTCGAGGAGCTCTACCGGATGTGTCAGATCGCGCGTGCGCTGTTGCATGGCGAGCATGCCGTGGCGCGTGTCATCGCGCGGCCGTTCCTGGGGCAACCAGGCAACTTCTGGCGCACGGAACGGCGCAGAGACTTCTCACTCCCTCCGCCGGCGGACACCATCCTGGATGTGCTGAAGGCAGCGGGAAAGTCGGTGATCGGGGTGGGCAAGATCGAAGATATCTTCGCGCAGCGCGGTCTTACGGACAGCGTGCACACCACGAACAATATGGACAGCGTGGATGCCATCCTGAAACTTCTGGCTCTTCCCGACGAGGGTCTCATCTTTGCCAATTTAGTGGACTTTGACATGCTCTATGGGCATCGGAACGACCCCTGCGGTTACGCACGGGCGCTGGAGCAATTGGATGCGCGCTTGCCGGAGATCCAAGGGAGACTGCTCGATAGAGACGTCTTGATACTCACCGCCGATCATGGCAATGATCCCACCACGCCCAGCACAGATCACTCGCGCGAGCGGGTGCCCATTCTGGTGACGGGGGCGCATGTGCGCCGTGGGGTTGCGTTGGGAACGCGCGCCAGCTTCGCCGACGTCGCGGCCACGATCGCCGAGTTACTAGGAGTGAAATGGGAAGGAGCCGGGCAGAGCTTTGCGTCATCGCTCATCGCGTGAGGTAGGGGTGAGGGAACGGAAGAAGCAGGTGCGTTGTCCGGTGTGACAGGCCGGCCCAGCCGGAGTGACCCGCACCAAAAGCGTGTCGGCATCACAGTCGTACCGTATCTCCACCACGCGCTGGACGTTGCCGCTGGTGGCACCCTTGTGCCAAAGCTGGCGCCGGCTGCGGCTCCAAAACCAGGTCTCTCCCGTTTCGCAGGTCAGATGAAGCGCCTCGCGGTTCATGTAGGCGAGCATGAGCACTTCGCCCGTATGGGCGTCCTGCACGATCGCCGGAATCAACCCATTTTCATCGAAGCGGAGCTCGTCAACACCGTTCATCGTCGCACCCAAACCCCGCGGTCTGCCAGGTAGTCTTTCACCTGAGCGATGGAGAAAATGCGAAAATGGAACAGGCTGGCCACCAGGGCCGCATCGGCGTTTCCTTCGGTCAATACGTCGTAGAAATGTTCCAGTGCGCCCGCCCCACCACTGGCGATCACCGGGATGCTGACAGCATCGGCTACCGCGCGGGTGAGCTCGATGTCGTAGCCCGCCTGGGTTCCGTCGCGGTCCATGCTGGTGAGCAGAATCTCTCCCGCGCCGCGTTTTTCACACTCAACCGCCCATTCGATCGCGTCCAAACCGGTGCGTCTGCGTCCCCCGTGGGTGGTGGTCTCCCATTCTTTGTAGGGGGTATCCAGGCGACGACGCGCGTCAATCGCCACGACGATGGCATTGCTGCCAAATGCACGGGCACCGCGGGTGATCAGATCGGGATCGCGCACCGCGGCTGTGTTGATGCTCACTTTGTCGGCGCCGGTGGAGATGATGGCCCGCATATCATCGACACTGGAGATCCCACCCCCCACCGTGAAGGGGATAAAGACTTTCTCGGCCACGCGCCGGGCCATTTCCAGCGTCAGCCCACGTTGCTCATGGCTCGCGGTAATGTCCAGGAAGACCAGCTCGTCGGCCCCCTCGGCGTCGTAAATTTGCGCCTGTTCCACCGGGTCGCCGGCGTCGCGCAACTGCACGAATTGCACCCCTTTGACGACGCGGCCATCTTTGACATCCAGGCACGGAATGATCCGTTTGGCTAACATCGTCTCCTCCTTCCTTCCCTTAGACCGGCGAGCGCGCCAGGGCAAGCGCTTCTTTCAGAACGATTTGGCCCGTGTACAGCGCTCTGCCGATGATGACGCCCTCGATCCCGGCCCATTCCATCTGCTTGACCTGTCGGACGTCTTCCAGCGAAGCCACCCCACCGGAGACGATCACCCGCAGCCCCGTTGCCTGAGCAAGTGCTGCACCCGCCGTTGCGTCAACCCCGCTCAACATCCCATCGCGCTGGATATCCGTGTACACAACACGGGATACGCCGGCATCGCGGATGCGCCTGGCCAGATCCCATAGAGATGTGTGACCGGTTGTTTGCCAGCCGTGTATTGCCACCTGGCCCTCCCGCACGTCGAGAGCCACGACGATGCATTCGGCACCGAACTGGCGAACCGCTTGTTCCATGATTTCAGGCGCAACGACCGCCACGGTGCCCAACACCACCCGCCGGACACCCATATGCAGCACACGTTCAATCGCGTGCAGCGAACGCAATCCACCCCCGAGCTGCACCGGTAGGGTGATTGTGCCGAGAATGGCGCGCAAAGCTGCCAGATTGGCATCCGCTGTGCCGCTTTCGCCCAGCGCGCCATCCAGATTGACAATGTGCAACCATTCTGCCCCCTGTTGTTCCCAGCGCAGCGCGGTGGCGACGGGGTCTTCGCTGAAGACGGTTTCTGCCCGCGGGTCGCCTTGCTTGAGCCGCACACAACGACCGCGCCGCAGGTCAATGGCCGGGTAAATGATCATCGAGGTACTCCAGAAAGTTGCGCAGCATGGTCAGTCCCACACGACTACTTTTCTCGGGATGAAACTGCACCGCCCAGATGTGGTCACGTGCTACCAGGGAAGGGAAATGCTCCCCGTAGTCGGTGGTCGCGACCAAGATTGTCTCATCGTCGGTGACGGCATGATAGGAGTGGGCGAAGTACACGAAAGCGCCGTCCGGCACCCCCTTCAGCAAGGGATGATCCCGGCGTCGGTGAATCTGATTCCACCCCATATGAGGCACGGTGAGCGATTGCGCAAAACGAACCACCCGCCCCGGCAACACCCCTAAGCCGCGATGCAATCCCATCTCTTCGCTTTCTGTGAACAGGAGCTGTAACCCTACGCAGACCCCGAGGCACAGACGGCCACTGGCGATGAATTGGCAGAGTGCTCGGTCCAGGCCGTGTTGGCGCAGACCTTGCATGCCATCGCCGAAGGCGCCCACTCCGGGAAGCACGATCGCATCTGCGCCGAGAACCGTGTCGGGATCGTGGGTGATCAGCGGCGTCGCACCCAGAAACTCAAATGCCTTTTGGACGCTGCGCAAGTTGCCGATGCCGGCATCCACAATGGCGATTTGCATCTTCCGACGCTCAGACCTCGCGGATTACCTACGTCTCGATGACACGCTTCGTGCTGGGTATTTCGCCGGCCAGAGAGGGATCCGGACGCGTTGCCTGATGGAGCGCGCGTGCCAGCGCCTTGAAAAGTGCCTCGGCGCAATGATGGTCGTCTGTGCCGGCAAGGAGACGGGCATGCACATTCATCCGGCTCTCAGCCGCCAGGGAATGGAAAAAGTGGCTTATCAGGCTGGTCGCCATGGTGCCCACCCGTGCTGTGTGGAACGCACCGGCGAAGGCGCAATATCCGCGCCCGCCGATGTCCACTGCCACCAGCGCCAGGGCCTCGTCCATCGGCACGATAGCGTGTCCCATGCGCGCGATCCCAGAGCGGTCGCCCAGGGCATTGCTCAGGGCACGCCCCAACGCAATCCCCACATCCTCCACCGTATGGTGCTCGTCAACCGTCAAATCACCCGTCGCCTGAAGCTCCAGATCAAAGCGCGCGTGACGCGCCAGAGCGTTTAGCATGTGGTCCAAAAAACCCACGCCGGTGTGGACATCGGCGTGTCCGCGACCGTCCAGGTTGAGCTGCACCTCAACACGGGTTTCTGCCGTCTCACGACAGACCTTGACAATGCGCCCCATTTTGATACCTCCTATAGTTCGCGCAGGGCTTGGATCAGACGCTCTGTGTCTTCGGGGCGTCCGACGGTGAAGCGCACATGGTCGGTCAGGCCAGGCGTATGATAATAACGGATCAAGATGCCGCGCTCGGCGAGCTGCTGCTTGATCGCGAAGGCATCGCGCCCCCGCACCTTACACAGGATGAAATTGGCATGGCTCGGATAGGGTTGCAGGTACGGGATGGTCTGCAACAAGCCCATCATCCGTTCGCGCTCTGCGACCAGGCGGCGGACATTGGCCAGCAAATATTCGCGATCCTCCAGAGAGGCGATCCCGGCCACTTGAGCCGCGACGTTCACGTTATAGGGCTGTTTGATTTTCCAGAGATGCTCGACCAGCTTCAACGGAAATGCCCCATACCCAAGCCGCAGGCCGGCCAGGCCGGCCCACTTGCTGAACGAGCGCAACACGACCAAGTTGTCGTGATGGGGTACTAAATGGATATAGCTGTGCTCCGGGCCGGCGAACTCCACATACGCTTCATCCAACACGACCACCACCGGCAGGCGCAGCAGACGGTGGATGACTTCGCCTGGTATCAGCCCCCCGTCGGGGTTGTTCGGCGAGGTGACGATGACGAGCTTGCAGCGTGGTTCGTGATGCACCACATGGGCGATTGCCTCCACATCCAGGGTGAAATCGGCGCGCCGGGGCACGTTGCACACGCGCGCCCCGTTGACCGCGGCATCAAATGGATAGATCCCGAATGTCGGGGGGCAATTGACGATCACATCCCCCGATTGTAAGAGCAGGCGCATCACCAGATCAATCAGCTCGTCGGCTCCATGGCCTGCCAGGAGGTATTCCATCGGCAGCTGCACATAATCGCTCAACGCCGCCCGCAAGAGCCGCGACTCGGGATCCGGATAGATGTGGGGATAGGGCAGCGCGGCCAGTGCCTGGCGCACTTTGGGCGAGGGGCCATAGGGATTCTCGTTGGCGTCCAGCTTGGTAATCTGCTCCGGCGGCCGGCCCAGCTGCGCGCTCAGCACCTCAAATGGCAGAATGGGCACGTAGGGCTGCATGCTCGCCACATCGGGACGGATCAGCGCGGTGACGTCGAAGCTCATAGACCCTGACTACCGTCCCTCTGCAGACGTTTTGCTATGGCAGCCGCGTGAGCCGTCAGCCCCTCTGCTTGCGCCAAGGTGAGGGCAGCGGCGCCGATGCGGCCGGCTTCTTCCTTGCTCAATCCGAACAGGCTGATGATCTTGGTAAAATCGCGCACGGTCAACGGGGACGCGAAGCGGGCCGTGCCGAGCGTGGGCATCACGTGACTGGGGCCCACCACGTAGTCGCCGAGTGCCTCATAGGAGTGCTCGCCCAGGAAAACCCCGCCGGCGTGTCGAATCCGGCCGAGCCATAGCCACGGCTGCGCGACGTGGAGACAGAGATGCTCCGCAGCGTAGAGATTGGCCAGCTCGATCGCCTCTTCTAAGCTCGCGCAAACGACAATGCCCCCCTGGGCGCGCAAGCTCTCGACAATCACCTCGCTCCGGCTCAGACTCTCCAGCTGGGCGGCCACCTGCACCTGGACTTCCACCGCGACAGAGCGGCTGTTGGTGATCAAGATAGCGCTTGCCAGCGGGTCGTGTTCCGCCTGGGCCAGCAGATCGGCGGCTACCAGAGCGGGATCGGCCGTTTCGTCCGCCACGATTAACGTCTCGGTAGGCCCTGCCAGACCGTCAATGTCCACCCAACCATATACCTGGCGCTTCGCCAGCGCCACAAAGATATTGCCCGGCCCGACAATTTTGTCCACACGCGGGATGCTGGATGTGCCATATGCGAATGCCGCGATGGACTGGGCGCCCCCCACCCGATAAACCCCCTTTATCCCACAGGCGTAGGCAGCGGCGAGGATGACCATCGCCGGCCAACCGTCTTTGCCGGCGGGGCTGGTGACGTAGATCTCCCGCACGCCGGCCACCTGGGCCGGCACGGCGCTCATAATCACAGTGCTGGGGTAAGGGGCTGTGCCGCCCGGCGCATAGATCAACACCCGTTCCAGCGGCCGCACGATCTGTCCCAAAGCACTTCCGCTGTCCGACCATTCGATCCAGCCGTGGAGCGGCTGTCGCTGGTGAAATGCGCGCACGCGCTCGATCGCAGTGTGCAGGGCAGCGCGCAGCTCCGGCACAAGTGTCTCGTATGCGGCCTGGAGCCGTTCTACCGGGACGACAAAATCGTCCAGAAACACCCCATCAATGCGTTGCGTCCACTCGCGGAGCGCTTCATCGCCGCGCTGCCGCACATCCTCCAAGATGTGGGCTACTGCCTGCTCCGGGGTCAAAGCACGCCCGAAAACGCGCTCGATGCCCGCCATCAGCTGGGGAGTGGCACGCACCTCGCCGGTCAGCTGACGCGCCAGAATAGTCTGTCGCGCCTTGTCTGGGTCATAGATTCGAATAGGACTTGCTGCTGGCATCACACATCTCTTCCTATCCCGTTGGGCTTTTGCGAATGCTCTGGAGAACGGCAACGCTTCACGAGCCCGGACGGCCGTGCAACCGAATCGTCAGGAAAGAAGCGACCACGATCGCCCCCATGAACCCCATACTCAGGCATGGGATGCTCACCCTGCCGGAGGCATCCCGCGGCGTTGAAGCGATATCAGAAGGGGTTGCGCCCGCAGATGGAGGGGATGGATCCGGTGCTTGTGCCGTTGCCGGTCCAGACTCAGGTGTTTGCCCGCTGGTTCCCGGCCGCTCGAGAGGAGGCGCCCCAATGTGCTTCCGCCAGGCGTTGTCCAGCTCCCATGTATCCATGCCAAGCGCCTCACGCAGGGCATCATCATACAGAGAACCCTGGGCAAAGATGCTCAGCAGCTGGGCCATTGCCTCTTTGCCGTAGTTTTGAATGATGAACTCCACCACGAGCCCGCTCTGGGCATAGGCCTGATTCGCAAGCTCCGGATCGGCAGGGAAGCTGCTGGAGAGCGTCTGCAGGGTCATCAGACGATTTTGTTTCGCATACAGAGCGACCAATCTGCGATAGCCACGGAATGGGCTGTCCAGCTCGCCCGACATGTACACCGCCAGTCCCTCATCCAGCCAGCGTGGGATGTCCCCATAGGGATTATCCGTGGCTTGATCAATGACGATGTGGGTTAGCTCGTGCGGCACGGCGATCAGGCCGAAGTCCAGATCGTTCGGTGAGACATTGATGACGATGACGCCGTGTTCGGTGAACGCTTGCCCGCCGGTCCATTCGTGGGCACCGACTTCGACGGCCTCCAGCAGGTCGCGGTGGCTGCCGTAAACGAAGATTTTCACCGGGTTTTTGACGCGCACCCCCGCTTCGTTCTCGATCTGATCCAGCGTATGGTTTGCCTGGCGGAACAACGCCTCCCCAAAGTCGCGATCGCCCCGATACCAGTATAACGTCACGCGCTCATTGCTCAACGTCTGCCACGCATGGCGATCGTCCATATACAGATAGGTCTGGGGTTCGGTTTTCAGGGTGTCGCCTGCTGCGTTGGTGATTCGCCACCAATAGCTGAGCTCACTGCCCGGCGGCAGGTAATCCCGTCGTTGATCGATCGTGAAAGCAGCCTCGACGGACGTGCCCGGCTCGAATTGCGCATCTCCGCGTGCCGTGGCCGGCAGGCCCGTGACCCGATACAGGAGACGCACTTCCTTTATCGGGCTGTCGCTCTCCAGTTTGACTCGAAATGTGATACGATCGCGGAAAACCGCCTCGACGGACTGATCGAGCACCCGGATAGGCGCCTGAGCTGCCGCCGTGGGCAGCCAGACCACGCCTGTCACCAAGAAGATGATGATGAACAAAAGGGTGGTGTATCGCATGGGTTCACCTATACGAGGGGACCTGGCTCGGGGAGCTGTTCGGACGGAGTTTGTCTCCACTTGTCCCCTTCTTCGATCAGCATCACGGGGATGCCCTCGCGGATGGGGTATTTGCGATGGCAATCTGGCTCGGTGCACACCAACCATTTCCCATCGCCCACCAGTTCCAGCCGACCCGGATCCGGACCGGGTTTGCGCGTCTCTCCGCTGACACAATAGGGACATCGCAAAATTTCCAACAGTTCAGGATTGACCGACATAGACTCCTCCCTAAGTACTCTAACCTATCTGACAGTATACTGCATAAACCTTTTATGAACAACTCGCCCGAAAAGTTGGCAGCGCAAAAGAGGTGGAATATAATGCGGTCTTGTAGTGCCTGCTGGATGAGCCCGGAGATGAGAAGGGGGTATATTTTCCTGTGAATCAAAACATCCATCTGCTGGAAGCGATTGCCAATGAATTGCGCTGTCTCGCTTTACGGGCCATTTATCTGGCCGGATCAGGGCATCCAGGCGGTTCGTTGTCCGCTGCGGAGATCGTGACGGCTTTATACTTCTCGGTGCTGAATATCGATCCCACACGTCCCGATTGGCCGGAGCGCGACCGGGTGGTGTTGTCCAAAGGACATGGATGTCCCATCCTCTACGCGGCGCTGGCCAAGCGCGGTTATTTCCCGATTGAGGAGCTGTGGACGTTGCGCCAGTTGGGCAGCCGGCTGCAGGGGCACCCCGACATGCGCAAAACCCCTGGCGTGGATGCCACCACCGGATCTCTAGGACAGGGCATTTCAGTGGCCGTGGGGATGGCATTGGGCGGCAAATTTCAGGGCAAATCCTATCGAGTGTACGCGATTATGGGGTGCGGCGAACAACAGGAAGGCCAAGTCTGGGAAGCGGCTATGTCGGCGGCGCATTACTGCCTGGACAACTTGGTCGGCATCGTGGACTACAACACGCTTCAGATCGACGGCTGCAACGCAGAGGTCATGGAGATCGCGCCCTTGGCGGATAAATGGCGTGCCTTCGGGTGGCGCGTGCTGGAGGTCAACGGGCACGATATCGCACAGCTGTTGGATGCCTTGGCAGAGGCCAAAAACACGCGCGGTAAACCGACAGCGATCATCGCCCGCACGATCAAAGGCAAAGGGGTCTCCTTTATGGAAAACCAGGTCAAATGGCATTCGTCCATCCTGACGAAGGAGTTC